>ENA-UPTF01000776-UPTF01000776.1-marine-metagenome-genome-assembly--contig:-NODE-776-length-21597-cov-4.533504_pt1 | contig 21597 bp, 19 predicted proteins | sample MGYA00238166_ERZ767019 | MGnify/ENA primary metagenome ERZ767019 (study PRJEB28930, sample SAMN06266391) | marine metagenome | isolation source: Sea water from 250 m depth | place: Atlantic Ocean | study... | reverse complement strand
TCTCTATGTCTTTTTCAAGACGTTTTCTTTTTGACATAGAAATATTTTTGGAAGCATTAGCTAAAGATCTCTCAGCTTCTTTTTTGGATTTTATCCTAGCAGAACCAAAGAATACGATAGTATCGAATATCTGATTTCGTTTTATCCTTCTTAGAGGGCCATAATACTCGGATAAGATACGTACGGTTCGCCCGTCAGGACTGCCTAAGAAATCCTGATGAAAATAAAAGCGGTCTTTTTCCACATTTTTTGCCATTAAATAAACCCCGAATCAAGAATAGTGGAAATTAAAACAAATTCTGCCCTTGCCAAGCTGGAAAGTCTATTTTATTAATTCTATGAATATCTGATTTATTAAGAATGCAATTGCTTGAATTACGGAATTCATTCGAGGTATTTTCATCTAATGTTCCTGAGAAAATTTTTGCTGGGAGTCCTTATATTTTCTTGTGCACCGCCAAAAAAGATGCCAAGACCGGTCACTATGCCTCCCGTAAGATCATCCCAACCTGATTTTTCATCCAACACACTTTTAGGCCAAGGTCTTATAACAGAATATGAGGTCTGGGAATTCTTGCGAGAAAAACCTTCCGAATCGATCGTACTGGAAACACTGGGTCTTCCGGACTCGGTATGGCTTGATGAAAAAAGTTCCACAAAGTTCCTTTATTATTTTATCTCAGAGTATCAAGATTATAATATTGTGGAAGTTGATGCAGAAACTGACATAGTATCTGGATTTGAGTGGGACTAATGAATAGAAAGGATCATTCCTTATCTGGTAAGCGTGCTGTTGTGTGTGGTAGCACCGATGGGATCGGAAAGGCAACTGCTTATAAATTAGCAGAGCAGGGTGCAGAGGTCATTATAGTTGCCCGAGATCCGAAGAAACTGGATAAGACCATCCATGATCTTCCGATCACAGGTAACCAAGATCATAGTATGGTTTGTGCAGATTTTAATTCACCTGAAGAGTTAGAAGAACGAATATCAAAAGTATCCTCTCCTGTTCATATATTAGTGAACAATTCTGGTGGCCCGCCTGGAGGCGATCTAATAGAGGCAAAGAAAGAAGAGTTCCGACTGTCGCTTGAACGTCACGTGATCTGTAATCAAATTTTGGCAAAAGCATTTGTTCCATCTATGAAAGAATTAGGCTTTGGGCGTATCATTAATATTATATCAACTTCTGTCATACAGGTGATTCCCGGTTTAGGTGTATCCAATACTACGCGCGGTGCGGTAGCGAACTGGGCAAGAACATTAGCACTGGAACTGGGCCAATTTGGAATAACGGTCAATAATATTCTTCCAGGGTACACAGATACAGGTCGATTGCAATCCCTGGCTGAGGCACGGGCTGCTGACCAAGGAATTAGTGTGAATGAAGTTCGAGCCGGTTGGGCCAAATCAGTTCCATTAGGTAGAATTGGGAAACCTATTGAAATAGCCAGCGTGGCCACTTTTTTGGCATCGGATACTGCAGGATATATAAATGGAGCTGATATACCGGTCGATGGTGGACGAGTAGGAACATAATGGAAAACATAACCAACTTTATAAATGGAGAGTATGTTGAACCATTAACTGATAAATATCTGGACGTGTTCGAACCCGCGACAGGTAAAGTGTATGCACAGGTTCCTTCATCTGGCTTAGCTGATGTCGAAATAGCTGTTGATGTTGCCCAGGCGGCTTTTGGTAATTGGTCTCGCACATCTATGGAAGATCGAGCCACTATTTTGAATCATATCTCAGAAAGGTTACATGAACGTTCGGACGAAATGGCAGCTTATGAATCTCGTGATACTGGGAAACCAATTTCTTTGGCCAGAACCGTAGATATACCAAGGGCCATCACCAACCTTAGATTTTTTGCTGAACATGTTAGATCGTTCGATGTAGAAACCATTCTTGATGGTGATAATTCTTTGAACAGAGTAAGTAGAAATCCCTTAGGAGTAGTGGGATGTATCTCACCATGGAATCTTCCATTGTATCTTTTTACATGGAAAATAGCTCCCGCCTTAGCGGTCGGGAACTGCGTTATTGCAAAACCATCAGAAATAACCCCTTATACTGCCTTTAAGTTTGGGGAAATTTGTGTTGATGCAGGTCTTCCAGAAGGTGTTCTGAATATTGTCCATGGTCCGGGTGATCCTACGGGTGATGCATTGGTAACCCATCATGATGTAAAAGCGATCTCTTTCACGGGTGGCACGGACACGGGAAAGATCATTGCAGGAAAAGTCAGTTCAATGTTCAAGAAACTATCTTTGGAAATGGGCGGAAAGAATCCAGCAATAATATTCTCTGACTGTAATTATGAAAAAATGTTAGAAACAGTTGTACGATCTTCTTTCTCCAATCAGGGTCAGATCTGTCTGTGTACTTCACGGATCCTGGTTCAGGATAATATCATGGAGCGATTCAGGTCTGACTTTATCCGAAAAGTAGATGATATTCAGGCGGGTGACCCGATCCAGGATTCGACTGATTTCGGGGCTATTTCATCTGAGGTACAGAGGGAAAAGATAATGGACTACATCGCACTGGCAAAGAGTGAGGGTGGTAAGGTTCTACGGGGTGGTCTATTGATGAATTTGTCCGGTCGCTGTGAGAATGGCTGGTTCATAGAACCAACTATCATTGAAGGCTTGGGGCCATTGTGTAGAACCAATCAGGAAGAAATATTCGGTCCGGTTGTAACACTAATACCATTTAAGAATGAAACAGAAGCAATTGAAATAGCGAATAGTACTGAATATGGTTTATCTGCCACTATCTGGACAGAGGATCCTGAAAAAGCGAACCGTGTCTCTGACTCGGTTGAATCAGGTGTGATATGGGTAAACTGCTGGATGGTACGAGATCTTAGAACGCCATTTGGAGGTATGAAAAGATCTGGTCTTGGCAGAGAAGGCGGAGATGACATATTACGATTCTTTACTGAATCAAAGAATATTTGCACAGCTTAGAAATGATCAATAGAAATTTCTATTTAACTTCTATCCTCTATCGATCACCGGTTTATACCTTTCTATTATGATATGGAGCAAGATATATGAGATCAATTAACCTTTTTTTATTAGGTATTCTTTTTATTAGTTGCAGTATACCTGTGAATGAGATCCATGAGTTATCCTTCGTGGCTGATACTCATAATGATATACTACTTCGATCCATGCAAGGGGAAGATATCCTGAACCGAAACCCTGATAGTCAGTCTGATTTGACCAAGCTTAATGAAGGCGGAATGGACCTTCAAGTGTTTGCGATCTGGGTTAGCCCTACTGAGTTTAAGGAAGATGAATATTTCACCCGTGCGAATCAGATGATCACTAAATTGGAATACCTTTGTTCACGAGTACCGGACCAATGGGCTATTCCTTATAATTACCAGGAACTGGTCTATAATGAGCAACATGGTATTATGTCCTGCATGATTGGTGTGGAAGGAGGTCATTCTATTGAGAATGACCTATCTAAGCTAGATCATCTCTATGAACGTGGTATGCACTATCTTGGTCTGACCTGGAACAATTCAACTTCCTGGGCCACGTCAGCAAAAGATGAAACAGAAAGAGCGGATTCGTTATCTTTTATAGGTTTAACAGACTTCGGCCGTGAAGTTGTTAAGCGTTGTAATGAATTGGGTGTGATGATCGATGTTTCCCATTCGGGTGAGCGAACCTTTTGGGATGTTATTGAGATAACTACAAAACCGATCATTGCTTCCCACTCATCTGTGTATAATTTGTGTCCGCATTTCCGAAACCTGAATGATGATCAACTGCGGGCTTTTCGTGATAATGGAGGGGTAGTATTCGTGAACTTTTACCCTGGTTATGTGGATAGTACGTATTTGAAAAAATCAGAACTGATCGATGCAAAATATGAACTGGAACGAAAGGAACTGGCCAAAGAATTGGATCCAAATACTGATTCCTATTGGTATGCGGAATCAAAACTCATGAAACGAGAAAAGCAATTGATCGCGCCGACCATTGATAATGTAGTGGATCATATAGAATACATTGCTGAACTGGTTGGTGTAGAACATGTGGGCCTTGGCTCTGACTGGGATGGGGTTGAACTGATGCCTACCGGACTTGAGGATGTGACCAAGCTTCCTTTCATTACAAAGATACTCTTGGATCGTGGGTTCTCTGTAAGGGACGTCCAGAAGATCTTAGGCGGTAATTTCAAACGTGTATACAAGGAGATCATAGGATAGATCATGAACACAACTAATATAATTTACCGGGGTGAGCTAAGAACAGAAGCCACCCATATTCGCTCCGGACAGAGTATCATAACTGATGCACCACTGGACAACGAGGGCAAAGGTGAGGCATTCTCTCCTACAGATCTTGTTGTCACAGCTCTTGGGACATGTATGATCACGGTCATGGGTATAGTTGCTCAGAGGAACGGGATCGATATGAAAGGGACAACAGCTATTGTGGAAAAGATCATGGATAAGGACCCTCGAAGAATATCTGAAGTGAGGGTCCTTATAAAGTTCGAGGGTCAGATCAAACCTGGTGATCGTGCTCGCTTAGAACGAGCAGCACACAGTTGTCCCGTTGGGAAAAGCCTGCACGCAGACCTGAAAGAAGTAGTAGAGTTCATTTATTCATAAGAACCTTTCTATTGCAGTTTTCAGCAGCAGCAGTTTATTTTAAGTTCAGTGCCGTAATATGGCATCGGAATTCAAGTTAGCTCCATCGATCTTATCCGCCGATTTTTCTGACTTACAGTCTGCGCTGGACACGTGTGATCTTGGTGGAGCAGACTGGATCCATGTGGATGTGATGGATAATCAATTCGTACCCAATCTAACTATGGGTCCACCAGTTGTAAGATCAATTCGGCCGAAGACAAAAAAATTTATTGACGTACATATGATGGTGATGGACCCAGACCGTTTGATCGAACCTTTTGCCCGCGCGGGTGCGGATAATATCACATTCCATATCGAAGCTACAAATGATCCAGAAGGTGTCATAGAGCTTGTCCGTGCCACCGGAAAAATGGTGGGTGTATCCTTAAAGCCTAAAACGCCGCTTAATTCCATTTTTTCTATCGTGGATAAAGTTGATCTTGTGCTGGTAATGAGCGTCGAACCTGGTTTTGGTGGACAGGGTTATCTTTCTGAGTCAACCGAACGGATCATTGAATTGAAACAATATTTGTCAAGCCAATGCTTGGATAGAGTACTTATCGAAGTAGATGGAGGGATCAAACTTCAAAATGCAGGGGAAGTGATCTCTGCAGGTGGCGATATTCTTGTGGCTGGGTCTGAAGTATTTGGGTCTGATGATCCTGTGGCAACGATCAGGGAATTTTACAAAAAGTCAGAGGATATTGGCATAGGCTGATCATAAATGAAAGAGAAAAAATGAATATTGTGGTAGGGTTTATACTTATCCTATTAATAATAGGGCTTGTATCCTGGTTCTTCACCGTATACAATGGATTGATCCAGGTTCGGGAGAACATTAAAAAATCCTGGGCTAACATCGATGTGTTACTCATGCAGCGTTCTGATGAGATTCCTAAATTGATCAAGACCGTGAAAGCATTTGCTAAACATGAGAAGAAAATGTTCGACTCTGTAATGGCAGCCAGGGAAAGGTATCTCGGTGCTGGAACCGTTATAGAAAAAGCAAACGCAAATAGTCAGATCACAGATGCACTAAGATCGGTGTTCGCTTTATCGGAATCATATCCGGACCTGCGCTCCAATGAAAATTTTCTGCAATTTCAAGATCGGATCAGTGGGTTGGAGAACGAGATCGCTGACCGAAGGGAATTTTATAATGAAAGTGTTAATAATTATAATATAAGGATCCAGTCCCTACCGGATGTCATTATTGCTAATGCCATGGGATTAAAACTTGAGGAAATGTTTGAAGTTCCGGATTCAGCAAAAAATGATGTGGATATTGATCTTACTGATCTTTATGATGAACAGAATTCTGATACTAAAGATTGATTATCATTCCAGCCTATTGTATAAACTATGCACTCTTACAAGGAAATAGAATCGTTCTCTGATTGGTCCAATACTGATCATGACCAATTCAGTATCTCTGTGATCAAAGGATTGGTCATGGATGCCACTCGGAAGGCAAACAGTGGGCATCCTGGAGGACCAATGTCTGCTATTGATTTTGCATATATACTCTTTAAGGATTATCTAAGGTTCGATCCGAAGAACCCAGAATGGTTCAACCGGGACAGGTTCGTTCTATCTGGAGGACATATGTCCATGCTTCAGTATAGTCTTCTATGTTTTATCGGCTGGTTAAAGATCAGCGATATAAAGAATTTTCGTCAACTTAATAGTCGTACGCCTGGGCACCCTGAAGTTGAGATACCAGGTGTAGAATGCACAACTGGACCCTTGGGACAGGGATTTGCCATGGGCATTGGTATGGCCCTTGCAGAATCCTATCTTAGAGATACTCTTTCGATCCGATCGCGATCCGCGAAAGGATTGGTGGATCATTTTACATATATATTGGCTACCGATGGTGATGTACAGGAACCGGTCACACTTGGTGCAGCCTCATTGGCTGGACATCTTGGTCTCGAAAGAGTTATCGTGTTCTATGATGCCAATGATGCCCAGATCTCTGGAAATACCTCTCGCTCGGATTCAACAAACTATGCCACGACGTTTGAGGGTTTAGGATGGAATGTACAGGAAATAGATGGCCATGACCATGATGCCATACGCTATGCCATCGAAAAAGCACAGATAATGCCAAAACCAAGTATAATCATTGGGCGAACCATCATGGCCAAGGGAACTGCTTCCATGGAAGGTGATCATAACACTCATGGGGCTCCGCTACCCTCAGGTGAGATCAATGCAACAAAAAAGAAGTTAGGTCTTCCGATCAAACAGTTCTATTTGCCTAAGGAGGTCATTGAAAATTTTCAACAGCGATTTCCAGACCTGATGTATCTTAGTTCTTCATGGAAAGATCATTGGAGATCGCAAAGAAAGAATAAGGACCTTCGTTCCATCTTAGATGCTACAATTGGGAACAGATTATCTGAGCTTAATTATCCTGAATTCGAATCCGGAACCGAGCTTGCTACTCGAAAAGCCTTTGGTGCAACATTGGATAGCTTTGCAAAAGACCTTCCCCAGCTTATAGGAGGTTCAGCGGATCTTGAACCATCCAATTATACAGGAAACTTTGCGAAAACATATGGAGATTTTCAAAAAGGGAAAAATAATGGTCGGAATATCGCCTTTGGCGTACGGGAGTTCCCTATGGCGGCCATGATGAATGGTATGGCTTTGCATGGAGGGGTCATTCCATTTGGAGGTACATTCCTTGTATTCTCAGACTATGAGCGTCCTGCATTAAGGCTGGCAGCGATCCAGGCTATTAGAGTTATCCATGAGTTCACACATGATTCTTTTTTTGTTGGTGAAGATGGTCCTACCCATCAGCCGATAGAGCATGCCATGGCCTTAAGGGCGATACCCAATTTTAATGTATTCCGTCCTGCTGATGCGAAAGAAACTGTGGCATGTTTCGACCTGGCCTTGCAAAATGAGAGAACACCAAGTGCACTACTTCTTACAAGGCAGGGTGTACCGATTATGGATATAGATCAGGAAAAAGTAAGTAATGGTGTTAGCAAAGGAGCTTATACAGTTAAGGAACCTAAGGGAGCTGCTGAATTGATCTTTTTAGCGACCGGGTCCGAGGTCTCGCTGGCCTTGGATGTTGCGGAACTTATGAATGATAAACGGATCCGTGTAGTAAGTATGCCTTGTTGGGAATTATTTGAGCAACAATCCGAAAAATATAGATCTGAACTGATACCCGATCGGGGGTGCCTGAAGATCTCCATGGAAGCTGGTATTGCTTCGGGATGGGAAAAGTATATTGGTCATGGCGGTATTTCCATTGGAATTGATCATTATGGTGCTTCTGCGCCAGGCAGGGATCTGGCTCATGAGTTTGGTTTCACCGCAGATCAGGTCTCAAAGAAAATTCAAGATCATCTGGGATCCCTACTTTGAAAATTCACTTAGCAACAGATCATGCCGGGTTGGATATGAAGAATAATATCAAAACCTATCTGGTAAAAAAACAGCATGATATTATCGATCATGGTGCCTTTGATCCCGATCCGATGGATGATTATCCCGATTTCATTTTCCCTTGCGCTCATGCTGTTGCTGCTGATCCAGATAGCCGTGGGATCATATTTGGTGGAAGTGGGCAGGGCGAGGCAATGGCTGCCAATCGTATAAAAGGTGTCAGAGCTGCCGTCTATTATAATGGACCGGATGAGATCGTTAGATTATCACGGCAACATAATAATGCCAACATTCTATCATTAGGAGCCAGGTTCATGTCTGTAGAAGAGATATACAATGTGATCGACCTTTGGCTAAATGAATCATTTTCAGGTGGACGTCACCAGAGAAGAATTGAAAAGCTGGATAAATCTTCCAACTATAGATCGTAAGAATATGAAACAAAGGTTTGATCAGACCATTGAGTTAATGATCAATTACATTTCCAATAAAACTCGTCCGGTTTGATCACCATCGAGTATTTTATCGATCTCAGCGATCATTCCATCTAGTTTTACGGGTTTACACATATCCTCTAATTCGCTCACTCTCCATTCATTAGCAAAACTATTCCAGATTTCCGCTTTATCCTGGATCGGAATCTCAACAGAATCTATACCAATCAATCTGTTCCCTCTCAGTATGAAGGGGAATACAGATCCTTTAAATCTATGATCATCTACGAGCCCACAACAGGCGACAGTTCCACCATATCTCATGCTTGCAAGAATAGAAGACAATATGTTTCCACCTGCTACATCCACTGCAATGTTCCAAAAACCTTTCGCTATTGGACCACTTACAGATTCCAAGAATTTAGTTCTTGATATAATTTCATTGGCTCCTAATCTTTCTAGGAAATTGGTAGCATCTTTCTTACCAGTGATCGCTGTTACATCAGCATCAAGGTGAGAAAGAAGTTTTACGGCCATACAGCCCACACCACCTGTGGCACCACTCACCAAAGCTTTCATTCCACTGATAGTGGATTTCTCTTTCAGAGCCTTGACACAAAGACCCGCAGTGAGTCCAGCCGTGCCAATTATCATGGCTTCCCTTGCTGAAAGGCGCTCGGGACGTTTTACAGTCCAACCGACGGGAACACGAATATACTCCCCGAAACCGCCAGCAGTATTCATTCCCAGGTCGTAACCACTCACTATTACTTCTGTTCCAATCGGAAAGTCAGAGTGAGATGAATCTTCGACCACACCCGTAGCATCAATTCCAGGGGTATGGGGATATTGTCTGGTCACACCCTTGTTACCAGTTGCTGAAAGGGCATCCTTGTAGTTCAGTGATGAATATTCAACTCTTACCGTCAGGTCTCCTTTTGGCAGATCAGCTACCCGTCTTTTTTGAATACTGGAGATGAAATTCCCAGAAGGATCCTCATCTACAACAAGTGCCTTAAAATCTTTACTCATTTGAATTTCATTATTAGGTCATTTTTTCTATAGTTCGATTTTTATGCATTAATTTTCAGAGATCCAATATGGTTCCCGTTTTTCAAAAAAGGATGTGAATCCTTCTTTACCTTCACTATGCACAATACAATCAGAAAAATATTTGGCAGCACGGATAGTATCTATATCGTGGTTCTCTGATAGGATATCCTTTGTCAATGCTACCGCATTCGGAGCACACTTTCTAACCTGTTCTTTGATATCTGCTAAGAACTCTGAAAACTCATCTTCCGTTTGGGATACATAATCAGCCATACCAATTTCAAATGCTTTCTGACCATTAAATGAGGTACCCAATAACATTAATTTTCTGGCTTGGGCAAAACCCAGACGATTGATCACATATGGTGCTATCTGTGCTGGTGTAAGTCCGATCCGTGTTTCTGTCAAAGCATAACGAGCGTTAGCCATAGTCACCAGTAGATCGGTTGTACATGCAATTCCAAACCCGCCCGCCATAGCTGCACCTTCAACAGCGGAAACAGTGATCTGAGGGCATGTACTAATGGTCTGGAAAAGTTTCCCGACCAAATGACTGGCATCAGTAGCTAATTCCCGTGCATTATCACCCGCATTGATTATTTCTTGGAAAACTTTCAGATCAGCCCCGGCGCAGAATGTACCGCCTTTCCCACGGAATATGATTCCCCTAACAGAACGATCATCATGAACTTCATCCAGTATCTGGAAAAGATCCATGATTAATTCTTTTGAAAGTGCATTTCGTTTTTCCACCCGGTTGAACCAAATGGTCAACCAACCATTTGCCAATTCACTGATTATATTTTCTGTTGAGGGAATCTTTGACATTATGTCCTCCTTATACCATTAAGTTTTTTCTTTGAATCTATCTAATCTGAACAATGATTGTCCCAATCGAGTCATGATACTTGTGGCTGATTCGATATTGTGAATCGTTTCAACGCTCTTGCCTGCAGAATAGTACTGCCTCTTTTTCTTATTATTTGTTGGGTTTTTATTTTTGGTAAGATGCTTTAGCTGGATAAAGGAATTGAGATTAAGCATCATTCTGGCTGTATGCTTAAATCTGCTTTTTAAAAGCTTACGCATCCACCAAGAATTTTCCTGACGATGGTACTCTGATTTGATTACTGCAAGTGGAACACCGGTCATGCGGGTTGTAGATACAATATCTTTTTCCTGGGATTGAATAATTGCATCTTTGTAATCATTCAATGTATTGCATTCGGTAGTAGCAATGAATCTGGTTCCCATCTGAACACCGTCATAACCGATGGACATGGCCTGTGCCAGCTCTTGCTCGCTTCCGATACCACCAGCACATACCAATGGAAGACCTATATCTGCCAACTCATCGTACATGGTTTCCATGGATGAAGGACCCAAATGACCACCAGCTCGGTTGTTGACGCATATCAATCCATCGATACCGCAGTCCTGACCTTTTTTGGCCCACATACGATTGGTAACATCATGATAAACATAGCCGTTTGATTCATGAACGCGCTTACAGACCCAATCTGGTTTGCCCAAGGAAGTAATGAAAAAACGGATGCCTTCTTCCAGGGCAATGTCGATCCAGGTTGACATGCGATCAATGTATTTCTTACTGCCTTTTTCAATAAGTGCATTGAAACCGATTGGTCTATCTGTAAGCGTTCGCATATAGCGAATGCCTTCCCGCAGATCCCAGCCATGTACATAGGTCAAAGAAACGGGCTGCATGATGGCCAACCCGCCTCCTTCTGCAGCAGCAGAGACCAGTTCCGGGTTGGAGCATGGATACATTGCTCCACAGATAATTGGATATTCTACTCCCGCGTGAATGGTCAATCGTGTTTTGATGGTCATTGGGTGATGTTCATTTGTGTTACTATGGTTAAGATCCTTCAATGATCATTGATAATAATTTTGGCATTACCATTTAATTTCTGATTCCCTTTTGTATCGTGGACGGTCAGATTCAAAGTCAGACTTTCTTGTCCGTTATTATTGATTCTTTCCGCCACTTTCCCGGAACAGATAAGAATATCATTGACCTGTGTCAAGGAAGAGAATTCTACGCAGAATTGCTGTATAGCAGACTGTGGAACTGCATTGGTGAGCGCCCGTCCAATATAAGCCATTACCAGCATACCGTGTGCGATAACATCGGACAGACCTGATTGCTTTGCAAAATCGATATCAATGTGAATCGGGTTGTGATCTCCGGAAGCACCAGCATAAATCGCTAGGGTTGAACGTGAAATTGGTTCCAGCGTAAGAATTGGGATCTCGTCGCCCACGTTTGCTTTTCTATGATTCCATTGAGTCATACCTGCTCCTTACGGACGACCAGTGTTGACCTAGCCTCAGCAACAATATTCTGTTGCTGATTAGTGTAGATCGATATGAATACAAGAAATTGTAGGGAACCATTCTTTTTGTCGAACATATCAGCGATTTTGCTGACCATGGTTATGGTATCACCGGCATGAACAGGTACGTGATACGTGTATTCCTGTCCAGCATGAAGAAGACATTCCATTTTAATGTTTAGATCTGTCAAGTACTGGTATGGTTTTTCTTGTTCCATACCGATTGTTGTCAAAAAGGTAGGCGGAGCAAGCAGGGAAGGGTGCCCCTTTTTCTTTGCAGCAGTTTCATCCAGGTAAACCGGATCCGTTTGTCCGGTTGCCTTAGCAAAAAATCGTAAACGTTGTTTTTCTACTTCAAAGACCACAGGTGGGTATGTCTTGCCAATTAAAGATCTTTCCAGCATGTTATCCTTCCTGGTTAAAATGTTTTTCCTTTGCTAACCATCTCCAAAAGGAGTTCTGGTGGAGCAAATCGCTCGCCATATTTATCCGCTAATTCCTTGGCACGATCACGGAAGGCAGAAATGCCGTAGTCATTGACAAACTGAAGTGTACCACCCTTAAAAGGAGGAAACCCCCATCCAAAAATGCTGCCAATATTAGCTTCGGCTACTGAAGTGAGTACACCCTCTTCATAACATCGTATCGTTTCCATAACCTGGGAAAAACAAAAACGATCGATCATTTCTTCTTGAGGTAACGGATTTTCTGTAGTGGGAAAGTGCTTACCCAGTTCAGGCCAAAGATATTTTTCTCTATCATCAGGATACTCATAGAATCCACCCCCGCTGGCACGTCCAGTCCGTTTGGCTTTCTTGGTCATGAAATCAATTACCTGATCCCAGGGTCCTGTGGAGAATTCTTTTCCTTCTGATTCCAGGTCGCGCCATGTCTGATCACGGATGTTTGCTACAAGACCAATGTTAATCTCATCAATGACGGCTAAAGGTCCCACGGGATATCCAGCCTGTTTTCCAGCATCCTCAATTGTCTGGGGATGGTTTCCTTCTACCAGAAGTGCCATTCCTTCATCAGTGTAACGTTCGAAAACACGCGATGTGTAAAATCCACGACTATCATTAACCACAATAGGAATTTTTCGGATTTTTAGAACATAATCAAAAGCTTTAGCCAGTGTAGCGGGACTGGTTTCCGTAGCTTTGATGATTTCTACAAGTTTCATTTTATGTACCGGGGAAAAGAAGTGTATACCAATATAATTTTCCGGCCTTAATGATCTTTCTGCCAAGCTGGTTATAGGTATAGTAGATGTATTAGAAGCGAACACACCAGATGGATCCATAAAAGTTTCCGCTTGAATGGTTACCTTCCCTTTTAGCTCTCTTTCCTCGAAAACCGCTTCAATGATCAGATCGCAGCCATTTAGTATGCTATAATCATCCGTAGCAGTGATCCGTTCCAAGGTTCTATCGACTTTATCACTATTGAAGAGACCATTTCTCAATCCATTTTCAAGGTAAGATTCTATGCGTGCCAACCCTTTATCTGCGTGCTCTTGGCTGGAATCGATCATGACCACTTTTATGCCAGCCAGTGCTGTAACATAAGTGATACCATGTCCCATGAGTCCAGCACCAAGTACGCCAACCTTTGATGTCGTTGTTGGTTCTATCTTGGCGGGCCTGCTTGCACCAGCGTTGATCTCATTCAATTGAAACCAGAATGTATTCATCATGTTCTTAGATACTTGCCCAGTGATTAGCTGTGCAAAGTAATTGGACTCGATTTGGCTGGCTGTTTCAAATTCTACTATGGATGTTTCCTTAACAGCACGAAGGATCGCTTCCGGAGCAGGATAATTACCCATGGTCTTTTTTTGAAGATTGGATGTAAAGATTGCAAGCGTTTGAGCAATTTTAGGATTTTGGGCATTCCCAAGAGGTATTTCATATCCCTTCTGATCCCATGGAGGAACGTATTCCTGGTTCAAAAGTATCCACTCTCGAGCCTTGGATATCATTTCATCTGAGCTTATTGCCAGTTCATCGATTAATCCTGATTCTAATGCTTCTAATGGCGAGCTCTGTTTTCCTTCCAAAAGGAAAGGTAGTGCTGCTTCGATTCCGATGATTCGAGGTAACCGCGTCAAACCGCCTCCACCTGGCAGAATACCTATGTTTACTTCCGGGAATCCTAATTTGATCTTTGGATTATCTATAACAATTCTATGGTGACAGCAAAGAGCCAACTCCATTCCGCCACCCAATGCAGTACCATTCATTGCAGCTACAACCGGTTTGCCCAATGTTTCCAATCTCCGCATAGTGGCTTTGTTACTCTCGATCAGTTCAAGACAAGTCTTCGTATCGGTTTGTCCGTAAAGCATCTCTATGTCAACACCATCGATGAAGGTCTTCTTAGCAGAAGTTAAAATAACTCCAGTCAGTAATGGTTCCTGCTCAAGTCTTTTCACCGTTTTCAGGAGATCCATTGAAAAATCATGATTGATAATATTAGATGAACGACCAGCCATATTCATGGTCATTGTTACAATATTTTGATCATCTTTTTGGTATTCCAATACCATACAACCCTCTTTAAATCCTGTTAAACTCTTTCAATTATGGTTGAAATACATATACTTCAAAAAAACGAAATACTATTATTTCTATATTTAGATTTATTCCTTATTCCCAATACAGTAAAGTCTCTTTTTAATTATCCAGATTCGATAATTCCCTGGGAATGACCCATATCAATAGCACCACCAATATGCTTACATACACAGACTAAAGAAAAGTTATGTCCTAAACGAGTATTATTCCATTCTTCTGGTAGCCTTGGACTCTTGCCTCCAACAATTTTCACATTCTGGGGGTCAACATCCATATTACGAAATAAACCATCCTGTTCTTTCACTGTTTTCCACTGTATGAAATTTACGTTGTTGCTTATAACGTATTCATCACGCTTTATTTTTTTGCAACCTAACTTTGGGCGAGCTGTACCACTAAGGGCGGCGGCAACGCCGTGAACAGTAATAATACCTAAGGTAGAGTCAATAACAGTCGTGCCAGTGAATCTGTTAAGACCGTTGGAACGGTCAATCAGATATTCATCATATTTTGTTTTTTCAGTTTTGAGCCTGTTGAAAGACAATCCAGTATGAATCATACCATTGCAGTTGAGGATTAATAATAAGAATATCGTTATCCAACGAAACATAGATTTAATAGAAGATATTCATATGGATAGAACCCAGTGGATTTTACGGATAAAATTGATCTGATGAGTGAGCTACTTCTTTTTGATCAGATGAGAGTGTTTAACTGGAACATACATTATTTAATTCATTGACTAAATTCAAGATAGTGTGAGGGTCAGTTTATTTTATGCAGTACTATGTTATTTTTCGTTTGTTAAAGCAAATAACATTATACGTGACCTACCTGTACCAGTAACTGATAAGTTCAGGAACGAGTTCTCTGCAAGGATCGGGGACCATCCCTTTCCCACCAACCCTATGAATGATCGTGCTCGTGGATACCTCTTACAGGGGAAGGCCCAAACTGCACTATCGAATTACGGTAATTATATTGATATCGAGATCAATCCTAATGGTGTATGGGGGGAATACGCCTATCTCTACGAGGTTACTTTTCTCGCTGGTGTTCCAGGACAATCCTATTCATCGAATTATTCTTGGAATCTACTGGAAACAATTGTTGATGGAGATGGGTTCCCTATTTACACTATATGGGAATCGAACAATGCCTATGATGCCTGGTATACGGATGGTGACACTAATTTTGTTGGTATCCTCTTTGATGCCGAAGAGGACTTTGGCCGCTGGGAGCCGGACAGTGTGGCCAGGAGGTCCTCCATTGACCAGATCACCGATGCCTATCAATGGACCATGGATGATGATAACTCGAAGCTCATCATCAGCACCTTTGGTGAGACCGACCCGAACCGTTCATCTGCCCGGATAGGTCTGATCCATCCCTGGGCCCTGCGTCCCAAGCTCAAGAGTCGGGAGGACCAGTTCGATTTCTATGATTACGGACAGGACCAGGAGGAGTGGACCGAGGATGACCACTATTTCTATTATGGGGCCAATACAGCAGAGTCATGGTTCTCGCGCTATAGTCCTTCTTATAACACTGATTGGCATGCATCGTCCATGTCCCGGGTGAACACGCATAACACTACAGTGACGGCGGGTGACATCTTCAGTGATACCTATGTGACGGATGCGGGGGACACGTATCCATTATTGGCCCATAGTGATTATTCGGCCACCTGGCCGGTCCGTTTCAATCCTTTGTTGGGTCAGGATGAGTATTTCTGGCCTGGTTGGTGGTCGGAGGATTACAATATCTATCTACCGGGGTGTGATAATTCCCGGAAGGACCCGGACTGTTGGGAAGAGGTTCCTGGCCGATTCGTATCGGACATGGATGTATATATGGAGTTCGATGACCGGTGGGCCCATCGGGGTAACATGGTCAATACGAACAATGAGTATGAACAGACCGGCTATCCTATGGGTCTCAGGGTCATGTCGGAGGCACATTCCTATGGAGTGTCCTATGCGGAGGATATCATGTTCGTGACGGTGAAGGTCCGTAATGAGAGTGGTGACTGGTGTGCGGAGGACGAGTTCGGTGTTCCAGTTCTGGATGATAATGGGGTACAGGTCTGTGGTGAGGGGATGATCATGCCTGACGGCACCAAGCTCAATCAGGGGAAAGGATTCGACTATTCGGGCATCAGTTTAGGCTTTTGGATGGATGGGGTCATTTTGACCAGTGATAAGTATGGTAACACAGGATATTGGTCCAGTGCAGATGATTTCATGAAGTATTACTGGGAGATCTTCGAGCTGAACAACGAGCGATTGCTCATCAGTATGGCCATGATCGGTGATTATGATGGGCTCTCTGGAGTGGCTGGTTATGCCATGGACCCGGACACGCCCAGTCCCGGGAATGATTTTGGTGTGGTAGGGTGCCAGCTCCTTGATTCTCCCCGTGCCACGGACCCGGTGGACCTGGACCAGGATGGGACCATAGATATCTTCCCTGGTGAGCCCCTGAAGATGACCGACTGGCACTGGTTCGATTGGTACAGCCGCCCAGGTGTGACCAGGGCTGAAGGGAACTCCAGCGGTTGCTATGCTGGTGGAGCTGGTTGTCCGCAGGCCCGGAACAAGGAAGAGATTCTTTACAAGATGATGATTGGTGATACAACGAACCTTTTAGCGGACGAGCACGACTGGTATTTTCATACTCCCAACCCGGGCACTGATGCTGGTTCTGAGCTGAACCCCCATTTTGATTCCTTGGAAGGGTTGAAAGAGGAGCCGGCGTTCTTACGTTCTCCCGATGGTTTAGATTGTGTTCTGGTTCTGAGCTGTGGTCCATTTGATCTTCCTGTGGGACGTGAGGTCCCGTTCTCTTTTTGCATCATATTTGGTCAGAACGAGGATGATCTGATCAACAACGCCCGTTTTGCCCAGGTGATGTACAACTCTCGTTACCAGGGGTTCACGCCTCCGAACCGTCCCACGGTATATGCCATGACGGACAAGAGCAAGGTGAGCATCTATTGGGATGACCTGGCGGAGTCGGCAACGGATGTGGTCACGGGGTACGCGGACTTTGAGGGTTATAAGATCTATAAGAGCACGGATGGGGGTAATACCTGGGGGGGTGCTGATGACATGGTCTATGATACGGATGGGATCTTTGTTGGATGGCGTCCTTATGCCCAGTTCGATCTTTCAGCGGAGATGGATTCCCTGCATTGTGCCTATACCAATTCCTATGATTGTGGTCCTACGGAGCGGCGGGACCATTCCATTAGCGGTCAGGACCCGTATTTCCCCTGGTTCAGTCTGGGGGATGACACGGGGTTGGATGTGGTCCGGTTACCTGAACCATATGTGGTGGATGGGGATACCTTCCGTTATGTGTTCGAGGATGAGGCTGTGATCGATGGTCTGGAGTATACTTATTCGGTGGTGGCCTATGATATGGGTGTGGAGCCTCCTTTCAGAACGGTGTATGAGCCTGTGGGGGATGGTCAGTTCTCAGCGGTGGTGGACACGAACTGGTCCAATCCGGACCAGTGGGCGAACCCGGACGGGTATGCTTATATAGAGAACTCGAAGGGGACCACGGTATTGGACCGTAACTATGTTCAGGTGTATCCTGGTGTTCAGCCGCAGTCCGGCCTGGACAATGTGAGTGTGGTACCGAACCCGTACATTGTACGTTCCGGGTTCAAGGAGAGTGAGTATCTGCGTCAGGTCCGGTTCACGAATCTACCGGAGAAGTGTCGGATCCGTATCTATACTGTGTCAGGGGAGTTCGTCAAGGAGCTGGAGCATGACAATGCATCATCGGGTAATCGATGGTGGGATATGCGCACGGTGAACAATCAGGAGGTGGTACCGGGGTTGTATATTTATCATGTGGAAAGTGGCGGAAAAGAGCACATCGGAAAGTTCGCGGTGATACGATGATCAGAAACTTTCTTGCGATAAATTACAATTCCTGATACAATATACATTATTTGTAAATTAAGGTAGAGCGAATGCTGGAGGTATATAATGAATAACAGAACAGCCGTTTTATTTTTGATCTTATGTATGGTTGTTTTACTTGGACTCTTAGAATTGGAAAAAATGTGGCAACGGGACCAGCAAATAAAAAAGGATACCCAACTAACTGAGCGGAGTATTGCTCAAGAAGCACAGCGTAAAGCAGAAGAGTTAGAAGCGAAAAAATTCAAAGTTCAAATTAAACATGATGGCAGACCAGAAACCAATACTGTTACAGTTAATCTTGATGCAGGATTATCCTATGACCCTAATAAGATTGATAAATTGAATTATAAATGGACGCAAATATCAGGAAAGACTGTTTTCCTCGAACCGAACTCTACCTCTCCAAAGGTCAGTTTTATAGCGGGACCTGGTGAATACACATTTGAGATAGCATTAAGCGATGGATATGGCTCGACCGTGAAAGATGTGAGGATCATAAAGGTTATTGGAGAACCAAATGATATCCCTATCCTTGAAACACGGGTCTCATCAGAATAAACACTGCCTCCAATTGCGACCTTTGTTTATAATATTCTCATTTTAATATGAAAAAAGATGTATCATATAGTGCTCGCTTTGGGAAATTCAGTGAAAATGCACTTTATCAGAGTATAGACCCTCAACTACAGGTTTCCATCCGAGACACAGGCTTCAGGCATGGTCTCAGCTATCAGGAGCTTAGGCAGATCACAGAGATAGCTATTGATCTGGATATGTGGGGAGAACCATCATTGATTGAACAGGTGCGCCAATTGGAGAGAGAACTAAGATCAAACGGTAGTTATGATAAGAAAACGATCATTGATATTCTTCGTGATCGCTGGATATCCCTTAAGCAACAGGAAACGAGATATGGAACACCGAACAAAAGGCTAAATAATCGTCCAGAATCACGGAAAGTGATAGCGAGTGATGGCGATCAAAATGTTTTTGGTATGTGTCCTGTAGCATCAGAAAAAACTGTATGTTGCAATCTAAGAACTATAGATGTAGCGCAAGGTTGTGGCTTAGGATGTAGTTATTGCAGTATTCAAACGTTTTATGAGAATGGTTCTATCGCAGTTGAGAAAAATTTAAATGACAAGCTTGCAGCAATAGAATTAGATCCAAATAAAAATTATCATATTGGATCAGGGCAATCTTCAGATTCGCTTGCATTAGGAAATAAAAATGGAATATTGGATGCTCAGTTAGATTTTGCATCTAATAATCCAAATATTATTCTTGAGTTTAAAACCAAGTCAAAAAATATAAATCATTTTTTAAATGTAAAAATGCCTAACAATGTTTTTATTAGTTGGTCATTGAACCCGCAGCTATTTATTGATAATGAAGAAGCACGTACAGCATCATTAATACAACGTTTAGAATCTGCCCGCAGGTTATCAGATAAAGGAATATTGGTTGGCTTTCATTTTCATCCTTTAGTGCATTATGAAGGGTGGGAGAAAGATTATAAAAAGTTAATAGGTAACCTAATGGATATGTTTTCTCCAAATGAGATTGGACTGATTTCATTTGGAACATTGACTTTTATTAAACCAGCAATTAAATCGCTTAGACAAATAGGAACTAAAAGTAAAATCCTACAAATACCTTTTGAAGAAGCAGCGGGTAAAATTTCATATCCAATGGAAACAAAGAAAAAAATCTTTTCAGAAGTTTGGGACTCATTTACCCCATGGCATGATAAAGTATTCTTCTATTTTTGTATGGAAGATAAAGAATTATGGAATCATGTATTTGGAAAATGTTATAAGTCAAATGATGATTTTGAAACAGATTTGTTTGATAGTGTAAAAAGAAAATTGGAATTAAATGATCCTATTAAAATTAATAAGACATTTTAATTAAATTTTGAAGTCGTATAGTATAAATCTTTTTTGTTTACTACAATTTTAATTAAGTGAAACATGGCGGTGAAGTTGTTGCATCCACTTTAATGCAACACAATATAAAATATATTTTCACTCTTTGTGGTGGCCATATTTCACCAATACTGGTTGCTTGTACACAAAATAATATAAAAGTAATTGATGTTCGTCATGAGGTTACAGCTGTTTTTGCTGCAGATGCAATCTCACGTTTATCACCAGCTATTGGAGTAGCAGCTGTAACAGCAGGTCCTGGTTTAACCAATACCTTAACTGCTGTAAAAAATCTTCAAATGGCCCAAGTTCCAGTATTATTAATTTGTGGAGCAACTGCAACAATTTTAAAAAACAGAGGTAGTCTGCAAGATATTGATCAAATAGGAATGATGAAATCATTAACAAAATATCAAGCTGTAATTAAAAAAGGTAAACATATATCGGATGAATTAAATAAAGCAATCATCATTGCTCAATCAGATGTACCAGGTCCAGTATTTATTGAATTTCCACTTGATGTATTATACCCCAAAGATATGGTTTATGATTTGTATGGACTAAATAAGATCACACGAAAGACGTCATGGTTTGAAAAACAATATTTACAAATAAATTTTAATAGAATTTTTAATGACTTTAATAAAAAACCTTTACCGGTACCTAAAATCACTTACTCCAAAATTTCTTCAAATAAATTACTAAATTGTTTAGATCTTATAGTAAAAGCAAGAAGACCACTATTATTAATCGGTAGTCAAGCAATGCTTGATATTTTAAACATCAAAAAAATATCAAAACAATTATCCTCAATAGATATACCAATATTTACTTCAGGAATGGCTCGCGGATTATTATCAAATGAAGAAATCAAAATTTTTCGACATAAAAGAACACAAGCTTTGAATGAATCTGATTTAGTCATATTAGCTGGAGTTCCATGTGATTTTAGATTGGGATATGGTAAACAAATTAATAGAAATGCAAAAATCATTGCCATTAATCGGAGTCGCAAAGATCTATATTTAAATATAAAACCAACCCTTGCAATTCAATCTGATCCTGGAGATTCTATTTTTAAAATTTCAGAAAAATTAAGCAAGAAGAAATTAGATATGTCTATTTGGCTGGATAACTTAAGAACTAGAGAAAATAAACGTGAAAATCAAATTGAAGAGCAGTCTAATCTTAAAACAGACTATGTAAATCCTATCAAACTGTTTAAAACTGTTAA
>ENA-UPTF01000775-UPTF01000775.1-marine-metagenome-genome-assembly--contig:-NODE-775-length-21605-cov-7.791481_pt1 | contig 21605 bp, 18 predicted proteins | sample MGYA00238166_ERZ767019 | MGnify/ENA primary metagenome ERZ767019 (study PRJEB28930, sample SAMN06266391) | marine metagenome | isolation source: Sea water from 250 m depth | place: Atlantic Ocean | study... | reverse complement strand
ATGGCTGTTCGCCATTTAAAGTGGTACGCGAGCTGGGTTTAGAACGTCGTGAGACAGTTCGGTCCCTATCTGCCGTGTTCGTTGGAAACTTGAAGGGCGCTGCTCCTAGTACGAGAGGACCGGAGTGGACGTACCCCTGGTGTTCCGGTTGTCACGCCAGTGGCATTGCCGGGTAGCTATGTACGGAAGGGATAACCGCTGAAAGCATCTAAGCGGGAAGCCCACCCTAAGATAAGGTTTCCCTGGATCCTAGAGATCCCTGAAGGGTCATTGTAGACTACGATGTTGATAGGTCGGGTGTGGAAGCTCAGTAATGAGTGCAGCTAACCGATACTAATTACCCGTGAGGCTTGGTCTTATAACAATCAAATAACTTTACAACAGTGTACTGTTAAGCTAAATTCTTTTTTCCTGGTGACAATAGCGTGTAGGTACCACCCGATCCCATTCCGAACTCGGAAGTGAAGATGCACAGCGCCGATGGTAGTATAGGGTTTCCTTATGTGAGAGTAGGACATTGCCAGGTCTATATTTAAGACGAAGATGGTTTATAATCATCTTCGTCTTTTTTGTTAGGCTTTATTTATGGATACTCAAGTTACGTCCCAATTATTAATGGTTAGGCCAGCTAATTTTTCAAGCAATAAAGAAACTATCGAGACTAATAAATTCCAGAATGATATAACAGCTGATTCGAAAAATAATATTCAAATTCTAGCCCTTACAGAGTTTGATCAAATGGCCAAGCTTTTAAGAGATCATGGAATATCAGTTATTGATATTGATGATATTAAAGAGCTAGAAAATACTGACGCTGTTTTCCCTAATAACTGGGTTAGTTTTCATCAAGATAATACAGTTGTGCTTTACCCGATGATGGCACGCTCAAGACGAACTGAAAAAAGATATGATATTTTAGAATATCTAACCAAATATCAATCGTTTAAGATAGATCGTGTCATTGATATGAGTTACCTCGAAGAAGAAAATCTTTTTCTTGAAGGAACCGGCAGCATGATCTTTGATCGTGTTAATAAAACTGTATTTGCATGTAAATCATCAAGGACCTCACTAGAAGCTCTAGAAATATTTTGCAGAGATATGGGATATAACCCAATAGTTTTTGAGGCAATTATTGATAACTATCCAATTTATCATACAAATGTAATGATGAGTTTGGGTAAAAAAACAGCTTTCCTTTGCAGCGAATCAATAAAAGATGAAGCCGATAATCTTTTAATAAAAAATTATTTTAAAGATTTAGAAAAGAATATTATTGAGATATCACCACAACAAATGAATAATTTTGCTGGCAATGTAATTGAAGTTGAGAATACTAAGGGCGTGTCACATATAATTATGTCTGAGAAAGCGTATCAAGCTTTAGATCACAAACAGCTAGATTCAATAAATAGCGTTTCAAATATCATAGCTATTCCACTGGAAACAATTGAAAGATATGGAGGAGGGAGTGCTAGGTGTATGGTTGCTGAAATTTTTTTAGAAAAAAATTAAATATCTCATTATGAATAATTCAATTAAGGGATCTCTCAGCATTCTTTCAGGAGCATTCTTGATAAGTTTTTCTCCAGTTTTTGTTAACTTAGTCAGCATAGAGCCTACTGTTAGCGGGTTCTATAGAATGTTATTTGGATCTATTGCGTTGTTTATTATTTATCTAATAAAAAATAATGAGAACCCATTGAGAAAAAATATCTCTAAGTTTATCGTTCTTGGGGCCATTTTGTTTAGTTTGGATCTTTGGTTTTGGCATAGATCAGTTATTTATGTTGGACCTGGTTTATCTACACTTCTTGCCAACTTTCAAATATTAATCTTACCTTTTCTAGCTTTAATATTCTTTAATCAAAAAACACAAAGAATCCAAATATTTTCAATATTTCTAGGGTTATTAGGGTTATTCCTTATTACAGGGCAGAGTTGGGATATAGCCGGTAATAACTACAAATTAGGAGTATTATTCGGCTTATTAACCGCTATTTCATATGCAGGTTATATTATTTCTATAAAACGCATTGACCATAATGCAGCAGTTAACTCTGATCCTATATTTAATTTACTGTTCATTTCATTGATTTCTGCGGGGCTACTTTTTCTATTCTCTATTATTGAGCAAGTACCTCTAGAGATTAAATCATCAAGTGAGCTTATTTGGATGATTTGTTATGGTTTATTCTCTCACGTCATAGGATGGTTTTTTATACTTAATGGTCTACAAAAAATTAGCGCTGTTACTGCTGGTATAATATTGCTTACACAGCCCATACTTTCATATGTTTGGGATTTCATCATCTTTAAGAAAGTTATTCTTCCTATCGAATATTTTGGGATTGTTAGCGTTCTTTTAGCTATGATTATTACTATCAAATCGGAGAATCAAAAGAGCTGATTTATTTATCTAATGTTACTTCTTGGAATTATAATTTTATCTTCTTACCTTATTGGGTCTGTAAATGGAGGACTCATACTCAGTAAACTTCAAGGTTTGGATATTAGAAAGAGGGGAAGCGGTAATGCAGGAGCAACAAATGTTTTAAGAGTCATCGGGATTAAATCTGGTATTTTAGTTTTTATTATTGATTGCTTGAAAGGATTCTTGGCACTTTATTTTACCCAAGTACTAATAACTAATACCAACAACCCTCTTGATCTCAATATAGATCTTTATCTTTACTTTTCCAGTTTTGCTTCTTTATTAGGGCATTGTTATCCAGTTTGGTTTAGTTTCAAAGGAGGTAAAGGTGCCGCAACTGGGCTAGGTAATATCTTGTTTATCAATCCTTTTCTAATCACCCTTCCTTTGATTGTATTCATTGGAACACTTTTCTTCTTTAGGTATGTTGGACTCTCAACAATTACAGCATTCTTATCCCTTTTCATATTTGGCTATTTCTCGATTGGATTTTCTGATTATGTATTCTTGATTTATTTATTTCTTTTGTTTCTGTTTATTGTGTTTACACATCGAACTAATATTGCTTCCATGCTTGATAAAACTGAACATAAGGTTTCTTTTTTTAAATGACAAAATCTGTAGCAGAAAGTTCTGAATATATAGATAAATCAATAATATATGAGTATCTCAAAGAGTTTTCAGATGTTTATAATATAGACACGTCGATAAAGGAGATTGTAGAAACAACGAGCAGAGAATTTAATGCAGAAGATGTCGAAGGGAGTGATGTAAAGATATCGCTTGCTGAATATCAAACGCATGGTCGAGGAAGAGGTAACCAAGTTTGGCAATCGCCATTTGCCTCAGGTATTTGTCTCTCTGTTTTCTCTAAACTCAATATAGCATCGATACCCCTTGGTCTGAGTGTTTATATGGGAGTTATGCTAATAAATAGTTTAGAGAAAATTAACTTTGAGGATATAAAACTTAAATGGCCCAATGACCTTTATTATGAAGGTTGTAAGTTAGGTGGGATTTTGGTTGAGCTTTCACAAAATAAAAAGGGTGATTTAATAGCAAATTTTGGTCTTGGTATAAATTATTCTCTTCCAGATGACTTCTATAAATTGATCGAAGGTAACTATAATCCTATCGATTTAGAGACTATTAATAATAATAACGAATATTCTAGGAGCGAAATTATAGGAGTCTTAGTTTGTGAGATTATAAAAAGTATTAAAGGATTTAACACAAATTCAATTCAAGAGATAAAAGAAAGATGGAAGGAATTGGATTATTTCTATAATCAGGAAATAAAGATAAACTCTGGCAATGATTCAATTATAGGTGTAAATGAGGGTATTGATTCACAAGGAGCTTTATTGATAAAACAAGGTGGAAGCGTTAAGCGAATTATTTCTGGACAAATTGAACTGTAGAATAACTTTAAATCACACTCAAAATGTTTATAATTCTGGAAAATTTAGTGAGATTAATAACTTATTGTAATTTGCCGGAATAGCTCAATTGGCAGAGCAACTGATTTGTAATCAGTAGGTTGGGGGTTCAATTCCCTCTTCCGGCACCACTTATTTTCTAAAAAAATAAATAATATTGTTGACACATATAGGTCATAGACTGAAAATAGTGGGTTATGTCCGCGGAGGGGTACCCAAGCGGTCAACGGGGGCAGACTGTAAATCTGCTGGCTTAGCCTTCGTAGGTTCGAATCCTACCCCCTCCACCATATATAACAAGGGGTTATGAAGGTGGATAAAGGCTAAGAAAATTGGAGAAAAATAAGATAAGAATGTTTAATTTAATGAAAATAATATCGGGTTTGACCGCATCTTTCTTGCGCGGGCGTAGTTCAATGGTAGAACCTCAGCCTTCCAAGCTGATGATGTGGGTTCGATCCCCATCGCCCGCTCCAAAATATTTAGGATGTGTTCCTGCCCACATAGCTCAGCAGGTAGAGCACTTCCATGGTAAGGAAGAGGTCACCGGTTCAACTCCGGTTGTGGGCTCCGAAAGTTTCATTGTATTTGTTTAATTTTAGTTAATTGGGAGTTAATAATTATGGCTAAAGAAAAATTTGAACGCACAAAACCACATATCAATGTAGGTACTATTGGTCATGTCGATCATGGTAAAACTACATTAACCGCAGCACTAACTAAATGTATGGCTGAGAAGTTTGGTGGTGATGCTTCAGCATTTGAAGATATTGATAATGCACCTGAAGAAAAGGAAAGAGGAATCACTATAGCAACTGCGCATGTTGAATATGAGAGTGAAGGCAGACATTATGCCCACGTAGATTGCCCTGGTCATGCTGATTATGTTAAGAACATGATTACCGGTGCTGCTCAGATGGACGGAGCAATCCTTGTCGTCTCAGCTGCCGATGGACCAATGCCTCAGACTAGAGAGCACATTCTATTGGCAAGAAACGTAGGTGTTCCTAATATTGTAGTTTTCCTGAATAAGGCAGACCAAGTTGATGATGCTGAGCTTGTTGAGCTTGTTGAGATGGAAGTTAGAGAATTACTCTCCATGTATGACTTTGATGGAGACAATATTCCTATTATATCAGGAAGTGCTTTGAAAGCTCTTGAAGGTGATACAAGTGATGTAGGAATAGAGGCTGTAGAAAAACTGGTTGCAACTATGGATGAATACTTCCCTGAGCCAGAGAGAGCTATTGATGGTGATTTCCTAATGCCTATTGAAGATGTTTTCTCAATTTCTGGTCGAGGTACTGTAGTTACAGGCAGAGTTGAAAGAGGTGTTGTAAAAGTTAACGATGAGATAGAAATTGTTGGCATTAAGGATACTCAAACAACTGTTTGTACAGGTGTCGAAATGTTTAGAAAACTTCTAGACCAAGGTCAAGCTGGCGATAATGTTGGTGTTCTACTTCGAGGCACAGCTCGTGAAGAAGTTGAACGTGGCCAAGTGCTTGCAAAGCCAAAGAGCATTAACCCACATGTTAAGTTTGAGGCTGATGTATATGCTTTGACTAAAGAGGAAGGCGGAAGGCATAAGCCGTTTTTCAATGGTTACAGACCACAATTTTATTTCAGAACAACTGATGTTACTGGTGCTGTCACGCTTCCTGAAGGAACTGAGATGGTAATGCCAGGTGATGACACACATATAACTGTCGAGCTAATCGCGCCGATAGCTATGGAGGAATCACTAAGATTTTCTATCCGAGAAGGTGGAAGAACAGTTGGTTCAGGAGTTGTAACAAAAATTATTGAATAACTGACTTAGGCCAGTAGCTCAACTGGTAGAGCGGCGGTCTCCAAAACCGCAGGTTGGGGGTTCAAGTCCCTCCTGGCCTGCCACAAAACGAGAAGAAGTGTGACAGAATTAAGTAATAAAGAAATTAGTTCGACCTTAGACACATTAAAGATGGCATCAGCTGTTGCTATTCTGCTGTCGTCTGTGTTTAGTTTTTACTACTTTGCAGAATTATCAGTACTGATAAGGGTACTGGTAGTTATATTTTCTGTGATTTTGTCTTTAATGATATTTTTTAGTACACAGAGAGGAATAATATTTTGGGATTTTATTCAAGGTTCTAGAGTAGAAATGAGGAAAGTAGTTTGGCCGACAAAGCAAGAAACTATTCAAACCACACTCACTGTCTTTATGTTTGTTTTAGTTTTAGGCATCTTTTTTTGGCTGTTAGATTTTTTGCTTCTCTACATTACAACATCAATTACTTCGTAAGGCTTATATAAATATGGAACATCAATGGTATGTGTTACAAGTTTATTCTAACTTTGAAAAGAAAGTTATGACCATGCTTGAAGAGAGGATAAGAGTCTCTGGTCTTGAGAAGGAAATTACTGATGTTGTCGTTCCTATGGAAGAGGTTGTTGAGTTGAAGGGCGGCGAAAAGAAAACAACGGAAAGAAAATTTTTCCCAGGCTATGTTCTGATAAAAATGATAATGAACGATGACACTTGGCATTTTATAAAATCTGTTCCTAATGTTATGGGATTTATTGGTGGCACCAGTGAGAAGCCCAGACCAATTTCAGATAATGAAGCTATGAATATTTTAAATAGAGCTGAAGATTCTGTAGATATGCCTCGGCCTAAGATCACATATCAACCAGGTGAAGTAGTTAGAGTTATCGACGGTCCTTTTAACGATTTTAGTGGTGTTGTTGAGAATGTTAATTATGAAAAAAGCAAACTTAGTGTTGCGGTTCAAATTTTAGGAAGACCAACTCCTGTTGATCTAAATTTTAATCAAGTAGAGAAGTCTTAATCTAATGGCAAAAAAAGAAAAAAAAGTTGTAAATATAGTGAAGCTGCAAATCCCAGCTGGTCAAGCCAATCCAAGTCCTCCAGTTGGACCTGCATTAGGCCAGGCGGGATTAAATATAATGGACTTTTGCAATGCTTTTAACTCAAAAACTGGCGACGCTGAACCAGGTGTTTTGATACCTGTTGTGATCTCGGTATACAGCGATAAATCGTTTACTTTTGTTACAAAATCACCACCAGCTTCAACACTATTAAGAAAAGCTGCAGGAATTGATAAAGGTAGCGGAACACCAAATACAGAGAAGGTTGGAAAAGTTACTAGAAAGCAAATTGACGAGATAATAGAGATTAAAAAAGAAGATTTAAATGCATTTGATACTGAAGCTGCACAAAAAATTATTGAAGGCACTGCCAGGAGCATGGGCCTTGAAGTTGAGTAACATTAATTAAAGTAAAATGACAAAAAGTTCAAAAAGACATACAGATAATAAAGACTTGGTTGATGCTGAAAAGAGGTACGATCTGGAAGAAGCTATCACCATACTTAAGGATGCTACAAATGCGAAGTTTGAAGAGAGCATAGATGTGGCTATTAATCTTGGAATTGATGGGAAATTAAGCGATCAGAATGTTAGAGGTTCAGCAATTCTTCCCAATGGAAGCGGCAAAAATATGAGGATTGTTGTTTTTGCAGAAGGCGAAGATGCTGATGCAGCTAAGTCAGCTGGAGCAGATGAAGTTGGCATGGATGATTTAGCTGAGAAGATAAAATCAGGATATTCAGATTTTGAACTTGTAATCTCAACTCCGTCATCAATGAAAATAGTAGGTCAATTAGGACAGATTTTGGGACCAAAAGGTGTGATGCCTAATCCTAAGGATGGAACAGTAACTAAGAATATTAAAGATGCTGTTAACAATGCTAAGAAAGGACAAGCAATGTTTAGAAATGATAAAGGCGGGATCATTCATTGCTCTATTGGTAAACTCAATTTTTCTGAACAGGCTATAAAAGAAAATTTCAGGTCTGTTATTGATGAGATTAAGAAAAACAGACCAGCGTCTGCAAAAGGGGTCTTTATTAAGATGATTACGCTAAGTTCGACTATGGGACCTGGCTTGAAACTAAAAGAAAGTTGAGAAGGAATTAAAGGAATAAGATATGCCACTCAATATAGAAGCAAAAAAAGAAGTTGTTAAAGAATTAAATTCTGAAGCTAATAATTCAGTTGCCGGAGCTATTGCAGAGTTTAGTGGATTGAATGTTAAAGACCTAACTCTTTTGCGCACAAGAGCAAGAGAATCAGATATTTATCTTAAGGTGGTTAAAAATTCTTTATCAAGAAGAGCTTTTGCTGAGACTAATTTTGAATGTTTAGTTGATGGTTTAAATGGGCCGATAATTATTGCTTTATCAAAAGAAGATCTAGCTTCACCAGCAAGATTATTTAAAGATTTTGGAAAAGATTATGAACAGCTTAGAACCGTTGGTTTATCTATCAATGGAGCAGCTTATCCAGCTTCGGATCTAGAAAGAATTGCAAAATTACCTTCTAAGGATGAAGCCTATTCTATGCTCATGGGCTTAATGAAAGCGCCTATAGAAAAAACAGTAAGATTATTAAATGAAGTACCTACAAAGTTTGTCAGGCTTTCGAATGCTATGAAAGATAAACAAGAAGAGGTTTCTTAAAGTTAAATTTTTGTATAAAATTCCCAATCTTTTTTTGGGTCTTGAAGAGGAGATAAAAAATGGCAAAAGCTAGTGTATCAACGAAAGAGGAAGTCTTAGAGGCAATATCGAAGATGTCTGTAATGGACTTAGTTGAATTAATATCTGAGATGGAAGAAAAATTTGGAGTCACAGCTGCAGCTCCAGTTGCAGTTGCTGCTGCGCCAGCAGCAGGGGACTCAGAAGATTCGGCTTCAGGCGATGAGCAAACCGAGTTTGAAGTAATTCTTCAGGGTATAGGTGATAATAAAATTGCAGTAATCAAGGCAGTAAGGTCAATTACTGGTCTAGGCTTAAAGGACGCTAAAGATATTGTTGAAGGTGCGCCAAAGTCTTTAAAGGAATCGGTGTCAAAAGAAGAAGCAGATGAAATGAAGAATCAGCTAGAAGAAGCTGGCGCTTCAGTTGAGTTAAAATAGTTTTTTGTTTCACAACTTGATGCTAAGAGTAAGTAATACAACTTCTCAGTCTTATTAAGACTGAGCAGCTTTATATAGGTATTCAAATATATGACATTTTCATTTACTGAAAAGAAAAGAATCAGGAAAGATTTTGGCAAGCAAAAACCTGCTTTAGATGTACCAGATTTACTTACATTGCAGGTAGAGTCCTATGAAAAGTTTCTCCAAAAAGATGTAGACGCAGGCAAAAGAAAGAACATTGGCTTGCAAGCAGCTTTCAATAATCTTTTCCCAATCGAGAGTTTTTCTAAAAATGCAAGATTGGAGTTCATAAGTTATCGCCTTGAGGAACCAGAATTCAATGTTAGAGAATGCCAATTAAGAGGTTTATCTTATGCAGCACCACTGAGAGTAAAAACTAAACTTATAACTTATGACAAAGTTTCTGATAAGGAAACAGTTAAAGAGGTAAAGAATCTAAAACAAACGGGTGATACAACAGATGTCTACTTTGGAGAGGTCCCTTTGATGACCGAGCATGGTACTTTTGTAATCAATGGAACCGATAGAGTAATTGTTTCTCAATTACATAGATCACCAGGTGTATTTTTTGATCATGATAAGGGAGTGCAAACTTCAGGGAAATTGTTGTTTTCTGCAAGAGTAATTCCTTACAGAGGATCTTGGTTAGATTTTGAATTTGATGCTAAAGACACTATTTTTGCCAGAATAGATCGAAGACGAAAAATTCCAGCCACAATTTTGCTTCATGCTTTAGGATTGAATGACCAAGAGATAGTGGATCTATTTTTTGCAAAGGATAAATATAAAATTTCTTCTAAAGAAGCAAAAATTGAAGTTAATCTCGAACATTTAAAAGGCACTATTGCTGAATTTGATATCAGTGCAGGAAAAAAGTTAATTGTTTCCAAAGGCAAGCGAATTAATGCTCTACACATAAAGCAGATTAAAGATAGTAAGAATAAATATCTATCATTAAATCTTTCAGAAATAGAGAACAAAATTCTAGCTCATGACTTAGTAGATAAGGAGACAGGCGAGTTATTTGCTAAGGCAAATGATCTTTTAACCAAGGAGCTTATTGAGGAAATTATAAATAATAAGATTACTGAGATTCAGACAATTTATATCAATGATGTTGATCAAGGACCGTATATTTCTAATTCGCTTAGGATAGATCCATCTTCATCAAAAGAAGAAGCTCTTATAGAAATATATAGAATGATGAGACCTGGAGAGCCTCCAACAAAAGAGGCTTCTGAGAACTTATTTACAAACTTATTCTTCAATGAAGAAAGATACGATCTTTCAGAAGTAGGCAGAATGAAATTCAATAGAAGAATTAGCGTTAGTTCTGATAAAGGCAGTTCTATCTTATCAAAAGACGACATTGTTAATGTTCTCAAAACACTAATTAATATCAGAAACGGCTCAGATGTAGTTGATGATATTGATCATTTAGGTAATAGAAGAATTAGAACTGTTGGAGAGATGGTAGAGAACACATTCAGGGTTGGGCTTATTAGAGTTGAAAGGGCAGTTAGAGATAGACTTTCGCTGGTAGAAACCGAAGAACTTATGCCTAGAGATTTAATTAATTCAAAACCAGTTTCTGCAGCTATAAAAGAATTTTTTGGATCTAGCCAATTATCTCAATTTATGGATCAAAACAACCCATTATCTGAGATCGCTCATAAAAGAAGAATTTCTGCACTGGGACCAGGGGGTTTAACTAGGGAGCGAGCAGGCTTTGAAGTCAGGGATGTGCATCCAACTCATTATGGAAGGGTCTGCCCGATAGAAACTCCTGAGGGGCCAAATATTGGTTTAATTAACTCTATGGCAATCTATTCTAGAGTTAATGATTATGGATTTCTGGAGACACCATATAGGCAAGTTGTAAATGGAAAAGCGACCAATAAGATTAAATATTTGTCTGCTATAGACGAGAGTAACTTCATTATAGCGCAGGCAAATTCAAGACTTAACTCAAAGAATCAATTAGAAGATGAACTTATCTCAGCTAGATATAAAAATGAATTTACTTTAATGCCGCCGGACACTATTGAGTATATGGATGTTTCTCCAAAACAAATTGTGTCTATAGCAGCTTCATTGATTCCTTTCTTAGAACATGATGATGCTAATAGGGCTCTGATGGGTTCCAATATGCAAAGACAGGCAGTTCCGACGCTTTTAGCTGATAAACCGCTAGTGGGTACTGGGATGGAAAGAATTGTTGCTACTGATTCTGGAGTAACAATAGTTGCGAAAAGAGGCGGTACTGTTGATTCTGTTGATGCATCCAGGATAGTTATTGCTGTTAACGATGATGAAGCAACCACTGGTGAATCTGGAGTTGATATATATAACCTTACAAAATACACAAGATCTAATCAGAACACATGCATAAACCAAAGACCATTAGTTGCTGTTGGAGATATTATTTCAAAAGGCGATGTCATTTCAGATGGAGCTTCAACAAGTCTTGGAGAGCTAGCAATTGGGCAAAATTTACTTGTTGCATTCATGCCTTGGAATGGATTTAATTTTGAAGATTCGATACTTATTTCAGAAAGAGTTGTTCAGGAAGACCGCTTTACCACAATTCATATTGAAGAACTCCAATGTATTGCCAGAGATACCAAACTAGGATCAGAAGAAATAACTGCTGATATTCCAAATGTTGGTGATAATGCTTTAAGGAAGCTTGACGAATCAGGCATTGCATATATTGGCGCCGAAGTAGTTGCAGGAGATATTCTTGTTGGGAAAATAACTCCTAAGGGAGAGACACAATTAACGCCTGAAGAGAAATTACTTAGAGCTATCTTTGGGGAAAAAGCTTCAGATGTTAAAGATACTTCACTAAGAGTTCCATCTGGTATGGATGGAACTGTAATTGATGTCCGTGTTTTTTGTAGAGAGGGAGTTGAGAAAGACCAAAGGTCTAATGAAATTGAAGTTGCTGAAATTGATGCAGTAAGAAAAGATTTAAAAGACCAACTTAGAATTATGGAGACTGATATTTTTAATCGTGTTCAGAAGTTACTCATCAATAAAATAGCCAAAATAGGAAGAAAGTCCATAAAGATAGATAAGGATTATCTTGAGAATCTAAAAAACAAAGAGTGGTTTGAGATAAAACTCCAAAATGAGAAATTGAATAAAGAATTAGAAACTTTTTATTTGAACCATAAAGCGCTTCAAAAAGAATTTAAAGAAAAGCTAGATGCTGCCAAGAAGAAAATAGAAGCATATGATGATTTGCCACCCGGGGTGCTTAAAATGGTAAAGGTTTTCCTTGCAGTAAAAAGAAGAGTGCAGCCTGGTGATAAGGTTGCTGGAAGGCATGGGAATAAGGGTGTTATTTCTAGAATTGTTCCAGTTGAAGACATGCCTTATATGGAGGATGGAACTCCTATAGATATAGTATTAAACCCCTTGGGCGTGCCTTCAAGGATGAATGTAGGTCAAATACTCGAAACACACTTAGGTTGGGCAGCTAAAGAGTTAGGAAATAAGATAAAGAAGATCCTAAAAGAAAAAAAAGGTAAAGCCTTGATAAAACCTCTAAGAGAATTCCTAGGTAAAGTCTATAACACTAATAACGCATCTGAAAAAATACAGTTATCCAAACTCACAGATGATGAAATAATAGAATTAGCTAATAACCTTAAGGATGGTGTGCCGATGGCTACCCCTGTTTTTGATGGAGCAGAAGAAGGGGAAATAAAATCACTACTTAAATTGGCAGATCTACCTGATTCAGGCCAGACAAGATTAATTGATGGCAGGAGTGGAAAATATTTCGATCGACCTACCACTGTGGGCTATATGTACATACTGAAACTTAATCATCTTGTGGACGATAAAATGCATGCTAGATCAACAGGTCCATACAGCCTAGTTACGCAACAACCTCTAGGAGGTAAGGCACAATTTGGAGGTCAAAGGTTTGGTGAGATGGAAGTTTGGGCCTTAGAAGCCTATGGAGCTTCTCACACCCTAAGAGAATTATTGACCGTTAAATCTGACGATGTTCAAGGTAGAACAAGAATGTATAAGCAGATTGTTGATGGTACTCATGAGTTAGATACTGGTATTCCTGAATCTTTTAATGTGCTTATGAAAGAAATTAGATCTTTAGGTTTAAGTATGGAATTAGTTGAAGAAACAACAAAAAATGAAGAGAAATAGTTAGGTATTAAATGAAAAATTTATTAAATATATTTAACCAAAAATCTATGTCAGAAGATTTTGATCATATAAGAATAGCATTAGCTTCTCCAGATATGATTAGGTCTTGGTCATATGGTGAAGTTAAAAAGCCAGAGACAATTAACTATAGGACATTTAGGCCTGAAAGAGACGGATTGTTTTGTGCAAAAATTTTCGGCCCAGTTAAGGATTACGAATGCCTGTGTGGCAAGTATAAAAGGTTGAAACACAGAGGCGTAGTTTGTGAAAAGTGTGGTGTGGAAGTCACTATGAGCAAGGTCAGAAGAGAGAGAATGGGTCATCTCGAATTAGCTAGTCCTGTAGCACATATTTGGTTTCTTAAGTCACTGCCGTCAAGAATAGGTTTGTTATTAGATATGACTCTACGAGAAATAGAAAGAGTCTTATATTTTGAAGCTTATCTCGTTACTGACCCCGGAATGACTGATCTCAAGAGAGGCCAACTTATGTCTGAAGAAGAATATCTTGAGTCACTTGAACAGTATGGCGATGATTTTTCTGCAGCTATGGGCGCAGAAGCCATCCATGCAATCTTGAAAAAATTAGATTTGAGAAATGCCATGGATCAAATTCAGGAAGATATGGCATCTACTGCATCTCAGATTAAGATCAAGCGTTATCAAAAACGTATCAAATTACTTGAGGCACTTATTAATTCAGGTAATAGGCCAGAATGGATGATTCTTCAAGTTTTACCAATTCTACCTCCAGATCTTAGACCTTTAGTTCCTCTAGATGGAGGACGGTTCGCCACATCAGATTTGAATGATTTATATCGAAGGGTAATTAATAGAAATAATAGGCTGCAAAGACTACTCGATCTAAATGCACCAGAAATTATTGTTAGAAATGAGAAAAGAATGTTACAAAAATCTGTCGATGCTCTTCTGGATAATGGAAGGATGGGCCGCGCTGTAACTGGATCGAATAAGCGACCTTTAAAATCCTTAGCAGACATGATTAAAGGAAAACAAGGAAGGTTTAGGCAGAATCTGTTAGGCAAACGAGTAGATTACTCAGGTAGATCAGTAATTGTAGTCGGACCTACATTAAAACTACATCAGTGTGGCATTCCTAAAAAAATGGCTCTCGAGTTATTTAAACCATTTGTCTTTAGTAAGTTGATCTATCGAGGTGAAGCGTCAACAATAAAATCAGCTAAAAGGTTAGTGGAACAAGAAGGACCTGAAATATGGGACATATTAGATGGGGTCATCAGGCAACACCCCATATTATTAAATAGGGCGCCAACACTTCATAGACTAGGTATACAGGCATTTGAGCCTGTTCTAGTTGAAGGTAAGGCTATACAGCTTCACCCTTTGGTTTGTAAGGCATTTAACGCAGATTTTGATGGAGACCAGATGGCTGTTCATGTACCTCTTTCTATTGAGGCACAACTTGAGAGTAGAGCATTGATGATGTCATCTAATAACATATTATCGCCAGCAAATGGCGAACCTATAATTGTTCCATCTCAAGATGTAGTTTTAGGCCTCTATTATATGACCAGGGAAAAGATTAATGACAAAGGTGAAAATTCAATATTTGCTGATATTACTGAGGTAGAGAGATCTTTCGCAAATGACTTTGTTAACTTACACGCCAAAATTAAATTGCGTATCAAGGAATATAAACAAGGATCTGAAGAATTTGAATCAAGCATTATTGACACTACTGTAGGCAGGGCTTTACTGTCCAAAATACTTCCAAAAGAAATATCGTTTTCGGAAATTAATAAGCCTATGGACAGCAAAGCAATATCTGACCTGATCAACAAATGTTATCGTGATGTTGGTTTAAAGCCCGCTGTTATATTTGCAGACAAGCTTATGTATTTGGGTTTTGAATATGCTACGAAATCAGGCGTTTCCATCGCCTTGGATGATATGGTTGTACCCGAACAAAAAGAATCAATTTTATCTGAAGCTGAATCCCAAGTTAAAAATATACAGTCTCAATTTACTTCGGGCTTACTAACACAAGGTGAGAGATACAATAAAGTTGTTGATATATGGTCTAGAACAAATGATCAAGTTGCTAGTGCTATGATGGATAAATTAGGCACAGAGGAAGTTAAGGACTCAGATGGTAAAAAACAGAATCAGGATTCATTTAACTCCATTTATATGATGGCAGACTCAGGAGCTCGAGGCTCTGCAGCACAAATCAGACAATTGGCAGGAATGAGAGGCTTAATGGCTAAACCTGACGGGTCAATTATTGAAACGCCAATTACAGCTAATTTCAGGGAAGGTTTAAATATACTTCAATACTTTATCTCAACTCATGGCGCTAGAAAGGGTTTGGCTGATACAGCTTTAAAAACAGCAAATTCTGGATATTTGACGAGAAGGTTAGTGGATGTTTCACAAGATTTAGTAGTAACAGAAGAAGATTGTAAGACAAAAAACGGACTGACTCTAACTGCAGTCGTTGAAGGTGGGGAAGTTGTTCAAGATCTTAGTCAGAGAGTATTAGGCAGAGTTACTGTTGATGCAGTTAAAGACAGAGAAAATAAAAAAGTAATTATTAAAGCTGGGACTTTAATAGACGAAAACAATGTTAAATTAATTGCAGATAATAGCGTAGATTCAATGACTATAAGAACTCCTGTTATGTGTGATACTACTCACGGTATCTGTGTTCAATGCTATGGAAGAGATCTCGCACGAGGCCATATAGTAAATATAGGCGAGGCAGTGGGTATAATTGCTGCCCAATCAATAGGTGAGCCTGGCACTCAACTTACAATGAGAACATTCCATATTGGTGGTGCTGCTTCTAGCGCCGCTGCTGTGAATTCTATAGAAGTCTCAAATGATGGTGAAGCATCTCTTTACAATCTTAAAACAATAAAAAATAAGGATAAGAATTTGGTTGCAGTTAGCAGATCTGGAGAAATTATTATTTTAGATAAATATGCTAAGGAAAAAGAACGTTATAAGGTTCCATATGGAGCAGTAATTAATATCAAGGATAAACAGAAAGTTAAATCTGGAGATGTTATTTCTACATGGGATCCTCACACGCACCCTATTGTATCTGAAGCAAGTGGAATCATGACTTTTGAAGATTTTATAGATGGGGTTACAGTTACCGAACAACTAGATGAAGCAACTGGATTGTCAAATATCATAGTAATGGATTATAAGAAACAATCAGGTACCTCATCATCAAGTAGACCAAAAGCGGCGCTTTTAAATGCTAAAGGAAAACCTGTAATGTTTAAAGGGACTGAAACACCTATAGTTTATACATTTCCACCTGGAGCTATTTTAAGTATTCAAGATGGACAAAAAATAAATGCCGGAGACGTTATAGCTAGAATACCTCTCGAATCTTCTAAAACCAGCGATATTACAGGAGGATTACCTAGAGTAGCTGATCTGTTTGAGGCAAGGAAGCCAAAGGATGCTGCAATATTAGCAAAGTATTCAGGTATAACGAGTTTTGGAAAAGAAACAAAAGGCAAAGTTAGGTTAGTGATAACAGATGATGATGGAGAAAGTTTTGAAGAACTAATTCCAAAGACAAGAACACTAAATATTTTTGAAGGTGAGAAAATTCAAAAAGGTGAGATTATTTCTGACGGCGAACTCAGCTTGCACGATATTTTAGAGGTACAGGGTGTTGAAAGCTTGGCTGAATATCTTGTTAAAGAAGTGCAGGATGTATATAGACTTCAAGGTGTTCCAATTAATGATAAGCATATAGAAATTATAATTAGGCAAATGATGAGAACATTAGAGATTGAAGAATCAGGAGATACCAATTTGTTAAAAGGCGAGCTTATTAACAGGTCAGACCTCTTGGAGTTAAATCAAAAGATGCTTAATGAGGAGCTTAAGCCTGCAAAATATAAACCTACAGTAATGGGAATAACAAAAGCGTCCTTAGCAACAACTTCATTTATATCTGCTGCATCATTTCAAGAAACAACACGAGTTCTTACAGAAGCCGCAGTCAAAGGTTCAATAGATAAATTAAGAGGCCTCAAAGAAAATGTAGTCGTAGGAAGACTTGTCCCAGCAGGTACAGGATATAACACTGAAGCAGATGCATCTCAAATAGCTGAGGAGGAGTTTGCAAAGGGATTGAAAGAGTTAGATGAATCTTCAAAAGAAAAAAGTACAGTTGAGGCTGGAAAAGCCTAGATAAATTAATTTAAATTACTTGAACCATTTGCTAGAGAAGAATAGAATCCCTCAGAATTTATTTTGAAAATTAGTTATGACTACGATAAATCAATTAGTTAGAAAGTCTAGAAAGAGGAAGTTAGTTAAGAATAATGTTCCTGCACTAGAGGGCAAGCCTCAAAAGAGGGGGGTTTGTACTCGTGTTTATACCACAACCCCAAAGAAGCCAAATTCTGCTCTTAGAAAAGTAGCAAGGGTTAGACTTACAAATGGCTATGAGGTTACAAGTTATATAGGCGGTGAAGGACATAATTTGCAAGAACACTCTGTTGTTTTAATTCGTGGCGGGAGAGTAAAGGATCTTCCAGGAGTTCGATACCATACTATAAGAGGAACATTAGATTGCTCTGGTGTGAATGATAGAAAGCAGGGAAGATCAAAATACGGTGCCAAGAGGCCAAAAGGTTAATTATGTCTAGACGGAATGCAGCTATAAAAAGATCAATACTTCCAGATCCAAAATTTTCTAGTCGTTTATTGGCAAAATTTATCAATATGATAATGAAAGATGGAAAAAAATCGACAGCAGAAACTATTGTTTATGAAGCTTTAGAAACATTAGTAGATAAGCTCGGGAAACCTGCTGATAAAGCACCTGAGGTATTTGCAGAAGTTTTAGAAAAGGTTAAACCTGTAGTGGAAGTCAGATCCAGAAGAGTTGGTGGTGCCACATACCAAATCCCAGTAGAAGTTAGGCATGATAGGAGAGAGGCATTAGCTATGCGTTGGTTAATAGAATCTGCAAGGTCAAGGCAAGAGAAGAGCATGAAAATTAAACTAGCAAATGAACTTCTTGATGCATCTAATGATAAAGGCAATGCCATCAAGAAAAAAGAAGATACACATAAAATGGCAGAAGCGAATAAAGCTTTCTCTCATTTTCGATGGTAGATTCCTCAAGTTTTTTTAAGGGATAATCAAAATGTCTAGACAAACACCAATTGAGAGATATAGAAATATAGGAATTATGGCTCATATTGATGCTGGGAAGACCACTACAACTGAGCGTGTTCTATTCTACACCGGAATATCTCATAAGATAGGAGAAGTCCATGACGGTAATGCAGTTATGGATTGGATGGAGCAAGAACAAGAAAGAGGTATTACTATAACATCTGCTGCAACAACATGTTTTTGGCAAGGAATGGATCAACAATTTGATCAACATAGAATAAATATTATAGATACGCCTGGCCACGTTGATTTTACTATTGAAGTTGAACGATCTCTTAGAGTGCTTGATAGTGCAGTTGCAGTTTTTTGTGCAGTTGGAGGTGTAGAGCCCCAATCAGAGACAGTTTGGAGACAAGCAAATAAATACTCTGTTCCTAGATTAGCTTTTGTTAATAAGATGGACAGAGCTGGAGCAGATTTTTTTAGAGTCGTTGATCAAGTAAAAGAACGCCTTGGAGCAAGCGCTGTTCCTATTCAGGTCCCAATTGGCGCAGAAGAAAACTTTAAAGGTGTTATTGATCTTATAAGAATGAAGGCAATTAATTGGAATGAAGATGACCTAGGCGCAACTTATACCGAAGAGGACATTCCTGAAGAGCTTCTTGAAACTTGCGAAGAACACAGGGAGGCTATGCTAGAAGCTGCTGCAGAGGCTTCTGAAGAGCTTCTTACCAAGTATTTAGAGGATGGTGACCTCTCAAACGAAGAGATTATTGAAGGCATAAGAATACGTACTCTCACTAATGAGATTGTGCCTGTCATATGTGGATCTGCTTTTAAGAATAAAGGCGTACAAGCCATGTTAGATTCTGTTGTACATTTCTTGCCATCACCACTGGACAAGCCATCAATCGTAGGTATTGGAGAAGATGGAGCTGATAGAACTAGAGAATCTAATGATGAAGAGAAATTTTCTGCTCTAGCTTTTAAAATTGCAAATGACCCTTATGTTGGGAACCTTACATTTTTCAGAGTGTATTCCGGCGTCTTGAATTCCGGTGACACTATCTATAACCCATTGAAAAGCCAGAAAGAAAGAATAGGTCGTATCTTACAAATGCATTCGAATTCGAGAGAAGAAATTAAAGAGGTTCGCGCTGGAGATATTGCTGCGGCAGTTGGTTTAAAGAATGTTACTACTGGAGATACTCTTTCAGATATAAAAGATATTATCACCTTAGAGAAGATGGAATTTCCTGATCCGGTTATCTCAGTTGCAGTTGAACCAAAATCTACAGAAGATGAATCAAAAATGGGTATAGGACTCCAAAAATTAGCTAAAGAAGATCCTTCATTCCAGGTCAAGACTGACGAAGAATCAGGACAGACAATAATTTCAGGAATGGGAGAACTGCATCTAGATATTCTTGTTGATAGGCTATCTAGAGAATTCAATGTTGATGCTAACGTTGGAAGACCACAGGTTGCATATAGGGAAACAATAAGACAGAGCGTGGAACAGGAAGCTAAATTTGTAAGACAATCTGGAGGAAGGGGTCAATATGGGCATGTTTATATAAAAATGGAACCGCAAGAGCCAGGTATAGGATATGAATTTGTTAATGACATCACAGGCGGTGCAATACCAAGAGAATTTATTCCAGCAGTTGATAAGGGGATAAAAGAACAAATGTCTAATGGAGTCATCACAGGTTTTCCTGTGGTAGATGTGAAAGTCACATTATATGATGGCTCATTTCACGATGTAGATTCTAGTGAGGTAGCTTTCAGAGTAGCCGGATCTATGGCATTTAAACAAGGAGCTCTAAAGGCTAATCCAGTATTATTGGAGCCAGTAATGAAAGTTGAAGTGGTAACGCCTGAAGATTATATGGGTGATGTGAATGGTGATTTGAATAGAAGACGAGGTATTTTGCAAGGTATGGATGAATCGGCTGCAGGTAAGATTATAAGAGCCGAAGTTCCTTTAGCTGAAATGTTTGGTTATGCAACTGATCTAAGATCGATGAGCCAAGGAAGAGCTACTTATACCATGGAATTCGAAAAATATAGTGAAGCACCAAAACAACAAGCTGAAGCTATGTCAATTAATGAAGGATAGAGGGGAATGGCTAACAATCAAACAATTAGGATAAGGCTTAAATCATTTGATCATAAGCTTATAGATACATCCACTCAAGAAATTGTTGAAACAGCTAAAAGAACTGGTTCAACAGTCTCAGGTCCTATACCTCTTCCTACTGCAAGAGAAAGATTCACAGTCCTTATATCACCTCATGTAAATAAGGATGCTAGAGACCAATACGAACTTACAACTCACAAGAGGGTAATGGATATTCTAAATCCAAGCGACAAAACTGTTGACGCCTTGATGAAGCTTGAATTACCAGCTGGCGTAGATGTTCAAATTAAATTGAACTGAAGTTCAAAATTGATATAATTCCACGACACTTTTGGGGCTAGGCATTTTATGCTAATAAATAGCCTTTCTTTATGGGGATTAGAGAGATACAAAGGTGTTGAGTAAGTAGAATTAATAAATTTATACGTTATTGTCATAAATACCCTATAAATCAATAACTTATTATTTTCTACTGCTAAAAAAGAGTTAATGAAAAGTATAAATATAAAAAGTTTAAATTATTTTTTAGGATCATTGAATGATAGGCATTGTTGGCAAAAAATGCGGAATGACGAGAGTTTTTACGGACGACGGACGATCTGTACCGGTTACTATTGTTCAAGCAGACCCAAATTTCATTAATAAAATAAAGACTAAAGATAGTGATGGCTATAACGCCATTCAAGTTTCAGCTGGGTCTAAAGTCAAGCATTTATCAAAGCCCAATCAAGGGCAAATAAACCAAAAGAATAAAGAACTTAGATCAAATCTTCATGAGTTCAGATTGAATGATCATGAAGTTGATATGGTCGAAGCAGGTAAAGAGATTAAAGTTAACTATTTTAAAAAAGGTGAGAAGGTTGATGTTGCAGGCAAATCTATTGGTAAAGGTTATGCCGGTGTTATCAAGAGGCATAATTTTAGTATGCAAGACGCAACTCATGGTAATTCATTAGCTCATAGGGCACCTGGGTCAATAGGGCAAAACCAAACTCCTGGCAGAGTCTTTAAAGGTAAAAAGATGTCAGGACAAATGGGAAATGTTAATAGAACAATACAAAATCTAGAGATTATTGATATTGACAACGATAAAAATCTTCTTTTTATAAAAGGATCTTGTGCAGGCCATGATAATAGTTACCTAGTAATTACACCCTCAATAAAATCAAAACAAGAAGAAAGAGAAATATTCCCAGAAGCTCAACCAGAAGAAACCCCAGAAGCAGAAGCTCAACCAGAAGAAACCCCAGAAGCAGAAGCTCAACCAGAA
>ENA-UPTF01000774-UPTF01000774.1-marine-metagenome-genome-assembly--contig:-NODE-774-length-21661-cov-3.366429_pt1 | contig 21661 bp, 21 predicted proteins | sample MGYA00238166_ERZ767019 | MGnify/ENA primary metagenome ERZ767019 (study PRJEB28930, sample SAMN06266391) | marine metagenome | isolation source: Sea water from 250 m depth | place: Atlantic Ocean | study... | reverse complement strand
CGCAGACAATCTGCAATTCATTAATCGCCGATCTTCGTTGGGTTCTCTACCCTGTCACATCACTGCGAGACGTCAGTGGATCGCGGTCGCGAACTATGGAAGTGGCAGCGTGGCCGTCTTTCGGCGCGAATCCAACGGCGCCATCGGGCATAACACAAGTCACGTTAAGCACGAAGGAAGCGGACCCATCAATGAGCGCCAAGAGTGCGCGCATGCTCACGAAGTGCGCGCTGTGTCTGACTCCCAATTATTGGTTCCCGATCTTGGCGTGGATCGCGTATATCACTACCGGTTGAGCCCTCTCGGGGACTTAAACGTCGAACCGGCTATCACGCTCCTTCAACCCGGTTCAGGACCCCGGCACATCGTCGTGCATCCGCAATTCCCTCTTTTCTATTTGATCAACGAACTCAGCAACACCGTCGCCGTAATAGACCCAAGCGACAATCATCATGAACAAGCCGTTATCAGTACGCTTCCAGACAACTACCGTGGATCGAATACAACCGCAGAAATTCAGTTGAGTGAAGACGGCCGCTTCGTCTACGCTTCAAATCGAGGTCACAACTCGATAGTCACGATGGCCATAGACGATCGAGGCATACCTCGGGAACCCTCTTGGGTCTCCACCATTGGAGAACACCCGCGTTTCTTTTGCTTAGATCCGACCCAAAAGTGGCTCCTGGTTGCAAACCAACAATCAGACAATGTCACGGTTTATCCGGTTGTTGACGGTCGACCCACGGCGCCCGTCCAGACAGCGAGCGTACCAACACCAACGTGTCTTCTATTTGTCTAACACCCTGGCCTTCTGAGAGCGTTTACGAGCGGGTTACACAGTAACGCTATAGATCCTTGCTGCGGTGTCGTGAAATAGATCGGACTTTTCTTGTGGCGAAAACCCGGCGGTGAGACGTTTAAACGAGTTCCACAGTACGTTGTACGAGCAGCTTGCCTTGTCGACGGGAAAATTACTTTCGAACATGCACCGATCTGCTCCGAATGCTTCGATCATATGGAAATAGTAGTCGCGCGTGGTTGATTCCAACGCTTCCGACGAGGCCGGTTTCGCTGCCTTATGGAACCCAAATCCGTTGATGGGCATCACCAATCCACCCAACTTGGCTACAACGTTTTCGCACCGAGCGAGCTCAGTCACCGCTTCTTTCCACGATGAAAAGATTTCTTCGCGTTTACCCTGATAGGGACCGATGCCCAATGGACCGCCAAAATGATCAAACACGATGGGCTGTTCCGGGAACTCACGAGCAAGCGCGGTAAGCTCGTCAATTTGCGAGTGGTACAACCAGGCGTCAAAGGTCAGATTGCGCTTTCCCAATTCCGAAAACCCTTTGCGAAAAATTTTGTCCCCGAGAAGCTTCTCCGTCGGCGATGTATGAGAATTTCGAACATCTTCACTGGCATCCCAACCCGTGGCATGTCGAATGCCCCGAAACCGTCCGCTTGCGTCCATATGCGCGTCCAAAACATCGCCGACGGCAGAACCTAGCGAGAGATCGGCAAACCCGACGATCGATGCACATGCCCTCGTTTCACCGTACAACCCACTAGCGCTCATTGCCGCGATGCCGTTAACAAACTCGGTCTCGCCGATTGGTTTAAAAGCTTCTGGTCCTCCGGCCCTGTACATCGCACCGCATTCCATAAACACGGTAGAAACCACGTTGTGTCCGCTATTGGTATCTTCGAGTAGGTCATCCAGTAGGTAACGACTTTCGGGATAGTCCCAAAGATGGTGGTGGGGATCGCAAATCGGCAGATCGGGCTCGAGCGTTTCCTCAATAACCTGATCTAACCACTCTTTTTGTTCCACAAATTGCTCCTAATAGTTAGCTCGAAAATCGATTAAGGGAAAGTGACCACGGATCGAATTGATTTACCTTCATGCATTAATTCAAAGGCTTGATTGATATCGTCCAAAGGCATCGTGTGAGTAATCAAATCGTCAATATTAATTTTGCCGTCCATGTACCAATCAACGATGCCGGGAACATCGGTCCTGCCGCGCGCGCCACCAAATGCCGTACCACGCCATACGCGTCCCGTCACCAATTGGAAAGGTCGCGTTGATATCTCCTTCCCTGAAGCCGCAACACCGATGATGACGCTTTCACCCCAACCCTTGTGGCAACACTCGAGGGCCTGGCGCATGATGTCGACGTTACCGATGCACTCAAACGAATAATCCACACCGCCTTTGGTAAGCTCGACGATGGTCGCGACCACGTCGTCCACGTCCGTTGGATTAACGAAGTCGGTCATTCCAAATTTTTCCGCAAGAGGACGTTTATCGGCATTTATATCGACCCCGATAATCCGATCAGCGCCGATGATGCGCGCTCCCTGAATGACGTTCAGGCCTATACCTCCAAGCCCGAACACAGCGACGTTCGAGCCGGGTTCGACTTTGGCGGTATTCATCACGGCGCCGAGACCCGTAGTTACACCACACCCGATGTAACAAACCTTGTCAAAGGGTGCATCTTTTCGGATTCGGGCAACTGCGATTTCGGGTAGCACCGTGTAGTTCGAAAAAGTTGACGTCCCCATGTAGTGGAACAGCTTTTCTCCTTCGCGCGAAAAACGTGACGTTCCATCAGGCATCAGTCCCTGGCCCTGCGTCTCACGAATGGCTCCACAGAGATTAGTTTTTCCCGATCGACAGAACTCACATTCCCTACATTCCGGGGTATACAGCGGGATTACATGGTCGCCCTTAACCACGCTTGTTACGCCGGATCCAGTATCGACCACCACGCCGGCTCCCTCGTGTCCCATAATCGAGGGGAACAATCCTTCAGGATCAGCTCCCGATAACGTGTAGGCGTCGGTGTGACAAATACCCGTCGCCTTAATTTCAACAAGCACCTCACCGGGTCCCGGCCCGTCAAGTTGCACCGTCTCGACCGACAACGGTTTTCCCGCCTCATTGGCCACCGCCGCACGTACGTCCATAGCTATCACTCCCACACCAATCGCCGTCGAGGCTACAATGCCGGCCCGCCATCGAGCAAGAACCGATGTCAGAGCAACCGATCGGGTGGACCCGTTACGTACCTATCGTTGGCGTACTTGGCAGTTATCGTCGAGACGACTTGAGCTATGACCTCGTCGCCGGACTCGTGGTCGGGATTGTTACCGTTCCTCAGGCCATCGCCTACGCATTCTTAGCCGGACTTCCACCGGAGACTGGTCTGTACGCCTGCCTTCTGCCCATGGTTTTGTACGCATTGCTGGGGTCGTCGCGGCAACTTGTGGTCGGACCCGTGGCAGTTGCCGCTCTTATGGTCGCAGACACGATCCGGGATCACGCCGGCCAATACGGCCATGACACCGTCGGAATAGCCGCCGTCCTATGTGTGCAAGCAGGCCTCCTACTCTGGCTTTTGCGTATCTTTCAACTCGGCGGAATCGTCAACATCTTGAGCCGACCAGTGATCGGTGGATTTATTAATGGAGCGGTGATTCTCATCGTCATTAGCCAAATTCCAGCACTTACGGGAATAACTGCATCCGCCTCATCAGGACCTCTAGCCGACGTCTTCTCGATGGCACAACGGATGAGCGAAACTCACGCTTTAACAGTCGTAATCGGGTTGGCATCACTGGTATTTCTTTGGTTATTTCCGCCCCTTGTCAAACGATTCTTATTGCGCGGGGAAAAGCCACGTGACGACAGCGCCCTTACCCGCGTCGGACCGATATTCGTGGCGTTAGGAACCACGCTGGTGGTGTTGATTGCTGGGTTTGAGACGTCGTCAGTCGGCCACATACCAGCAGGCTTACCGTCGATCAAGGCACCCCCGTTTCGCTTAGATCTATGGATCGATCTGGCCCCGTCCGCAGCATTGATCGCGATCGTTGCTTACGTCGAGAGCTTTTCGGTCGGTTCGGCGTTAGCGAGCCGGCAGCGCAAACGAGTCAACAGCCATCAGGAACTCATCGCGCTTGGCGCCGCCAACTTGGGTGCCGCTTTCACCAGCGCCTATCCCGTCGCCGGCAGTTTTTCGCGGTCGAGCGTCAACTACGCCGCCGGAGGCCGCACACCCATAGCGAGCTTAGCTGCCGCGTTGGTTATCTTGATCGCACTCATGTGGCTTACGCCACTGTTCCAGTTTCTTCCCCACGCGGCGCTCGCAGCGATCGTTATCGTTTCGGTGGTCGGTTTAACGGAATTCAAAGATTTTAAAACTCACTGGCGCTTCTATCGCCTAGACGTCATGACGCATATCGTGACCCTCGTCAGTGTTTTAGCATTTGGCATCGAAACGGGCCTCTTGACGGGTGTCTGCGTTTCGATACTTCTTTTCATCCGACGTTCTAGCCGTCCCCAAATCACCATCGTTGGGCGGCTAGGCGACTCCACTCACTTTCGAAATATCGAACGCTACGAGGCAGAAACCAGGTCGAAGGTCGTTGCCGTGCGCGTCGACGAAAGTCTTTATTTCGCTAACGCCAATCGCGTGGAAGATCGCATCTTGAAAATCGTCGAAACTAACGCTGAAGCACAGCACATCCTTCTTGTCTGCAGCTCCATTAATTTCATCGATACCTCGGGGCTCGAAATGCTCCGACGCGTCAATGAAAGCCTGCGGCTTGTATCGGTCAAGCTTCACCTTTCCGAAGTCAAAGGGCCCGTGATGGATCGGCTCGTCGGGACAGCATTTGCAAAGGAAATAAGCGGCCAAATGTTCTTCACCACGGACGAAGCCATGCAAATAATTGACCAGGAAACCGCTAGGGAAATCGTGAACCCTTGAGTATGGACGCACCACACAACTCGTTGGTAGCCTCCAAACACAAGGAGGAGGGCTGACTATGTATCCAGGGCACTGGGCAACGATATTTCCGGATAAACCTGCGGCTATCGATACTGCAGACGGGACCACGTTAACGTACCGAGAGTTGAACGATCGTTCCAACCGGTTAGCGCAACTGATGTGGGACCGCGGTTTGAGACGCGGCGATCATGTATCCGTCTTTATGGAAAACAATTTGGTCTATTTCGAAGCACTGTGGGCGGCTCTTCGATCCGGGCTCTATTTCACCTCGGTAAACCGTTACTTAACGACCGAGGAAGCTGGCTACATTGTCGATAACTCTGAATCGCAAGCACTAATCACGTCGATTGGGGTCGCGGAAGTCGCCGAAGATTTGCATGCGTACGCCCCTAATTGTGATACCTGGCTATGCGTCGGTGGTTCCCTAGAAGGCTACGAGGATTATGAAGACCGTATCAACGAGCATGCCGCTCAACCCTTAGAGCAAGAACCTGCGGGAACTTTCATGTTGTATAGCTCTGGCACCACGGGTCGGCCCAAAGGAATCCTTCGTCCACTACCGGAGGGTTTGATCTCCAGTGCTGACAATTTAATTGGTGGCCTTCTCGGCGGTTTATGGCAGTTCGACGAAAACGTCGTATACCTCTCGCCAGCCCCGCTCTACCATTCCGCGCCACTTAGTTTTTCGTCGGGTACCCAAGCCTTGGGGGGCACGGTCGTCATGATGCATCGCTTTGATCCGATACAAGCGTTGCAAGCGATCGAGGATTACCAAGTTACCCACAGCCAGTGGGTCCCAACCATGTTTACCCGGATGCTCAAACTCCCCGAAGCAGATCGTTCAGGCTTTGACCTTTCTTCTCACAAAGTTGCCATTCATGCAGCCGCACCATGCCCACCCGATGTTAAACGGCAGATGTTCGACTGGTGGGGGCCTATTGTTTACGAATACTACGGTGGAACCGAATTAAATGGGTTTACGCATTGCGGCCCGGAAGAATGGCTTGCGCATCCAGGAACCGTCGGGCGATCGCTCCTGGGTACCATCCATATCTGTGACGAAGAAGGAACCGAACTCCCTCACGGTGAGCCCGGTATCGTGTATTTCGAAATGGAAAAGATGCCATTTGAATACCTCAAGGATGCTGAAAAGACTCGGGAAGCCCAACACCCTATGCACGCGAACTGGACCGCTCTCGGCGACGTGGGCTACGTCGACGAAGAAGGTTATCTATACCTCACCGACCGCGCGACTTTCATGATCATTTCCGGAGGGGTCAACATCTATCCACAAGAAATCGAAGATGCCATGATCATGCACGACAAAGTCGCTGACGTGGCGGTGATCGGCGTACCCAATGCCGAAATGGGTGAGGAGGTTAAGGCGATCGTTCAGCCAGCAGACGGCGTTCAGCCGGATGAAGATTTGGCAGAAGAATTACTCGGATACGCGAGAGAGAGAATTGCTCACTACAAATGCCCGAAAAGTGTGGACTTTCGAGATGAGTTACCCAGGTTACCCACCGGTAAGCTCTACAAGCGGTTGCTTAAAGACGAATACTGGGGCAAAACCGGTTCGCGGATCGTGTAAGCCGACGACGTCGTTTCGTGCACACGGAATCAATTAGGATCGATCTATGGATAAGGTGAAACAAGACATTGTTCGTTTCGTGGATATCCATGCGTCTGCGTTGTTGGAAGTCTCGCACGCGATTCATGCAAACCCCGAACTAGCATTCAAAGAGTACGCAGCGAACGCCACTTTAACCCGCGCTTTGGAAGACCACGACGTGCAAGTAAACTCGAACGTTTACGGCCTCGAAACCGCGTTCGAAGCCGAATTGACGGGCAATGGCGGTCCGTCTATCGACATCCTGGCTGAATACGATGCCCTACCCGGTATTGGTCATGCCTGCGGGCACAACATCATTGCGACCTCGGCGTTAGGCGCTTTCCTTGCGCTCAAATCCATCGACGGGGCCTTGGGAGGCAGCGTTCGTGTGTTAGGTACTCCGGCAGAAGAGCGCGGCGGTGGTAAAGAAGTCATGGCACGCAACGGGGCCTTTGACAAGACGGATGCTGCAATCATGATGCATCCCGCAGGTATCAACCTGGCCACGATGCCGTGCATCTGTGTCGCCGAAGTACGAGCGGTCTATCAGGGAAGATCGGCACACGCATCGGCCATGCCCCATCGTGGCATCAACGCGCTCGACGGTTTACTCCTTGCATACCAAGCCATATCCAATTTACGCCAGCACATCCAACACACCGAACGCATCCACGGCATCATCACGGAAGGAGGTCAAGCTCCCAACATCGTCCCTGATCGAGCAACCGGTGAGTTTTACGTTCGCGCCGCCGATGCTAACGAACTTGAATCGTTGAAACCTCGGGTCCAAGCATGTTTTGAAGCCGGCGCGCGAGGTTCAGGCAGTGACGTCGAAATCGCCTGGGGCGACGTCGACTATCTCGATTTGAACACCAATTGGCCCTTGGCTGAATCTTTCCAACGTAATGCTGAAGCATTAGGCCGCGACTTCTTTCCCCACGAGAAGCTCGGCGGCTCCGGTGCTGGCAGCACCGACATGGGCAACGTGAGTCACCGCGTGCCTTCCATCCACCCCATGTTGGCAGCAGCACCCCCCAACGTCGTCATTCATAACCCTGAATTCGAAACGTGGGCGGGCTCTGAGATGGGCGACCAAGCCGCCTTAGATGGGGCAAAAGCTCTCGCCATGACGGCTCTCGATTTCCTGGATGACTCGGACCTACAACAAGCTTCGCAAAAAGCGTTCGATGTATCGAAGGGGCTTACCTAAGGCTAAGGCAAACGCGTGCAGGATTTGTGGATCTTTGGTTACGGTTCATTGGTCTGGCGCCCCGACTTTCCGTTCCTAGAGTCGAAACAGGCGAATATCTGTCACTGGTCCCGACGTTTCTGGCAGGGTTCAAGCGACCACCGAGGAACCGAAAACCGCCCCGGTCGGGTACTGACCTTAATCGCTAGCGAAGGGACGCGATGCCACGGACTAGCATACCGTGTCACCAAAGAGGTACTGGCCCATCTCGATCATCGCGAAAAAAACGGTTACGAGCGACACGCTGTATCGATTCAATTACCGTCCAAGATGGTCCCTGGAATCGTTTACATTGCTGACCATCAAAACGCTGCCTTTCTCGGCGAAGCACCGCTTGAAGTTATTGCCAACCAGATCTGTCATAGCAAGGGCCCTAGTGGCAGCAACGTCGACTATCTGACGAAACTAGCCACCGCATTGAAAGACCTCCGAATCGAAGACGACCACGTTTTCCAGCTAGACGCCATGGTCCGCAATAAATTGGAACCGAATATCGCCTAACCGATCCGGGATCACATTTTTCAGCCTATTCGAGAATCGAATCCCCGGATTCCATGACGACGTTGTTTTCGATATAGCCAATGTTTTCGATCTCGACGCGGACGAGATCGCCCACAACCAACCACGGAGGTGGGTTCTGCGCCACGGCTACTCCACTCGACGTGCCCGTATAAATGACATCGCCCGGTTCAAGGGTAAAGGCTTGAGTTAGGTGCGCTATCTGATCGAAACAGTCAAACACCATGTGCTGCGTATTGGTGTCTTGACGTTTTTCACCGTTCACGTACGTCCGTAGAGCAAGGTCGTGCGGGTCGCCCGCCTCATCCGGGGTGACAATCCACGGTCCGAAAGGGGCATGCGTGTCAAACGACTTTCCTATCTGCATCGTCTGCGAGCGCCTCTGCCAATCGCGAACACTGACATCGTTACCGCAGCAGTAACCCGCAATCACTTCATGGGCACGGTCTCTCGGAACGTGTTTCGCTCGTTTTCCAACGACGAACACGAGCTCTCCTTCGTAATCGAGTAAATCAGAGACACTGGGCTTATTGATGTCGCCATAGGGTCCGTTGGTTGCCGTGATTTGTTTGTTAAACCACATTTGTACTTTTGGCGTTTCGGCGCCGGTTTCTTCGATGTGGTCCGCGTAATTGAGTCCGATGGCCAGTATTTTTCCAGGATTGGCGATTGGCGCTCCAAGCTCGACATCGACGACGGCGAGCGCGTGTTCGCTGGCCGTTTGTGCCTCCCTAGCCATCTCCATAGCGGGGTCGCCCGCGACTAGAAAATCTCGCATGTTGGTCGGAAGTTCCGGCGCCGCCTTCGACAAATCGACAACCAACTCACCAACAACAGCCCCGATGCGGGTTTCGCCTCCATGTGTAAAGGTCGCAAGTTTCATCTTTAATCCCTATTCAAATTTGGTCGATCCGGAGCGACCAGTTCTCGCAATGCTTCCAAGTCGTCCGACAACGATTCGCCGTTAATAAGTCCGGCCGCCATTCGACTATAAGCGGGCGACGCCTGAACACCAAACCCGCCAAATCCCGCTAACCAAAAAAACGACGGGGCTTGAGTGTCAAAGCCGATCACAGGAGCCCTGTCCACGACGAAGGATCGGAGACCCGCCCACGTTCGCGCCGGGCGTTCAATGTCGATCGTGATGCATCGGTTCAAACGATCCATACCCACCGCCACATCCCATTCATCAGGTTGAGCATCGCAAGGCACCCAATCAGTTTCATCCGCTGGCGATACCATCAACATCGTCGCGTCAGGTTTAAAATACAAGTCGCCACTCGCCAGATGAACCATGGGCCAGGTCGACGAGTCGACGCCTGGGTCAACGATGATTCCTGTGCGCCTCTTGGGTTGCAAGAATACTTGCCTCGCTCCAGCCAGCACGGCAATTTCTCCTGCCCACGCCCCTGCCGCATTCACCAACACGTCGCCAGTTAGCGTTCTGCCATTGTCGAGCACAATGCGCCAACCGCCAGTCTCCTGACTCATTTCGACAACTCGTGCGCGAGTTTCCACTGAGCCATCACGCTCCAAAAGGCAGCGCCTATGGCCTTCCACAATGTTGTGGACATCTAGCCCGAGGCTGCGCTCGTCGCGGGCACCGCAAACAATTTCCTTATTTAAGATGGGAACCTCATCTCGAACCTCCCCGCCTGTCACCCGCTTCAGCCAGGGACAACGTAGTGACCACATGTCTAGAAAAGCGTCGACTTGACCCGCGTCCTCGGCTTTCGCAACCAACACGTTGGCCAATGGCTGACTCAAACGATTGAACCCCTTCGGCGGTTCCACAAAAAACCTTTCACTTGCGACGGACAAGCGATGGACAACGTCGTTGACAAACGGAATGACAAAGACGGCTGCCGAACGCCCGGTACTGTGGTAACCCGGTTGCAACTCAGCTTCCAGTACGGTGACTTCGTTGTCGCGGGAAAGTTCGGATGCCAGTGAAACGCCGGCAATGCCAGCACCGACAACCACAATGTGTTTTCGTTCCGTCACGCCATGATTATGTTCAGGATCAACGTTGAAGGGAAAGCCAAACTAGAAATCCTTCAATTAACCAACGTCTAGAACTTTGACCAATTGTTCGTCCGTACCACCAATTCCATGGCGGCGTGAAACGAGTCATCACGACGTCACCGAGACGACAAAATCGCGTGCGTAGCCTGCCATCTCATCAAAGACGTCGTCTTGCCGTCGGCGAGTTCGTTTCAGGACGCCGTAGCCGTGATCGGCCGTTTCAAGCCATTCCAGTTTCGCCCCAACTGCTGTCACCGTCCGGCCCAACAATTCGGGCTCAGCAAGCGCATCACGCGTCCCCGACAAAAACAACATGGGCTGGCGAATCGCGGCGAGGTGTTCGGCCCGTGCGGTACTCGGTTTTCCTCGCGGATGAAGCGGAAACGAGCAAAAGATCATTCCGGCAACGTTTAATCCGTGATCAATGACCGCGTGGGAAGCCATGCGGCCTCCGAAACTGTGCCCTCCCAGGAACAACGGCAGTCGATAATTGGCGATCACGTATTCGACGGCCGCCTTTACCGTGGCGGTGGATACAGCTTGTGAATCGACGCGAGCGAGTCCATCTTCCTTGAAAGGGAAGTTAAAACGCATCGTAGCGATACCCATCCCCGAAAACGCCTCGGAAATGGCCTTCATGGTCCTATGGTGCATATCGCCACCGGCGCCATGGCCGAACACCAGCGTCGCGATCGGCTCGGCTACTTCGCTGTAGATCGCCCCGACGCGTCTATCCCCGACGCTAAGCGTGAGCCCAGTCAAAGGGACCTAGGGCAGTTCACTAACCGACTTGATGATCGTTCCTACCAGGCCATACTCCATGGATTCTTCGACACTCATCCAGTAATCCCGGTCGGTGTCCTGAGTAACTCGTTCCAGAGATTGTCCTGTTTGCTCGGCAATAATCTGGTTAATTCTTTCGCGTGTTTTGAGGATTTCTCGCGCCTGAATTTCGATGTCGGACGCATCCCCGCCCGTTCCGCCCGCGGGCTGGTGTATTAGGAATCGAGTATTTGGCAACGCAAATCGGTTCTCTCGTTCCGTCGCCAAATAAATGTGTGTTGCAATACTCCCCACCCAACCCGTACCCACCGTTCGCACCGTGGGTTCAACAAAACGGATCATGTCAAAAATTGTGTCGCCGGATTCTACGTGTCCCCCCGGGGAACCAATGTAGAGGGTGATGGGTTCATCACTTTCGAAGGAAAGCGCCAAAAGTTTTTCGGCGGTTCGCTGAGCGACGTCTTTGTTGATTTCCCCGAAAATCGTCAACGTCCGACTTTTAAATAACGTGTTTTCGAGGAACGCGAATTTCTTCGCTGCTTCAGCGGCTTCTTCAACGTCGTCCAGGCCAAATGCGTTCATCACAAGCCTCCTTGAGGGGGACGCCATGTTACCGAATTTCCGCAGGACAAGGTTATGCTTCTTCCCCATAGAAAGATGAAGGATGCCCACCATGCCTCTGCACCCGGAGTATGAATTGCTGCTGAAGCAAATGGCCGAAGTCGGCGGTCCCGCGTTGTCGGAGATGCCGGTTGAACAGGGTCGAGAAATGTACCGAATGATGCAGCCAGAAGATCCAACGTTGGAAGTCGGAAGCGTTCAGGCTCAAAAAATCCCTGGTCCTGCTGGTGACATTCCAATCCGAATTTACACGCCAGACGTCGAAGGCCCTTTGCCCATCGTACTGATGTTTCATGGCGGCGGTTGGGTCATCGGGGATTTGGTAACGGCGGACGCACAAAGTCGAGAAGTGTGCCGCGGAGCGGACGCAATCGTAATCTCTGTCGATTACCGTCTGGCTCCCGAGCACAAATTCCCTGCCGCCGCGGACGATTGTTTTGCCGCATTGAAATGGGCTTATGCAAATGCCCAACATTTCGGCGGCGACCCAACGCGTCTTGCCGTTGCCGGCGACAGCGCCGGTGGCAACCTATCGGCCGTCGTCGCACAAATGGCGAAAGAAGCTGGCCCCGACCTTCGATTCCAGCTGCTCGTCTACCCAGCCACGGACGGAAGCCGCTTCGATACGGAATCCTATATTGCCAACGCCGAAGGCTACATGTTGACGTTAGACTCGATGAGGTGGTTTTGGGACCACTACGCCGATACCGAACAACGCCTGGATCCACGCGCATCGCCACTTCTCGCCAAAGACCTCTCCGGTCTCCCTCCCGCAATGATCATGACCGCCGAGTACGATCCCCTGCGCGACGAAGGTGAAGCCTACGGCGCGCGACTTGCGAATGCCGGCGTGATCGTCGAAACCATTCGATTCGACGGGTTCATTCACGGTTTTTTCGCCCAAACACAAACCGTTTCGGCAACACGACCAGCGATGCAAAAAGCCTGTGACGCCTTAAAGTCTGCTCTCAACTGATCTAAGGAATACCTGATGGATAAAGCGATTGTTCTCGGCGTCGGTCCCGCGGATGGACTGGGAGGCCAACTGGCGGTTCGATTTGCTGCGAGCGGCCACCACGTTTTTGTTGCCGGTCGTACCCAAGCATCACTTGACGAGTTATCAAGCGTCATCGAAGGAAGTGGCGGGCAGGCTACCGCCGTCGTTACCGACGCAACCAACGAGTCGTCCGTCATCAACTTGCTTGAAACCGTTGACGCCGAAACGGGTGACCTGACGCTTGCGATCTACAATGCCGGTAACAATACCCCTGGCCGTATCATCGACATGGATGCTGATTACTTCGAGCGGAGTTGGCGTGTTCTCTGCTTTGGCGGATTCCTTTTTGGTCGAGAGACATTGCGGCGAATGCAGGACTCTGGCGGATCCCTTTTATTCACCGGTGCAAGTGCATCCATGCGGGGCCGCCCCGGCTTCGGCGCGTTTAATTCTGGCAAATCCGCGCTCCGAATCCTCGCCCAAGCGATGGCAAAGGAATACGGGCCCGACGGCATTCACGTCGGCCATGTGGTTGTCGACGGCCCGATTGGCGGCGAGAAAATTCGTTCAGCTTTCCCGGAATACGCCGAAAAACTCGGTGATGCTGGAATGATCAGTATCAGCGGTATCGTTGATGCTTTCGAATATCTCTACCAACAGCCCCGCAACGCATGGACTTTCGAAGTTGACGTAAGAACTTCGATCGAAAAGTGGTAACTATAAGGGGAGGCGGGAAGTGCCCCGGCGCTCCCCGTTTCCGTAGCTGACTACAATGGAACGCTCAATCGTCGATTCGTGCTTGAGCCGACCCTTTCGCAACTTCATTCCCGTCTTGGTTAACAGTCGAGACGTCGATCTCAACAAGACCTTCACTAATGGCCGTCACGGTCGCGGTCGAATCTAGTGTGTCGCCCGGAAAGACCTGATTGGTGAAACGCACCCCAAATTCCGTCAAGCGTCCATCGCCAACGTAGTTGGTCAACATCCGGCCTGTCATGCCCATGGTCAGCATCCCGTGTGCAAAAACGCCGGGATAACCAGCGACCTGGGTGGTAAACAATTCGTCTGTGTGCACTGGATTGTAATCACCCGAAGCCCCTGCATACATCACCACCTGGGTTCTTTTTAGGTCCTCCACTACGCGTTCCGTGTACGTATCACCGACCTTCAATTCACTCGCTTTTAATGCCATGAGTCCCCCTACCCTTGGTCGACGGGTCGTTCGGTTCGAACTCCCGTACCTATCGCTGTGACCACCAATTCGCCGTCCTGGTCACGGTATTCCGTGATCGATTCGCTGAATACTAATTTGCCCGACCGCTTTCCTTCCTTCTCCCAGCTTTTCCCCGGTTTGTTGGTCGCGGTTAGCACGTCACCTACTTTGGGATGCCGATGGTAGATGTACCTCTGCTCAGCATGCAGACCGCCACCGCCACCGCCGGAGTCTCCACTTCCCTCGCCATCGCCCTCTCGCGGTTTTACCCCAGTGGGCTTACCGCCCGACCCGAACCAACCATCACCGCCAATCTTGGGCCGTAAACCATAGTCAGGATCAAACTGCGCACTGGCTTGAACGAAGGTTGGCGGCGCAATGACACCTCCCGTTTCCGCGCCAGCGGCGTAGTCCTGGTCGTAATAAATTTGATTGCCATCCCCAATCGAGCGGGCAAACATCATGATGTGGCTCGCTTCGATAGGAAAACTTCCAACCGCCATACTTCCCCCTTGTTAAACTGATCTGACCTAAAGACCTAAGTTAGCAAAGCGAGATTGCGGAAGCGAACAGCAACTGTCGCCATTGAGGCCGAAAATACAACCGACATGAACGGAAGTTACCGCCCCTTAAACGACGGTTTCCGTTTCTCGAGAAAAGCTGCGATCCCTTCTTTTTTGTCCTCAGTCTGAACCAACGCCCCTTGTGCGTACTTTTCAAGCATAAGGGCCGCAGCCGTACTCGCTTCCATGCCAAAATTTACCATCGCTTTCATCGTCCTAGGTACGAAGGGAGCGAATTCGGCCAAGTGTTGAGCCATGCGCCGAGCTTCGGGTAACAATTCGCTCTTTTCAACGATCCGCGTTATGAGCCCTACATTGAGGGCTCGTTCCGCATCAATCGGCTCGCCCATGAGCAACATATGCATTCCCCAACCCCTGCCGACAATGCGTGGTAAACGCGCGGTCGCCCCTCCACCTGGAATGATGCCAAGCTTCCCTTCTGGCGTGGCAAATTGAGAGTTAGGCGTGGCGATCCTGAGGTCACAACCGAGCGCAACTTCAAGTCCTCCTCCCATGCAAATGCCATCGATCGCTGCAATCGCCGGCTTCGGCATCCGTTCTAATTGATCCGCGAGCCCTTGGACGATCGGCTCGAGTGCCTTGCTAAAGTCGCGATCAACCACCTCACCAAGATCAGATCCAGATGCGAAAGCGCGTCCGCCGGTGCCGGTGATCGTGAGTACACGCACGGATTCATCTTGCTCGGCCTCGCGTACGGCAGCTTGCAATTCATCCAACGTCGCGAGCGAAATCGCGTTGTGCTTCTCGGGTCGATTGATCGTCGCGAGCGCCATCGGACCATCAACTTCATAGAGTATGTTGTCGTACGCCATTCGTGTTCCGAATCGTCGTTTCTTTAGTACTGTGCCGCTGAGACCTCGAAAACCTCTCGATCGAAAATCCGCACTACGTCGTTGAGTCTTCGAGTCGATTGTACCAGCAAGCTTTCTACGACCCTTTCAGACCGTAGGCACCGTTAAGCGTGCATCCGTTCCGCCTGCATCGCTTTCGGATAGTTCGATTTGCCACCCATGCGCTTGGCAAAGCTGATCGACGATCGCAAGACCCAACCCACTTCCACCAGTATGACGGCTTCGTGAACCTTCAATGCGATAAAACGGTTGGAACACCTTGTCTCGATCTTGTGCTGGGATTCCCGGACCATTATCGATTACGTGGATATCGATATTCTCCCGAACGTCGACTCGAACTTCCGTTGTTCCTCCATGCTGCAACGCATTTACGAGAAGATTGTTAAATACCCGCTCAAGAGCTCCAAGCGCCGTATTGACGATCACTTCGTCATCACCTTCCCATGTTAACGGGATTGTCTTGTCCACCGCATTTACCACCGATCCGAGAAACTCTCGTAGCTCGATTTCGACGCTCGCTTCCTGGGTTCCTTTGGCAAACCTAAGTGCATCCTCGATGAGTTCGTCCATCGCAACAAGATTGCGGTCAAGCCGGTCAACCAATTCCTTATCCACACCGTCCGGTAGTAGCTCGAGTGCGAAACGCATTCGGGCGAGCGGTGTTCTTAGGTCATGCGACACGCCCGCTAACAACGTGGTTCGATTCGCCATAAGCGACATAATCTCATGGGCCATATTGTTGAAACTGGCTGCCAACGAAACCAGTTCTCTCGGCCCTTCTTCGGGCAGTGGAACAAACCCAGTCGCTCCGCGGAACGACTGCGCCGCTTTCGCGGCGCGATTGAGAGGATCTGCCACCCAGCGGACCATCAGAAATGAAGTCGCAAAAACAACGATGGTGCCGGCGACAAGAATTAACAACGCAACGTAACCAGGTTGAACATTCCCACGTTGCGAAGCAAAACCAATCTGCGGGGCTATTCCGCTTTCTGTTGGAACATTCACCCACAAGAGATCATCTCCTACCATCAAGACCACGGGCTCACCAACTCGCTCCCCAATCGCCTCCACAAGTATTTCGTGGTATTCGTTGCCCGGGAGTACCGCAGCTAGATCTCGGTTCTCACCACTGATCGTGAGGTCGTGATTGATCAGAAGTTCCAATTCAAAATGAGGACGCCTGTCGGGCAGAAGTTCGACCCAGGTTTGTGCCGAAAGAACGAGTAGACCAGCTTCGTCATTCGCCGCGCGTTTCGTAATGGGCGTAGTGACAAACGTGTCTAACGCAACCACCGCAATAATCGCGATCGCGATCGCCGAAAGTCCGAGAACGCTATTAGTTCTCGCGCGAAGGGAGCCTGCCCGAGCCATTAACTTGCATCGGGGCAGAACATATAGCCTTTACCCCAGATAGTCCGTATCAAGACAGGCGCAGAGGGGTCAACTTCAATCTTGCTTCTAAGCCGCGTGATACGTACATCAATACTCCGATCGAACGGAGAACGTTCCGCACCCGTCAGGAGGTCGAGGATTTTATCTCGATCCATGACCGTATTCGGGTAATCCACGAAAATACCGAGAAGGTCAAACTCTCCAGACGTAAGTTCAACGTTGCGACCCTCGCAGGTCAGACGACGGGCCTTACGATCAAGCACAAACTCCCCGAATTCAACTGTTTCGGACACTACAGACGAGCCCGAACTACGCCGCATCACCGCCCGGATCCGAGCCAGAAGCTCACGAGGATTGAATGGTTTTCCCAGGTAATCGTCAGCGCCGATCTCCAGGCCAACGATCCGGTCCACATCTTGGCCCTGCGCCGAAATCATAATGATCGGTACGCCTTCGGTCGTCTTGAGTCGTTTTGCAATCGAAAGACCATCTTCACCCGGGAGCATCAGATCGAGGAGTACAAGATCGATTCGATGGCGTCGCAACACATCATCCATTTCCCGACCATTTTCTGCCGTCCTAACGTCAAACCCTTGCTTTGCCAGGTATGCGCTGATCAGCTCACGTAATTCGGGATCGTCATCCACAAGCAGTAGCTTCGCGGCTTCAGCCACCGAACAACACCCTAGCTAGACGATAAATAATCGCGAGGGCGCTATCGCGTCCTAAAGAAGTGTGAAAAGGGTGTTCGGTCTTGATTGTCGAATTAGATGGCGCTCGTATCCGAATATCTATGGCGTTTCACCTTCGATCAAGACGGTTTTCGGGGCTTTCTTTGTCACCGAATCAGAAGCTGCCGAATCGACGCCACGCCCACCGCGACCGTACTCGCCCTTCCGGATTATTCGAATGGTTTCCACCTGCGTCACGCTTCCGTCAGTACGTTGAATGATTCTTCCGAAATGGGCTTCGACTTTAGGCTTCAACCCACTCTCCGCCATGCGCCTTCGCATCTCCGTAATCAGTCCGCGACGCTCAGCAGCATTTAGCGCTCTAATCTGCCCTGCAATTTGGGTTAATTCCGCGTCAGTGTATTCAGCAAACGACTTTATCTCATTTGCAGTCGCGGCAGTGGGGTCATGGCTTAGAGGTGCAGTCGACGGCGTCTTGGCACCAGAAAACCACGCAAACACCAGGGCGACAGTAACGCCGACCAATCGTTGTAAAAAAGTCGATTTAACGATCCTACCCACGGTCCCCGACCTCTCCCATGCACCGCGCGTCTCAGCGCGATTTCCAAGGATGTAATGGCCAAAGTAAACGTACGGCAGTCCTTATATTCCCAGACCACCGTACGTTTCGCTGATCAAGCTCGTTCAAATAAGCCTGCAGCTCCCTGGCCACCACCAATGCACATGGTTACAACGCCGTAACGTTGTTCCCGTCGTTGCAATTCTCGAAGCACCGCGCCCGTGCACCGTGATCCGGTCATACCGAACGGATGTCCAATGCTAATGCTGCCGCCATTCACATTGTATTTCTCATTGTCGATATCGAGTTGATCGCGACAATAGACACACTGCGACGCAAATGCTTCGTTGAGCTCCCATACATCAATGTCGTCTTGTTTAAGACCCGCATTCTGCAACAGGCGCGGAATCGCAAACACCGGACCAATGCCCATTTCATCTGGCTCGCATGCGGCAACCGTAAAGCCTCGATAAATACCGATTGGCTCTATTCCCAGTTGAGCCGCACGATCGGAGCTCATGAGCATGGTCATGGACGCTCCATCGGAAAGTTGCGATGCGTTACCTGCAGTGACCGTCCCGTCTTCTTCAAACGCTGGTGCTAAACCGCTCAAGCCATCGAGCGTGGTCTGCGGACGATTACACTCATCCTGATCAACGGAGACTTCAACGTGGCTCTCATCGCCCGTTTCCTTATCAACCTTCAGCATCGTCGCGTTCATCGGAACGATTTCCTCGGCGATCCAGCCTTGTTCCACGGCATTGGCGTAACGTTGCTGACTTTGCAACGCGTACACATCCTGCATTTCCCGCGTTACCTGATAGCGGCGAGCCACCACTTCGGCGGTGTTACCCATGGCCATAAAGACCTCGGGTTTCTCTTCAATTAAGCGTTTATTCTGTTCCGCCTTGCCCGTGGTCTGGCGGTTCCTCATTGAGATTGAATCAACTCCCCCCGCAATCGCGACGTGCGTTTGTCCGGAGGCTATTTGATTCGCGGCAATGGCGATGGACTGTAGCCCTGACGAACAGAATCGGTTGATCGTCATACCTGCCGTTGTGATCGGCAGTTTTGAAAGTACCACGGCAAGCCGCGCCAAATTACCGTCTTGTTCACCGGCATGACTCGCAGCTCCAACAACCACATCTTCAACTTCCTCTGCTGAAACACCCGGGTTTCTTTCAAGAAGCGCATCGATGCAGTGTGCGAGCATGTCATCGGAACGCGTTAGGTTGAAACTGCCGCGAAAGGACTTAGCAAGTCCGGTGCGGACACTGTCTACCACTACGACGTCAGTCATTTTTATATTTCCCCCATAGGTCCAATTTACGTCGGCTTGAATTATTCAAACCGAAAACCGATTGAGTGTAGCATGCCGTTACTGCCTTCGCGCTCCAGCCGGTGAAAAAGCCTGTTACCCCTTATTTAAAAGGGCTGTGGCCGATCGTTACATAGAGTCTTGTCTCATTTTCACGATATGATTCCACCCAAAAGGGTTAGGGCATCACATGGCAACGGGCGTTCTCGCAGACAACATTTGTTTTGGAGAGGGGCCGCGCTGGCACGACGGCTGCTTGTACTTTTCCGACATGCACGACCACCAAGTAAAAACCGTGCAGAAGAACGGGGAAGTCAGCAGCGTGGTCGAAGTTGAAAACCGACCATCGGGACTTGGCTGGTTACCTGACGGCGACTTATTGATCGTTTCGATGCTTGATCGTCGAATCCTTAGGTTTGACGGATCCGTCTTGTCTGAACATGCAGATCTAACTGAATTCGCACCTTTCGAATGCAACGATATGGTCGTTGACGCCCAAGGGCGAGCATACGTGGGTCACTTCGGTTTCGACCTTAACGGTGGAGCAAGTTTCGAACACGCATCCCTAATCGCCGTCGAACATGATGGAAAGTCACGTATCGTCGCGGACCATTTGTCCTTTCCAAACGGGACCGTCATCACCCCCGATGGCAAGACTCTTGTGGTTGCTGAAACGTTCGGACGACGCCTCACTGCCTTTGATATCGCCGTCAGTGGAGACCTTGAGAATCGCCGCCCATGGGCACAGCTACCAGAGGGCACCGCGCCAGACGGCATCTGCCTGGACGCCGAAGGCTCTATCTGGGTTGCCTCGCCCCCCACAAACGAGTGCCTGCGGCTTGCTGAGGGTGGCGAGGTTCTTGAACGTGTGAAGGTCGGTCAAGGCGCTTACGCGTGCATGATCGGCGGAAAGGAGATGCCGTTACTGTTTGTTCTGACCTCGCCATCGTCCTCACCTGAAGAATGCCGTTCGCTTCGCGGAGCGCAGATTGAAACACTACAGATTCTTGTACCTGGAGCGGGTTACCCCTAACGTCCAACAATATTGGCCACCAGCGACTCGCGCACGTAAACTCTGGCGGTTTGATTTCAGGACCATTCATGAAACTCGTTAAAAAGACGGACGAATACAGTGTTTACCTGAAACGTTCTGGACGTTACGGCGTCAAGAATACCGATGGCAAATGGATCAATGGCGTCTCTAAAATTCGGATTCTTTTAGACGAAGACCTTGTAAAAACAACCCTTCCGCCTGAACCAGAAGCCGTTCCCGACGAACCGGTCGACGATACTGAGGTCGCCATGCTACCCGACCAAGAGGATATCGAAGACGATAGCCCCAAGAACAACGACGCGGATGCTGACGACTCCGAACCGGACGAGCCGGCGACAGACGAACCTACCAAGCAAGACGAAGAATCGTCTAGCGAGGCCGAAGAAGACTCTGGGACCGAGGAACCCCCCCCACCCGACCAAGCGGCTAACGAAGACGATAGCCCCAGCGACGTGGAAGATACTGAAACATCCAGTGTTTCCGATACATCGGATGACACCGCCGATACCGACACCACCGATGAAGAAGAACCCGAAGCGGTTGAGGATCCAGAGGCTAAAGAACCTTAAACCTTCGACAGCGACTTTGGTGTCAGCGGCCGTTTTTCTCGGAGGCTGCGAACCGCCCGAAGAGTATCTCGAGTTGTCGACGGCGCGATCCGGCTACGTAGGCTCCCAGGCTTGCGGCGTTTGTCACACGACTCAGTACCAGTCGTGGGTTTCATCGCAGCACGCGAAGTCCATGCAACCGGCCACATCCGAAAGCGTTTTGGGTAACTTCGAGGATGCCGTTTTCTTACATGACGGTATTGAAACGCTGTTCACGAAGATTGATGGCCGGCATGTCGTACGAACAAAAGCGCCTGAAGGCCCGTCCACGGACTTCGCGGTCGCTTACACGTTCGGCATCGACCCTTTGCAACAGTACCTCCTCGAACTTGATGACGGCCGTTATCAAGCATTCGATATCGCATGGGATACTCGACGGCACAAATGGTTCCACCTGTCACCGACTTCGACACTTCAAGCCACAACCGTTGAAGTTGAAACCGAGCGCGAGGGGGTGCATTGGACCAGCCGTGGCCTCAACTGGAATAGACAGTGTGCCGATTGTCATTCCACCAACGTGCAAGTCGGTTGGTCAGAAGGACGCTATACAACACAATTCGACGCGTACAACGTAGCCTGCGAGGCTTGTCATGGCAGCGGGCTGAATCATACGAAGGACACCTCTAGACCTTATCAGGACGTCGCCTGTGCACCGTGCCATAGCAGACGTAGCCAAATCGCGGAGGGGTTTCAACCATCGAATCACCTGCTCGATTATTACGTGCCCACTTCAACAATCGCACCTTTGTATTTCAACGATGGACAGATCCGAGACGAAGTTT
>ENA-UPTF01000773-UPTF01000773.1-marine-metagenome-genome-assembly--contig:-NODE-773-length-21671-cov-10.026535_pt1 | contig 21671 bp, 20 predicted proteins | sample MGYA00238166_ERZ767019 | MGnify/ENA primary metagenome ERZ767019 (study PRJEB28930, sample SAMN06266391) | marine metagenome | isolation source: Sea water from 250 m depth | place: Atlantic Ocean... | reverse complement strand
GGTGTTTGTAAAGATGAAATTTTTGATGCAACTCCATATGCAATGGCAATTGCAAAATTCATGCTTAGAAATCCAATTTGTCAAGGTCTTCCACGTAAATTCAAATTCAATTTTACATGCTGTGAAAAACATGGAATGATTCGAATTGTTGATGTTGGTCTTTTACCTCAAATTCAAGAAATTGATGGAGAAAAAAGGAAAGGTTTCAAAATATTCTTAGGAGGTGGCTTAGGAAATCGTTCATTTGTTGGACATGAATTGGAAGATTTTACTCCTGTTGAAGATCTACTTTATACCTCGATGGCTGTAATCCGAATCTTTGATAGAATGGGTGACAGAAAAAATCTATCACGAAACAGAATGCGTTATTTAGTAAATGACTTGGGTTGGGAAAAATTCCAAAATCTTGTCTTAAAAGAAAGAGCTGTTGTTAAGGCTACTCAATCTGTAATTGTTAAACTAAACATTGATGATAGCATAAATGAGATTCAACGACCAATTTCTGTAAATGATGAGTCTGCTTCTGTTCCTGATGGATATGCAAGATGGGAAAAAACTAATGTTGAAAAACAATCTCAATCTGGTTTTAACTCTGTGTTCATTGGTTTAGAAGCTGGCGATATCACAGCTAATCAGCTACGAAGCGTTGCAGAAATTATACGTGATTATTCTGCTGAAGGCTTTGGTAGAAATGGATTCTCACAAAATATTGTAATTCGATATGTACATGATGATGATTTGAAATCAATTTATTCACGATTAATTGAAAATGGTCTTGCAAAAACTGGCTCATTAACAATGGCATCTGCAGTAGGGTGTTCTGGAACCACATCTTGTAATCTGGCTTTAACCAACTCTCATAGATTGGCAAAAGAGGTACAAAGAAAATTCTTGGAACTTAATTTTGATGAAGATGATGATTTGAGAGATTCTACCATCAAGATTAGCGGTTGTCCTAACTCCTGTGGACAACACCAAATTGCAACAATTGGATTCTATGGAGGTGGTGGTAGACACGGAACTGACATGTTCCCAAATTACACCATGTCGTTAGGTGGTAAATTTGATGAAGATTCCATGCTTGGTCATCACACAGCTCGCGTTCCTGTAAAACGTATAATTCCTGTAATTCTAAAAATTATTGAATTATTCAAAGAAAATAAACAACCTGATGATACATTATCCAAATGGATTGATAGAGTTGTTAAAGGAAATGAATCCTCGAAAATTACTGGCGTTGAAGATATCAAAAAAGAAATTGCACCATTGATAGTACCTCCAAAAATTGAAGATGAACCTGATTTCTATATGGATTATGGAAGTGATACTAACTATCATACCGTAACTGGAAAGGGTGAATGTGCAGCATGATTGATTCTGATATCCCAATAATTAGTTCAAAAATTCTTCGTGAAAAAATTCAAGAAAATTCAATTAGAATTGTTGATGTGAGACGAGATCAAGAATACCAACAAGGTCATATAACAAATGCAGTAAATCTTCCATTGGCTAAACTTCTCAATGACGATAGTCCTGAATCTATACAAAAAATTGCACAAGATTTAGGAATCTCTAATGAAACTCCTGTAGTAATTTATGATGATACATTTGGTGCATTGTCATCTAGAGTAGTTTGGGCTTTACAATACATTGGACATAAAGATGTAAAATTGTTAGATGTAACATTTTCTCAATGGAAAGATCTTGGATATGAAATTTCCACTGAAGTTCCTGAAATTGAAACTGCAACTCACTCTGTAAAAATTAACCCTGAAATAATGGCCACTGCAGAATATCTTGAAAAAGTCAAAGAAAACAAAAATGTTGTAATTATAGATAATCGTGAACGGCTAAACTACCTTGAACAACATATCCCTGGCGCAATAAACATACCATACAGAACACTTGCAACTGATGGAAAAATTTTACGAACAAAAGAAGGCATGAAAACTCTTCTAAAAAATAGAGGAATTCCTGAAGATGCTGAAATAATCACATATTGTGGAAGCGTAGGCACTTTGTCTGGTTTGGCATATTATGCCCTAAAATCAATCGGCATTCCAAATGTCAAATTGTATGTACACTCCTTTAAGGAATGGAAAAGTCTTGAAAAACCAATTGATAAGCAAGAAAATGCTAATTATTGGGATCTTTCAGCAGAGTGATATAAAATGAAAGATATCAATGATGTAATGCCAAAGGTTCCAAATATGAAATGGGGCGCATTACTAAACAAAAAACCTACAAATAAAAAAATAGAAGAACTAAACAATTTACTTCCTCATAATGGTCGTTGGCATACTGTCTATGAAGAAGATGATGTATCAATAATTGATGGTGTTCCAATTATCAAAAAAGAAAAAGATTCTATGACTTAGTTCTGAGGAACGTTAGCTCTTAATTTCTTTGTAACTGTCATTTCCATGTTTTCAAATAATTCTAACATTTTCTTTTTATTGTCAATTAAGTAATCTTGACCTTTATCATCCAATCTGATTTTGAATAATCTTATCTCACGGTGTTCGTCTAGAAACTCATCAATCATTTGTTGTCCACATTTTGCTGGATTGATATATGCATCAAAACTTTCAACTGTTTTTTCTAAATCTTCATTTTCTATTGCGGCCATTGTTGTTTGTACAGCTAATCCAACCTCTTTTAGACTCTTGACCGGTGTTGAAACTTTTCCAATTGTTTTTGGACCAAGTAAACCACGTTTCTTTGCACCGAGTTTGCTTGCAACATCTGGAACTAAATCATAAATTGGTATGATTTGATTGAATCCTTGTCTCTTTTCATTTTTAACAACAACGCCTTTCAAAATTAATTCATCTAATCCTTTGATTGTATCTTCTTTTCCAAGGAATGTAGTCCATACAATTGATCCAATTGTATGATATCCTTGTCTTAATGATTCAATTAAAACAACTTCAATAATTCGTTTGAAACCTTCTTCTGATCTTACATTTACAAAGTCTTTGTCTTTAACAGCTTTTCTTGCATTTTTAACATCAATCTCAATTGAGCGTTTTAATGCTTCTAAAGAGTCTGGAACTTGATTCAGCATTGAAAGGTAACATCCTTTGTTATACCATGCCATGCCATATGTCGGATCTGAATCTATTGCTTTTTCAACACAGTCTAATGCTTTTGCATAATTCTTTTTTTCATAATTTACTAATGATTTTAAATTCCAAGCTTCTGGATTTGTTACATCAATATCTAAAATTTTATCGTAAACTCTCATTGCCTCTGAATGATCATCCAAATGAAATCGTGAATATCCAAGTTTGAGCATTGCCTCGACGTCATTTGGGTCTGCTCTCAATATCATCTCAAAATTTTCTACGGCTTCTTCTAACTTTTCGTCTGCCATCAAATTGATACCTTTTTTGAAAAGTCTGTCTCTTTGATAATTTACATTTGTTAGACTTCTCTCATCTTTTTTTGCTAGAGATGTATCTTTTTTCTTATCCTTCATGAATTAGATTTCTACATTTAACGGATAAATATTAAGCTGCTACTAGTGGTAATTTCATGCCTAAAATGTCTAGAAAATGTAATTAAATACTAGATATTGAAAGAAACGATTATGCCGTCATCTGAACATTTTACTGTTAAAGGTCAATCTCCATACAAGCAAAAAAACGGCGTCTTTGAGGTAGAATTTGCTATCACTGAAGCCAAACCTACCAGTGAACAAATTGCTCAAAAATCCTTTCTTCCACTATGGAGAGAAAAATCTCATCTCAATATAAAAAATGGAGAATTTGAAGTAACATTAGGCTCTCAATCAAATCCATTACCTGAAAAAATTTCTGCATTCACTAGCGTTTGGATTATAGTTGTTGATCAATTTTCATCTGTTGGTTCATCATTTGAATTTCAAGTTCCTGAAACAATGAGACAGGCTTCTACGCCAAAACCTGATTCAGAACAAAAAAAATCAAAACAGATTCCGCGCTCTTCTAGCGCTGGTGTAAAAGGTCCTCCTGGTCAACCTGGTCCTGAAGGAGACAAAGGTGACAAAGGAGACAAAGGTTCTCCTGGTGACAAAGGTCCAACAGGACAAAAAGGAGTTACCGGAGACAAAGGTGACAAAGGTGACAAAGGTCCTCCTGGTCTAAAAGGTGACAAAGGAGACAAAGGAGAAAAAGGTCTCACAGGTGACAAAGGAGACAAAGGAGAACAAGGCGGTCGTGGATTAATTGGAGACAAAGGAGGTACCGGTCCACAAGGTCCATCTGGAGATAAAGGATTAACTGGTTTACGCGGAGACAAAGGAGAAAAAGGTCCTACTGGTCCACCTGGTGTTCAAGGCGACAAAGGAGTTCCTGGCTCTGTTGGTGAAAGAGGTGACAAAGGTGTCACTGGTCCAATGGGAGAAAAAGGTCCTACTGGTCCACAAGGTCCACAAGGAGAAAAAGGTAAGATTGGAATTACTGGTCCTATTGGAGAAAAAGGTCCACGCGGTCCACAAGGTCCTCCTGGTGACAAAGGAATAACTGGTGTACCTGGTCCACAAGGTGACCGTGGAACAATTGGTCCACAAGGTGAACAAGGCCCTCCTGGTCTAACTGGAGAAAAAGGTCCACGCGGTCCACAAGGAATTCAAGGTCCACAAGGTGAACAAGGAAAACAAGGTTTGCAAGGTCCTCCTGGTGACAAAGGCTCACAGGGTCCACAAGGTCCTGTTGGAGAAAAAGGTCCACGCGGTCCACCTGGCCCTCCTGGAGAAAAAGGTCCAACCGGCGGAATGTCAGAAGAACAAAAGCAACTGTTCAAAGATATGCTTGATATTTTAGTTAGAAAAGGAATAATATCTGCAGAAGAACAAATCGAATTACAAAGTCATTTGTATTAGATTCTAGTACAAACTTTCTGCAACAGTTCTGTAAGGTTGAAGCCATCTTTCATGATTACATTCTGTACATTTGAACAACCATCGCCTTTTCCTTGTAACTACTTTTGGCATAACTACTACTTCGTGCTTTGTTTTAGCCATACAATAATCGCATCGTCTTTCTTCATACTGTTTTGGCTCATCTTTTGTTTCTAGAAATTTCGCCAATTTTCTAAAATCTTCTTTCAATTCCTCGACTAGTTTTTGATTGTAAATTGTTGCAGCAGGATGGAATGTAACAAAAAACTTTCTTCCATCTTTTTCTACAATTTTACCATGATTCTTTGTAATCTCTTTTCCATCTAACAGCGTGCCATATGCTGTATTTCCCATAACGCAGATTATCTTTGGATTGATTATCTCAATTTCTTGTTTGATAAAGTCATTACATGATTCTTCTTCTTTTTTTGAAGGAACTCTGTTTTTTGGAGGTCTGCATTTTACAATATTTGTAATATAGACGTCTTTCCTATCTATTCCTGTATCCTCTAAAATCATGTCTAGTCTTTTTCCAGCAGCTCCTACAAATGGCTCTCCATGAATGTCTTCATTTCTACCTGGTGCTTCTCCAACAAAAATTACATCTGCATCAAAATTCCCTTTACCTGGAACCGCCTTGATTCGAGTTTCACACAATTCGCATTTCTGACATTCTCTAACATTTTCTGCAATTGACTCCAGCTTATGCATATCTATAATTCGAGGAACTACTGAATAATTAATCTAATACCATACTAACACGTCGGATAAGACAATTTCACTAATTTTGCAAAAGGACATTCTACGGATAACAAATGTCCACATCAAAATTCCTTTATCTATGATAAAATTCTACGTTCTGTATGGTTGAAGCTAAAGCAAAGAAAAAAAGGAATCAATCAAGATCTGAATACAAAGCAAAGAAAAAAAAACATCCATCAAGAGCGAATAAAACAAAGAGTAATCAGATCAGAGAAAGATATGAAGCCAAAGCAAAAGCAAAAGCAGAACAAAAAACACGCGCACAACAATCTCGAGCTTCTCGAAGAAGTGGAAAAAGTATGAAAACTGAAGGAAAAGTTACAAAATCAACTTCAAAAGCAAAAGAAGCTAGATCCTCAAAGAAAATTGCTACAATAAAAAAGAGAACTAGAAGCTAATCAGACTTGTAATATATCACGAATTAATCTAAACTCATTTGTGATATTGCAGGTAAAGTAAAGAAATACTCATCTTCAAACTCAAAATCGGTCTCACCTTTTTCTCTTAATGATTCAAAGTAGTTGCTACAATCTGAATGAAATTGTAAATTTGTATTATTTTGACCTGCCATACATACCGATCTAAAACAGTTCTTTTGTTTGGCTTTGTGAGAATAATTTGTTAAACAATGTAGATTGTTTTATGCATTAAAAGAATACATAATAGAACCAATCCTAAACTGAAATTATGAGTGATTTACAAAAATCTGAATCAGAATTTTCCATTAGTGAACAACAAACCCCTGATTTGGAGTTTCTAAAATTCTTTGACCCAACCACAATGAGTATTCATCTAAAAGAAAATCAAAAACCTCTTGGCAAAAAAGGAATGCCTGGAAGTTTTGAGTTAGTTGAACTTGATACGAAAACACTTCACCGTGACTATCTTGAAATTATAACAAATCAAATTTTATCTGCCATAGACGATGAGACTCTTGGAAATACTGAAATTTCAAAACCTGGCGCTTTGGTAATTCAGTATAGAGATTATAGAATTGCAATTACTCGACCTCCATTTTCTGAACTTTTAGAAATCACAATAGTACATCCAATTAAACAAATGTCATTAGAAGATTATCAACTTTCTGAAAAACTAATGTCTAGATTAGAAACTCAAGCAGAAGGAATTCTTATTTCTGGTGCACCTGGTTCTGGGAAAAGTACACTTGCATCGGGAATTGCAAACTTCTTTAATCGTTCTGGAAAAATTGTTAAAACATTCGAGTCTCCACGTGATTTACAAGTTGATTCCGGAGTAACTCAGTATACTAGGTTGGATGGAAGTTTTGAAAATTCTGCTGATATCTTGTTGCTTGTTAGACCTGATTATACTATATTTGATGAAGTTAGACGTAGAGAAGATTTTAGAATTTTCAGTGATCTTAGGTTAACTGGAGTTGGCATGGTTGGAGTTGTTCATGCAAATACCCCAATTGATGCAATTCAGAGATTCATTGGAAAAATTGAACTTGGAATAATTCCAAATGTCCTAGATACTGTAATTTATGTAAAGGATGGTGGCATATCCAAAGTTTATCGTTTAGAGCTAAAGGTCAAAGTTCCATCTGGAATGGTTGAACAAGATTTGGCGCGACCCGTAATTGAAATTTCTGATTTTGAAACAAATACTTTGGAATATGAAATTTATACATTCGGTGAGGAAAACATCATAATTCCTGTAGATGAAAATGGCTCACAAAAAACTGGAATAGAACATTTAGCAGAAGAAAAAATACTAGACCGATTGTATAGATTTGATTCTCACCCTAAAGTTGAATTTGTCGGTCCTGGACGAATCAAGGTATTTGTTTCAGGTGATTCAATACCTGCATTGATTGGGAAGGCAGGCAAAACCATTCAAGAATTAGAAAAATCTCTTGGTCTACATATTGATGTTGAAGAGCATGGGGCACAACGAGAACTGCCATCTCAGTCTTTACCTTATGACTTTTCAGAGTCTGGAACTGCCTTGATATTTGAAGTGGATAGGCAGTTTACTGGAAATGTGGCAAGCTTTGTTGTAAACGATGAATTTCTTTTTTCAGTTAGAATCGGAAAAAGAGGAAAAATCAAGGTCTTAAAACGTTCATCAGAAGGAAAGCGTTTTTCAAGATTTGTCAATAATGATGATAATCTGGAAATATTTCTAAAACGAGATTAGAACCCGCCCTGAATAAAATTCTAAAAAATTTCAAATACTAGTTGATATCATAGAAAGTATGTGCGGAGACCCAATGCTTGATTTACTATATCTGGCTGCCCCACTTGCATTACTAGGTGCTGGAGGATTATTTTTCTTCAAGGGTAGCCGTAAAAAGATAGAAGAAATTTTCAGTTAATTAAAATTCATTAAAACTACTCATTAGTTTTGGGTTTGCTTTGAAAAATGTTACAAACTTTCTAATCTGTCTAATTGTTTTTGGATTAAGATGATGTTCAATTCCTTCTGCATCTTGGTTTGCTATTTCTTTCCCAATTCCTAAAATTTCGAAGAACTCTAGTAAAATTCCATGTTTTTGTTTAATCATTTCTGCAATTCGTTGACCTTTTTCAGTTAAATTAATTCCATAATATTTTTCATATTCTAAAAATCCCTCTGCATCTAATTTTTTGAGCATCTTTGTTACACTTGGTGCGCTAACATTCATGTATCTTGAAATGTCTAATGTTGCAGCATACCCTTTCATATCCACTAATTCTGAAATTACCTCCAAATAATCTTCAACTCTATCTGATATGGAAATTGTTTTTTCAGATTCATGTGCTGCCTTGATTGAATCTAATCTACGTGATGTCTTCTTTTTCATTATGGCGATATGAATTTGCTTTTATATAAATTGGAAATTATTGTGACAAAATCTTGACTTGAATGTAGCAGATTTTGATCACTGACTGTTAACTATATTTTCTAAAACACCAATAGATGACTGATCCGCTTAGAGCAAAAATTGAAAAATTACGAATAATGAGAGAATCTGCATCAAGACGTTCTGGCTTGTACGCTGACATGGGAAAATTAGATGATAAAAAAACCTCTCAGTCACTTGGAGCATTAAACCGTGCATCTGCTCCTGGCAAAAAAATGCAAAAACTGGGATTTCTCATGTTGTGGATTCCTGAACCAACAGGTGTAACTGTTGCAGTTGGGGCTCCGATGATATTGGCAGGCCGATATTTGGATAAAAAATACAATGGATCCACATTGAAAGATATTGGCTCTAGCACTCATGAGACAATTTCTTCAATTAATCAATTCAAAGCATCATTGTAATTGCTTTAGTTTTTATTTTATTTGATATGAGATAATGTATGCCAACACGTCTTCAGGTTTTAATTCCAATTGGAATTGCAGCAGTTATAGTTGGTGTTGCCGGCATGGCATCTCTTCCATCTGAAGTACAACTTGAGGCAAATTCTGACTTTTTAATGGGAACTGTACAATTGGATGATAATCTTCTAGAAGTATATCTTGCAGATACTGATCCACGTAGAATGCGTGGTTTGATGTGGGAGAATGAAAGTTTCCTTTCTGATGATAAAGGAATGTTGTTTGTATTTGATGAACCTGGAACTAGATCTATGTGGATGAAAAACATGCAGTTCCATCTTGATATTATTTGGTTTGACAAAAACGGTTCTGTAATTGCAATTGAAAAGAATGTTCCGCCCTGTATTACTCCTATGGAGGTAATGAGCTGCAAGTCAGTTGGTGTTTCTGCTGATAATGCGCAATATGTTCTTGAAATGACATCTGGTTATGTTGACAAGCATTCCATAAATGAAAATTCAAAATTGGAATTAATCTCGATTTAGATGAATCTTTTTTATCAAAGAACATATCTTGTCCTAGGAATGTTTTTTGTGTTTGTTGGAGCATATTCAGGATATGATGCTGGAACCAGTTTTCAAACTACTACCACCATTATAGTAGTTATAGGAAGTATTGGATTCATTTTAGGTGGAATTTATTTACTAATTACGTATATGAAAAACCGAAAGATCTTAAAACGAGTTGATTAATTCTTACAATATGACTGATTTTAAAAAAATTGCAGCAGATGGTTTTGAAATAAATGCAAAAGCCCTCGATAATAATCCTGATGATGCCGCAGCACGTTCTTACATGTTAGGAATTATGATGGCAAAACATCTAGACGACGAGCATGTAAAACGTGCAAAGAGATACGTAATAGATTAAATGACTTTTTTCCCATTATTACTGTCTCTTGTAATCATTGTTTCAATAGGTTCCAGCTATGCATATGCGCTAGAGTATACCTATCCAACAATCAATCAAAGGCTAACTGAAATCCCTACCTATTGTGCAGTTGAATCGATAAGTGATGATATTGAATCCTCTGAGATGGATGAAATGATGGCTAAATCAGAACTTGCAGTTATGGCATGGAAAGAAAAATTGCAAGAATCTGAATTGGTAAATAAAGAATTTTGGGATATGAAGTTCAAAAAAATTGGGAAAAATGAATCCGTAACTGATGATTGCACGATTACTATATTGTTTAGAGATGATCCTGAGTTTTCTGGCTCACTACTTAGTAAAACACTTGGAGCATTCATGAGAAATTCAATTTACGTCTATTATGAAAATCAACAATCAATTTATGGGGACAAATGGATGGATGGAATTTTCAAAACAATAATTCATGAAATGGGGCACACCTTTGGTCTTGGCCATTATACCACTGACGATAATGATTATAACAGAAAAGTCGCAACGCGTGATCAATCCCCTCCTTCGATAATGTTTGCCCCTGCACACATTAACCCTGATGTACGAAAGATAACTGAAATTGATGTTCAGCTAGTTCGTTCAATTTATGGAAGTTATGGGTTCCACGCATTTTCTGAACAAAGACCTATTGAAATTATTATTGAAAATCCAATTTCTCCATTAGATCCTACATATCCTTTCGAGTCCACTGAAATTTCTAAAAACAATGTACAGTTATTTCGACATCAGGATACTATGATAACAATTTCTGGGCAGATAAATAATGTCGTGTTCATGTCAGGTCACCCTGTTTTCATATTAGTTACAAGTCCAGACCTTTCTGTTCAAGTTTTGAAAGTTAAACCTACTAGAGATGGATTTTTTGAAACGTACATGAATTTCAATTACAAATCTCTTCCAGGAAAGTATTCTATTGAATTTGCATATATTGATAAAATTGATCAAAGTAAAAATCTAGTTTTTGATGTAGAACAAACTGATATTCCACTTGCACCTAAATCTGAAAATCTGAATATTATTCGGGTCAATAATGATGCTGAACGATTTTTTGAAATGGGTCTGTATGGTGATGCTATCAAAAACTACAAAGTAGTCATGAAAAATGCAGACAAGATTCAAGAGCCACTTTATCTAAATGCCTTGAATAAAATTGGTCTATCATTAATCCAATTGAAAAATTATGAAAAATCGTTATCATACTTTGAACAGGTATATGAAATAAATCCAAACTATCCAAACATTGAACAAAATCTCAAAACCTCAAAATCATTAATTCAGACTGATGGCCAAATGATTGCCACTGATTCTACAATTCCACTTCCCGGTTGGATTAAATCAAATGCCGGATGGTGGATAAATGGACAGGCTACTGATCAATTGTTATTTGATGCATTTGAATACATGCAAAACAAGGGTTTGATTGGAAATTATGAGTTTTCAAAATTCTCTCCACCACACATTCCAAACTGGCTTGTAGACATAGTCACTTGGTGGATTGATGAAAAAATATCTGATGAGGAATTTCTTAAAACTGTAGATTATTTACTGAAGCAAGGAATAATTATAATTTAAAAAAATACTGTGATTAATTATCACACTAACTAGGATGCTTGTTTTTGTCCTATAAGTGACAAAAGAGGCATTGCGTCCCATTGATACATGTATGATGAAAGAAATGATTTGCATGCGTCATTATATGAATTGAAGAAACTTTGTGCTGTATCTTTATCTCCTTCAATTACTGACATTGCGGTTTTATTATCATCAAATGAACCGCTCCAAATCATATTTCCTTTTGCATTCCAGTCGTCAATGATTGTAGCAATTGTGCCTGCAGCTGCTGCTACATCTTGTGCTTTAGCGTCTTCTTTAAAGACACTAACTAAAACATATGGTGATTTTTCAGCCATTACGAAGTTGTCACTAGGACGATATTAAAATTCGATGGACTTTTCAAAAGCTTGTTCTAATAATATAGAAAAGCCGTTAGCAACATTCCAGTAGTTGACGACATGTATTCTGGTTTAAGATCAAAGCATACGATGCTGTGTCACTAACGGCATAAACAAACTCCATCATTTGAATAATTAAAACTAGTTTTGAACTTAGAATGTTATTCTCTAATTCTGGAATATAATTTTTCTATTACATACTCTCAGATTTTATAATATGTGCAATCAAACGGTTCCTGATTTTCGAATTGTTTCAATTCATTCTTGATTTTTTTTTGTAATTCTTATGAGATTAAGATCAAAAAATAAAATATCCATTTGTGAAATTTCTTTTCTCATTTTGCTTTTTTGTTTTAAACCTTATTAGAAAATCTTATTCTATGATGATAGAATGAGTCCTCTCCTAAAATAGGGTTTCAAAAGAAAGCAAGTGTTGAAGAAATCTAGTCTTGCTATATTTTCAATTGCAATGTTATTGTTTGTAATCCCTAGCGCATATTCAATTGATAATAGTAAGGTGAGATATTATTCTGTGATAGAAGTTACTGAAACGAGTCTCAATCTTGCTCTAACAAGTCTTGAAAATCAAGACTTTGAATCTACTAAAAACTTCATAGAATTTGGCTCAACACACTTTTCAAAGAATTTGGAAAAATTAAGAAATGTTGATGCGTCTCTAACTGATGAGGTTCACATATCATTACTCGATCTTCAAACAAGGCAGTTAAACCCTGAAAATCTATCTACTGTATCTTCTGAAATAACAAGAATTGTTGAAATCTTTGAGGCAATTCCTGAAGATGAAGAATACAATCCTAATGTCACAGTTGCATTATTGATTATAGTAGATGAACAATATGCAATCTTTGAATCTGAAGGTAGTGAATTTTCTTATCAAATTGCAGTAGGATTTATGGAAAGAGCAAATCAGATATTTTATTCTGGAACTGATTATAACGAACGTCAAAAAGTAGAATTACAATCATTTTTCAATGACATGTTTGAAATGGTAAAGAACAAAGATCCATACGCATCAATTGCCTCTACCAATATCTGGGTTCAACGGGATTTACTTGGAACTGATGTTGTTGGAACTATTGGAACAGATAGTAGCAGTTTCTACATTGTGATAAAAGAGCTATATGCTGAATTAATGATTGAATTAGATAATGGCGACTACAAAAAAGCAGAACAACTTGGAATAGAAGCATATCTTGAGAACTTTGAATATCTAGAACCTGAAATCGAAGTTGCTGATGCTGAATTATTATATCAATTAGAATGGGACATGCGTGAAGAATTGCGTACCATGATCAAAAATTATGAAGACCCTGATGTAATCAAATCATTTTTGGTTGATTCAATCATTCCTAGATTAGATACAGCAGAAGCCAAAGTTGCAGACTTGAGAGCATCTGGTGTAGTAATTGCAGAAGTATTTGCAAACAAAGAAACAAAACCAATGGGCTCTGCATCTGAAGGTCAAAAAGCTGAAGTTCGAGATGAGATTGACTTTATCCGAGAACAATTAATGGCAACTGAAATTTTCTATGAATTAGGTGATACACAAGCAGCATACGCAAGTGCACGAACAGCATATCTGGACAGTTATGAATACGTTGAAATTCCATTAAGAGCAATTGCACCTGATTTCACTTTTGAGGTTGAATATCAGTTTGCAACATTAAGAAATCAAATTAATGATGGTGCACCAATCGAAGATATTTCTACTACAATTATTTCCCTTGAACGTTCTCTAGATGAGTCTGAACGTCTTGTTTCTGGAACTGGAACCATTGCACCAATGATTGCATTCATCTCATCTTTTTCTATAATCTTTAGAGAAGGATTGGAAGCTGTTTTGATTTTAGGTGCTATAATCACATATCTTGAAGCATCAAGAAATCATAAATTCAAAAAATATGTGCATTATGGAATAGGACTTGCAATTGGTGCTACAGCTGTAACTTGGGTTATTGCATCTTACATTATAGAAATTTCAGGCGCTAACAGAGAACTGATTGAGGCAATAGCGGCATTGTCTGCGACGGCGGTTCTGTTCTATGTGAGTTTCTGGATACTTAACAAGATTGAACACAAACGATGGATGGAGTTTGTAAAAGCCAAAGTTTTCCAGGCATCTGCAGCTGGAGGTACATCTGTGTTCATAATGCTGTCATTTTTCACAGTATACAGAGAAGGATTTGAAACTGTCTTGTTCTACCAAGCAATGTTCTCATTTGCCAAGTACATGGAACTCTACGTTGGATTAGGATTCATTTTAGGTATTGCTTCATTACTTGGAATATACTTTGGATTTAGAAAACTTGGAAAACGTTTACCGCTACGTGCACTATTTGGATTAACAATGGGTATTGGAGCATACTTGTCAATTGCATTCTTAGGAAACGCAATACGGGAGTTCCAGGTATTAGATTTCATCCCATACACTAGCATGCTTGGAACTATTCCAAGATTAGACATCAACGTTGCAACAATGACTGGAATCTATCCAACACTTGAGACCACTGTAGGCCAAATCGTCTTGCTAGCGGTTTATCTTGTAGCATCACTTTACGTGCTTGTTCTAAGACCAAAGAGACAAAAAGCCCTCGCTTCAATGAGAAAATCGAGAGCACAAGTAGATGAGCAACAGACGAATTAGAATTGGTATTGATGTAGGTGGAACTTTTACAAAAGCTATAGCGTTAGATATTGTCTCTGGTGAAATCTTATCTGCTTCTACGATTCCAACAACACATACTGCTGAACGTGGTGTATCTGCAGGTATCGTTTCTGTTTTATCCGACTTGTTAAAAGAATCTCAAATTAAATTAGATGAAATTGAAATTATAGCTCATAGTACTACTCAAGCAATCAATGCATTGTTAGAATCTGATACTGCTAAAGTTGGAATTGTAGCAATGGGGGTTGGTCCAGAAAAAAGTGATGTCATTAAACGTACAAACTTACGCGATGCAAAGATAAATCATGATAACGATATTAAATCCTCACATAGATTTCTTGACACATCACATCTGATTACTGATTCTGAGGTGTCAACCGCAATTAAAGAGCTAAAAGATGATGGTGCTAAAGTGATAGTTGCAACTGAAGCATTTGGGGTTGATGATCCATCAAACGAGCAATTTATCATGGAACATGCTACAAAACAAGAAGTCCCCTCTACTGCATCCCATGAAATTTCTGGAATTTATGGTTTGGAGATTAGAACTTTAACTGCAGCAATCAATGCTAGCGTATTACCAAAAACTGTTCAGGTAGGTAACTTTGTTGAAGAAGCAATCCGTGAAACCGGTGTAACTGCTCCATTAATGATAATGAAAGGTGATGGTGGTGTTACAAGCATGGATACATTTCGTACAAAACCAATTCTGACTGTTCTTTCTGGTCCTGCCGCAAGCGTAGCTGGTGCATTACTATATCTAAAAATTACAAATGGAATATTTGTTGAAGTTGGTGGAACTAGTACCAACATTTGTATCATAAAAAATGGTAAACCTGAGATTCGTTATGTTACAATAAAGAATCATCCTACTTGTATTAGGTCAATGGATGTTCGTGTACTTGGAGTTGCAGGTGGAAGTATGGTGCAAGTAAAATCAAACACTGTTGTAGGTGTTGGACCTCGCAGTGCACACATTGCTGGTTTGAAATATTCATGTTATGCATCAATGGATGATTTATCTACTGGTGAAATTATTTTTGTTAAACCAAAACCAAATGATATTGAAGAGTACGTTGCAATAAAATGTAAAAATGAAACATATGCAATAACAAATACTTGTGCTGCAAATGCATTAGGTAGAATACCTGAAGGTGATTACTCATACTCTGATCCTGCAACAGCAAAGTTTGCATTAGAAATTCTGGGTAAAAAATTAGGTGTTTCGGGCGCACAAGTTGCACTGTCTATACTTCAAAATGCATCATTTGATATTACAAATGAAATCACTAAAATCATAAAAGAGTTTGAACTTGAAAAATCAAAAGTGAAACTTGTTGGTGGAGGTGGAGGTGCATCTGTTCTTGCACCTTTTGTTGCAGAACAATTACAATTACAATATGATAAAGCTGATTATGCTGAAGTTATTTCTTCAATCGGTGTTGCGTCATCAATGATGCAAGAACAGCTTGAAGAAACTGTTGTAAATCCAAACCCTGAACAAATATCAAAACTTCAGAAAAAAATTCATGACATACTTATTGAAAAAGGATCAACTCCTGAATCTATTTCTATAGATAGCGTTTACATTCCAGAAAAATCGTTGTTACGTGTAACTGCATTTGGAAATGTTGAATTAGATAACGGCATGACTGCAAAAAATATTTTTGATAAAGATGATGCAACAGAACGTGCACTAGAAATTTCCAATATTCCTAAGGATAAGATTAATCTTGCATTTGAAACTGATCACTACTTTGTTTTTTCTGGAAAAATTACAACAAAAAAATTAATGATTAAAAAAACTGTACAGCCTGTAATTGTCATCGATAAGTATGGCCGAGAAAAACTCAATCTTAGTGATGCAAAACTAATTGACGGTGACATCTCCCAAATCACATCTGGATTAAACAAATCATTATCTTCTGATGCACATGTTTCTCCTCAGGTCTATCTTCTAAATGAATTAAAGTTGGTAGATTTTTCGGGACTTACATCAAAGTCTCACATTATTGATGCAATCAAAAAAGAGTTAGGAGACCTTTCTAACGCGTGCGTAATTGTAGAAGCCAAAAAATAGACACACTTAAGCAAATTGTAAATTCTAAGACTCTAGAATAAGAAGATACATTCAGGTTTAGTATTATATACGAAATTGTTTTCGAAGTTTTTGTGAATAAGTTAATTTTGTTAGCACCATTGATGGCACTTCTTTTAGTGCCAATGGCATCTGAAGCTGAAGCAGCTCTTGGTGATGAATGGGCAGCAATTAAGAAAACACTCGGTAATGCATACAAAGCAGAAACAACTGAGGAATCACTAAAACTTCTAGCAGATGCACGTGGAATCTATATGAGTGAATTTGCAGGAGCAGCAAGAACACATGATCCAGCAACACATGAAGTTATACTGGAATGTTATGACAAAGCAAAACAAAATTATCAAGATGGCGATAACAAACAAGCAAAATTATGGATTCAATGCCAAGAAAAATCAGTTTACACACTTGGTATGGTAATGATGGAAGTCGCAGTAGCAAACGATAACGCAAAAGATTACATCAAATGGGCAGACATTGTTAAGACAAAATTCAAAGTTGAAGCAAAAGACCCAGCATCACTAGCATTACTCACAGCAATTGAAAATGACAAATCAAAATTAGGATTATACTCTGAAGTATTTAGAGACAACATGTTAGATATTTTCGAATTAAAAACAGTTGAAGAATTAGAAGAAGCACTAATCAAATATAATGAAGATGACACATACGGCGCAAAGAAATACGCCTATGAAGGATTATACTATTACAGAACACTTGATCCATATGTTGTAGACTCGATTGGTCAAGCAAAAGCTGATTCACTCTATGCATTAATGGAAAAAGCAATGGCAATTTCTGATTCTGCAAACGATGGTGTATCTGTAGCAGACTTGACAGCACAGATGAAAGACACCAAGAAAGAAGTAGAAAAGATTGTCATGGAGCACAACGGCATTGATGGTACTCCTGAAGCACTTGCACTAGCAGGAATTTCTGACAGACTTCATCTAGTCAAAGTAGAATATGTCGATGCAATTGATAGTTCTGGTACAATCATTAATGACATGGAATATGCAGAGACTGTAGCATTTGCACATGGAGCAGTAGAGATTGCTGATGAAAATGCAGATGTTTTGAGCGCATTATCATCAAGTTACTTTAGCACATTACAATCACAATTAGCATCAATAGCATCTGATGTAGATAACAGACAACCAATCCCAACCGTATTGGGCCAGGCAGATGACGCAACAACCACTGTAAAGGAATTGCAAGCAAATGCCGGTGAAGGCGGAGCAAACCTTGGTGGTTACTTTGACACTATTGACAGATTACTCATTACAGCACAAGCAGCATATGCAAATGGCGATTCTGAATTGGCACATGAACTAGTCGGCACTGCATACTTGGATAACTATGAATTCCTAGAGGCTCCAATCGGTGAAAAGAACAATTTCATGATGAAAGAAATTGAAAATGCCATGAGAGAGGATCTTAGAAATATGATTGAAGCAGGTGCAGCAGGCAACTTAGTTGATGCACAAATACAGATGCTAGTTAGTGAACTTGACAAGGCAGAAGGTCTAGTTGGTGCAAGTGGCGCAACATTAGAACTTGGAAAAGATTGGTCTGCAATCAAGAAAACACTTGGTAATGCATACAAAGCAGAATCTACTTCTGAATCACTAGCACTTCTTAACGATGCAAAATCACATTATCAAAGCACATTCGCAACTGCAGCACAATACCATGATCCAGCAACTCATGATGTAATTATGGCATGTTATGATGAAGCAGAAACAGCATACAAAGCAGGAGATAACAAACAAGCAAAATTATGGATTCAATGTCAAGAAAAATCAATTTACACACTTGGTATGGTAAAGATGGAAGATGCAATATCCAAGAACAATGCTCAAGAGTATCTTGACTGGGCAGATATTGTTAAAACAAAATTCAAAGTCGCTGACAAAGACCCAGGAACACTAGCACTACTTACAGCAATTGAAAACGACCCATCACAATTGAAAACATACTCTGCAGTTGTCAGAGAAAACATGCTTGATATTTTCGAATTAAAAACAGTTGAAGAATTAGAAGAGGCATTAATCAAATATAATGAAGATGATACATACTCTGCCAAGAAATATGCCTATGAAGGATTATACTATTACAGAACTCTAGATCCATATGTTGTAGAATCAATCGGCCAAGCAAAGGCAAATGAGCTTTATGGATTAATGGAAAAAGCAATGGCAATTTCTGACTCTGCAAATGACGGCGTATCTGTTGCAGACTTGACAGCACAGATGAAAGACACCAAGAAAGAAGTAGAGAAAATTGTCATGGAACACAATGGCATTGATGGCACTCCTGAAGCACTAGCACTAGCAGGAATCTCTGACAGACTTCATCTAGTTAAAGTAGAATATGTAGATGCAATTGATAGTTCTGGTACAATCATTAACGATATGGAATATGCAGAGACTGTAGCATTTGCACATGGAGCAGTAGAGATTGCCGATGAAAACGCTGACGTATTGAGCGCACTTGGAGCAAGTGACTTTAGCACATTACAATCACAATTAGCATCAATAGCATCTGATGTAGATAACAAACAACCAATCCCAACCGTATTGGGCCAGGCAGATGACGCAACTACCACTGTAAAGGAATTGCAAGCAAATGCTGGTGAAGGTGGAGCAAACCTTGGTGGCTACTTTGACACTATTGACAGATTACTCATTACAGCACAAGCAGCATATGCAAATGGCGATTCACAATTAGCATATGACTTGGCAAGTGAAGCATATTTGGATAACTATGAATTCCTAGAGGCTCCAATTGGCGCAGTTGACAGTGACATGATGCTATCAATTGAAAATGACATGAGAGAAGAACTCAGAAATATGATTCAAGGTGGCGCTTCTTACAATGATGTTGAATCACAGATACTAATGATTAACAGTGATCTTAAGACTGCAGAAGCAGCACTTGCTAGTGGTTCATCTACACAACAAATTAAGCTAGAGGATGGTGGTGGATGTCTAATTGCTACCGCAGCATTTGGCTCTGAAATGGCACCACAAGTACAGTTCTTAAGAGAAATTAGAGATAACACAGTATTATCAACACAATCCGGCACTGCATTCATGACAGGATTCAACCAGTTCTACTACTCATTCTCACCAGTGATAGCAGACTATGAAAGAGAAAATCCAGTCTTCAAAGAGACTGTAAAGGTTGCATTAACTCCAATGTTAACATCATTAGCATTATTGAACTATGTTGACATTGACACTGAAGAAGAAATGCTAGGATATGGTATCGGAGTCATATTACTCAATATCGGAATGTACTTCGTTGCACCAGCAGCAGCAATTGTAGCAATTAAAAGACGATTCTTTTAATTTTACAAGAGTGTTTTTTAATTATAATACAAATATAGAATATGGATGCTTGTAGTACTATCGCAATAGTTTTTCCATCACTTTTTGCTGTGAAAAATGAGGTGCAATCAGCCCCATGTTTTGAAGATCCGTCGTGCATTGGATATTTGGCGGTTGTCAGTGCTGGTATAGCCTATGTAATATACAGAGGTTTGACAAGAGGAATGAGCAGAGAGCGAAGACGTGAAGCATTATGGAACTTTTTGTTCAGACAATCTAAGAACAAGAATTAAATGCACATATCATTGAGCAACATTATGCCAGAGATTGTTGATGAAAAGACAGGAAAAAGGATCTTTCATGAGAACGAAACAACACTCAAGATTCAGCACGCGGTAGAGAAGAAGTTTGAGTCAAAAGGCAGTTTTATGCATAGGGATTTTGATGATGACCAGCCATACGACGCAAAGCGATCAGTCGACGAAGAGGGAAAATCACTCCTAGTCCAAAAATCAAATTTGTCCCTTTATGACGTTGAATACAAGTTAGTTGGAATGAATCTGGTACCTGTAGACAAAAACACGGGTAAGCCACTAGATGAAAAACAACTGGATATGTTAAGAAAGCAGTTAATGAAAGAATGGCGTTTTGTTGATGAGGATGAGGAAGAGTAACTCCGACTTTAAACTGATTTTGAATTAACTTATTATTACACTATACAGACTATCATTCAGTGGGGGGCATTTCTGCTAAAAATCCAAAGGATGTTAACTCCTATCCTTAACGGCAGGTGCCATTCTGTCCTCACTCTATTTAGACTAAAATTATATGATACCAATGATTCATTTTAGTCATTGTCGTCAAATCATTCCGAACTTTTTGAGCCAAGATGTAAAGAGATTCAACATTATGATGGCATTCGTTTTGCAGCAATTATAGATAGTGATGGGGGAAAAATTGCTGGTGGTTTTAAGGAGGGGGTTACACCATATGAGGGTGATGAGCAACGATTACACGAATTTTATAAATTTGCAATTGACGTATCATTAAGAAAAGATTACTTGTCAAACTCACTTGGTGATCTTAATTACATTGCGTCCAGACGTGATAAGGTTATTTTAATCAGTTTCCCGTTTCCTATCAGCTCTAACATATTACTTGTCTCAGCTGAGCCAGGACTTGACATTGAAAAATTGGCATTAGACGTAGTGAATATCTTTTCCAGTGAATCACTAGCAGAAGATTAGCAGTTAGTCTACTACGTGGATTAATTCCTTTAGCTGCCTTCTAGATTTAGGTGGACGCTTTTTTACAGGGTAGCCAATGCATAGAAATGATGTGGGTCTAAGGTCAGTTCCAATAATCTTCTTAACCTTATTCTCATCAAACATTCCAATCCATATACTGCTGAGTCCGAGTGCGGACGCTGCTAATTGCGAATACGCTGCAGCTAGAGTCGAATCTTGAATTGAAAATTTCAAAATCACCTCTTTTGGAAAATCTAACTTTATTCTATCTGGATTCATGCAAAACACAAGGACAACAGGTGTTTTCACGTAGGGCTGGTTGTTGGCTGCCTTGACAAGACTGTCTTTTTTTGCATTATCTCTAACATAGTATATTTCAAATCCCTGATAATTCCCAGCAGTTGGTGCAGTATCAGCAGCTGCCAAAATCTTATCAATCTTCCACATTTCAACCGGATTTC
>ENA-UPTF01000772-UPTF01000772.1-marine-metagenome-genome-assembly--contig:-NODE-772-length-21685-cov-3.765596_pt1 | contig 21685 bp, 19 predicted proteins | sample MGYA00238166_ERZ767019 | MGnify/ENA primary metagenome ERZ767019 (study PRJEB28930, sample SAMN06266391) | marine metagenome | isolation source: Sea water from 250 m depth | place: Atlantic Ocean | study... | reverse complement strand
ATTGGGAACGAGTTTTAGGAGTAAATGTACTGGGGACTGTGCATACAGTAAAGGAGGCTCTACCATTTCTAAGGAATTCGACCAGCCCGTCCATAGTCAATATAGCCTCTGTTAGCAGCTTTATTGCACAACCAGCTTTTGTACCCTATAACACGTCAAAAGGTGCACTTTTGCAGCTGACAAGATGTCTTGCTATGGACCTGGCTGAAGATGGCATACGAGTTAATTGTGTCTGTCCAGGTTCAATTTACACCCCGGCAACTGAACGCCATATCGCCTTTGAGAAAGCTAATAAAGAAGAGTTCCTAAAAGAAGCAGGGGAGGGCAGTTTTTTAAAACGGGTTGGAACGCCGGAGGAAGTGGCATATGCAGCATTATTCTTAGCTTCAGATGAAGCCTCTTTTATCACAGGTACACAACTCGTCGTGGATGGAGGAGCCACGGTATGAGTCAAAGCATAAATGATGATTTTTTGTTCGCGGATGCTCACGTGCATTTTTACGACATGAACCATCCAACCCTCCACTATGGTCATTGGCAGCCAGACGAAGACCATCCAGTGTTAGGAGCCCAAACCAGAAAGTTAGGGCGGAAAAACTTCCTGGCAGAAGACTTTATAGAATTGGCAAACCCTTATGGCATGGTAAAGGCAGTCCATGTACAAGCAGCCATAGGATCTAAAGACCCCGTGGAGGAGACCAAGTGGCTTCAGTCAGTTCGTGAGAATACTGGCTTTCCTTCCGCAATAGTTGGATACGTAGATCTCCGAGCACAGGATGCACAAACTCAGATTGAAAGACATCTGGAGTACCCTGATTTTAAGGGAATAAGAGACTTTTCCTATGGCGATTACTTAACATCACAAAACTTCCAAGAAGGATATTCTCTTCTTTCTAAATACGATTTGGTTGCCAGCATCGCCGCTGAAACACAAGAGATGGATAAAGTTCTGGATCTGGCCAAACTTTATCCAGACATAACAATAGTTTTGGATCATGCAGGTCTCCCACAAGAAAGAAGTGACGAATATTTTCTACTTTGGAAGGCGGGTATGAAACTTATTGCAAAGGCTCAAAATGTTATTTGCAAAATATCTGGTTTGGGAATGGCTGATAACAATTGGTCTATAGACAGTCTCCGCCCTTACATAGAAACTTGTATCGAAATTTTTGGACCTAACCGATGCATATTTGCCACAAATTGGCCAATAGATAGTCTTTGGAGCAGTTACGAGGATCTAATTGATGCTTACAAGGTGATAACAAGGCATTATTCAACTTCAGAGAAAAAAGCTATGTTTCTTGGTAATACAGAAAATATTTACAAAATATAGACGGATTTTATGATAGGAGAACCAAATGATAGGTGCAGACTTAGTTGCAAAAATACTTAAATCTGAAGGTGTGGACTTTATGGGAGTCATCCCCTTCAACAGTTTAGAGGAAGCAGGAGCGAAGGCTGGAATAAGACCCCTAATATTTCGACAAGAAAGAGTAGGAGTAAATCTAGCTGATGGGTATAGCCGAATTACAAACGGAAGGAAAACCGGAGTATTTGCCATGCAGGCAGGGCCAGGTGCTGAAAACGCCTTTGCCGGTGTAGCCACTGCCTATGCAGATTCTGTTCCAATCCTACTGCTTCCTGCTTCAAATCCCAGATCTCGGCACGGAGTGCATCCAACATTCAGACCTTCTGACACCTACAGCACCGTGACCAAATGGTCGTCTTCGATTCCAACTACCTCAGATATCCCCGCGATGCTGCGAAGAGCATTTACACAACTACGGACTGGACGACCTGGGCCGGTATTACTGGAACTACCAAGTGACATTCTTCGCTCCGAATTATCAGACGATATACCAACAGACTATGCCGTAGTTAATGGAACACGATCGTCCGGTGATCTCCAGGACATAAAGCTCGCAGCAAAGATGCTTCTAGGGGCTCAGCGACCTATCATCCAAGCTGGACAAGGAGTTCTTTACGCAGGAGGATCCACTAGTGAAAAGCTTCAAAAGTTAGCTGAGCTAACAGGAGTGCCAGTAATGACATCCATGGCGGGGAAAAGTGCGTTTCCCGAAACTCATCCTTTGTCACTTGGTACAAGAAGTAGCTCGACCACCGACATGGTTGTTCATTTTCTCGATAAATGTGATCTTATTTTTGGAATAGGAACAAGCTTCACTCGAATCCACCATGGGATGGATAAATTTGATGATAAAACTCTTGTCCAAATAACGAACTGTTCTGACGACTTAAACAAAGATTATGACGTTGACCATGCTGTTCTTGGAGATGCAGAACTAGTGCTTGAATCACTAATATCAGAAATCGAGCAACTCCTTGATTCTAGATCAGAAACACAAAAGTTTGACTTTACTGATGAAATTCATGAAGTTAGGCAGGACTGGATGAAGGAATGGAGTCCTCTGTTGGAGTCTGGGGAAACTCCTATTAATCCCTACAGAGTAATTCATGAACTGTCACTAAACACCGACCCAAGACAAACCATCGTCACCCATGACTCCGGCAGTCCGAGGGATCAAATAATTCCGTTTTATCAAGCCGTCAACCCAAATGGATTTATAGCCTGGGGAAAATCAACTCAACTAGGCTACAGCCTTGGGTTGGCAATGGGAGCTCGGATGGCAGAACCAACAAAGCTGTGCGTAAACTTGATAGGAGATTACGGTTTTGGAATGGTTGGTTTGGATGTTGAAACCTGCGTTAGAGAAGACATACCTATACTGACAATCATCCTCAATAATTCCGCAATGGGAATCTATCGACCTCATAACTTCCCAACTGCTAACGACTTATACGGCACAAAATACACCGACGGAAATTATGCCCAGGTAGCTGAAGCAATGGGTTGCTATAACGAACGTATAGACAATCCTGAACTAGTAGGTGCCGCCATACAAAGATGTGCAAGTGTCGTAGAAAGTGGAAAACCAGCCGTTTTAGAAGTAATGACTAAAGAAGAACCAAACATGCCACACCGGATGTTTTAATCTAGGAAATTAGGGGAATTTATATGCCATACAAACCATTTGATCTCTCCGGTAAGACAGCCCTGGTGACGGGCGGTAACAGTGGAATAGGCCTGGGAATGGCCAAGGCCCTTGCTGACGCTGGGGCGTCCGTGTGTATCTGGGGAACCAATCCCAGCAAAAATGAGTCCGCTCTCTCTGAGCTAAAGCAAAGGTCTGACAATGTCCACTCCATACTTTGCGATATATCCGATGAGTCCGCCGTCAATGAGGCCTTTGCCCAAACCGTTTCTTTGTTGGGAAAAGTGGATGCCTGCTTCGCCAACGCCGGAGCTGGGGGAGGTGCTCCATTTCAGGAATTTCCTACAGACGTATGGAAACGAGTTCTATCAATAAATTTGGACGGAACATTTTTCACCTTCCGGGCTGCCACCAAACATATGATTGAGAGAGGGGAGGGAGGACGTCTTATCGGCACCTCAAGCACTTCTGCAATACATGGAGCGGCCGGAAACGAAGCATATGCAGCAACTAAAGGAGCAATGCTTGCGATGATTCGTGGGCTAGCTGTCGAGATGGCCCGCTATGGGATAACCGCAAATTCGATTATCCCGGGATGGATCGAAACAGCGATGACATCAGTCCGAGTTGGCGACGAAAAGTTTGAGGATCGAGTTATGAAAAGGGTTCCAGTCCGAAGATGGGGACAGCCTGAAGACTTCGGTGGCCTTGCCGTATATTTGGCTAGTGACAGTTCTTCATATCAAACCGGAGAAGAATTCATTGTAGATGGCGGCTACACCAGATTCTAGAAAGTCACTATTGGATTAACCGGAGACCCTGTCCCACCGTTGATGACAAGGGGAGCAATAGTGATATGGAACTCGTACCTTCCGTTTCTCTTACACGCTTCTGCGAGGGCGTCAAAATTGGCATTGTCTAGCAAAGGCATACCCATGTGAGGAATAGCTACTTCGTGAACCGCTATTCGTGCAGGATATTCCTCTGACCTAAAGCCTGTTTCTTGGAGATCCCATCCAAGAATCGCTGCGTCCGTATCATACAAAAACTCTAGAATGGAAGGAGCGTTCCCTGGAGTCTTGGGAGGAGAGGTGATCTCATAGTCCGGATTCGCAGCCCAAAAAGCTGAATAACCCGAACGAACTAAAACCGCGTCACCTTTACGGGGTGTCACACCAACTTGGTCAGCCCAATCTTGTAAATCCCATCCTTCAACAGGTCGTTCGTATTCGACAAAATCCGTACCCCTAAGTTCTGGAATGTCATATAGAACACCTCTTGTGACAATACCAGACTTCCAATTATCTACAGAATGAGATTTCGCCCCTGTCTCTGTAATCAAAGAGGGGTCGGCACCGTTATACAACTGTCCTCCATCCTCAATCGGTTCAGTAAAAAAATGGCAAAGACTGTCGATATGTGTATTCACATAACCGTGGTAATAGACGCCTATATAATCACCTGATCCGGTTTGACTAACAGACATTACATGGTCTGCCGGTCTTGGATTCCTTTTGGGGTTTCCCACCACTTTTTCAGTAGCAATCGGATTAGCACAGGAAACGGTCTCGCCCGTTTCGATCAAACCTACAGCACTAAGCACACTAGACTTATCAATATGATTGAGGGTTCCTGACTGATCAGCGTCTCCCCAGCGTCCCCAGTTATTAAAACGACTCTTATACTCTAAATATTCTGCTGCTGTAGCCGGTTGCCGGTCTGATAATCCCATTCATTTCACCTCTAATCACAGATAATTTCGGCTATATTACACCCCAAAAGTCAATTTACATGTAAAAAAGAGTGAAATTTACGAAAACCTCTCTGAATTTGTTACCATCCCATGTGGTTATATCAAAACAAGTATGAGGTGCGTCAATGATCGATTTATTTTCAATAGCTAGGACAGAGGCAGATGGCGGTGACTTATTCGGCAAACTGTCTGAGTTATTTGATCCTTCTGACATAAAGCCAGATGGGTACCCAGATGCAGTAGTCTGGCAAGGTGGAGACCATAATTCTAATGTAAATCCTGTGGCCCATTCTCTTACTGATGCATACGCTCTTTTGGGAACAATTGCTGCCACGGACATATTGGGGCTCCCGTTTTATGGTGTGCCAATGTGGTCCCAGTATCGCCACGACACTGAACTTGAGGCGTTGAGTTGGTTTGGCAATATGCCTTGTACTTCAATTAAATGGTCAACAGCTGGAGATGCGTATGTTAACGACGGGAATGGCAACAAAGTCGTCGTTATGGGCAAGTCAGGTAATGCACCGCTCAGAACCCAAGCAGGCGTTTACTGCAATGTCAGACCATATGGACCTATAACCGTAGTTAGATGCATGCCCTGTCTACCTTATTCTCAGGATAAAAATGTTTTTGGTATAGATGAAGACGGTATCGTTCATTCTGAGATGAATACACCGGCCGTTCAAATGGCGTACGCAAATCGTCTCTTTCTCAAAATGGTTCACGAAACAGGGCGCATTGGGCGAGTGGCTATGAAGCCTACACAAGCCATGGAAGACGGAATCAACGCTGGTTTGCATTCCTGGTTATTACAGGGGACAAAATTTGAGGTGGGCCGCAAATATGCAGTCGACCCTTATGTGGAGCACAAAGAGCGAATTGACCAAATCGCTAAACTACTTCCATCAGATTTTAAAGATGGAATGGAAAACTGGGGAGGGAGGATAGAACAGCATATTTCTGATACAAACTACGGTCTCCTCATGTGGGATCTTATCGAGAAACAAGAAACTATCGTGCTAGCCACTGACCTTGACGGTGACCGACTAACTGACCTACTGGCTGACATTTCTGACCCTCTTAGAACTTTTGGTGGTATGGTCGCTAAACACCTTGGGCAGGAAGTAGACATGCGAAAAGTTTGGGGCGACATGGGTTACACCACAGGCAACGGCCGCGATATGACGTCGGTCATGCACAGAATGGACGGTCCACCTATTCACGAACAAACCCTAGGTTCTGCTGACGCCATGCTACTCAGACTGCTTAATGGCGATGAATGGGTGGCAGGAACGAAACAGCCATATGACCCGAGGATACACTTTGTCTTGATACGTGATGCCTACATCGACGCGAATCCAGGAAATGCCGATCTCAAGAAATGGTTGGATGGTGCCCTAGATAAGTTTGATGAAATTTATAGTGGAGACCGCCCAGGGTTCTTAGAGGGGTACAAGTCTCTCAAAGAAGCAATAACTCCATGGGGAAACTAGAATTCATATTGTAATTAACCTGTTAATTTACGGGTAAGGTACAGGCCGATACCGCAGTTGATTAAGAACCTGGATGTTCAGCAAGAGATGAATAACTCTTCTTGCTAAACATCCAGGTCACTCCGATATTCGGTAATAGTTTTAGGAAATTACTGCTATACCATCAATCTCAATCAATAAATTAGGCCCATCAAGACCTGCCACTTCAACTCTTGTGCTAGCGGGAAGATCATCCCCAAAAAATTCCATCCTGACTTTTTGTGTCTCGGACTTTGCCTCAGGAGATAGGTCCGTTACATAGCTTGTTATCTTAACTATGTCTGAAAGAGAGCCCCCTTCAGATTCCATGATTTTCTTCATGCGCTCCAAGATCACTCTCGTTTGCTCTCCCATTGTTCCATTTTCGGCAGGGGTCATTTTTGCGGTTGCCCCTGCAAGAAAAAGTAAATTCCCAGCCCTCACAGCATGAAAATGAGGCGATCCAGTCCTTGGTATCCCTTCATAGTTTTTACGAGCAATATCCATATTTATCCTCCCGTATCAATAGAGCCTCTATATTCCGGCCCGCCAGCAGCAACGTATCCATTACTTTCCCCAGACTGGCTTTGACTTACCCAAAACGAATAAATCTCTCCATTTACCAAATGCATCTTAAATCTGACTTGTTTGCCCCTTAGTGCGGATATGTCACTGGTTTCCTTCCAACTAACTAATTGCTTAGTTGAGTCAACTGAAATCGGAAAGCAATTATCTTGAATGAATGGGCTAATCGGATTATTTTCGGAATCAAGAATTTCCACTTTAAGTTGACCGGCCGAGGTATCACAGTTCACAAAAAGACTATTTCCACTAAAACTTACGGCCTTTGTGGTCAATTCACCGCCGGTATTTCCTGCGGTCAGAGAGGCAAAGCCATCCCTCCTTAAAACAGCTAATCCAGTAGCACCTCCCGCATACATAGCGTTCGCTCTAGAGTGCCGTCCCATGGATCCACCTTTAAGATTAGGCGATTCCCCTGACCAAGCCCCGTAATAGAAAAATAATTCGTCTCCGACAACTAGACAGACACCACCTGACGCATGGATATATGCCCTATCCCAAGATCCCTTGGTACGTTCCGATGGAATAAATGCCTCTCGGGATGTCCGATCCCAATGAAATCCATCCCGGCTGAATCCTACTTGTAAATCATTTATTTTGGGAACCCCTCTGCGTTGCGCGACCTGATTATCCGGCCCATAAAAAATAGAGAACAACCCTATCATCAAACTTTCATAAGGGGCAGCATTCAGGTCATAAAGCTGTGGATCATCCCCAATATTGCCATCGGGATGATCCAGATGATCTGACCAGGACCACATTACAGGCTCATTAACATCCCAGGTAGCACCTTTTACAAAATTGCTATGTTCCCTATACAAACGGGTCCTTACATTTGAGGAAGTTGGTGAATCCTGTAACTTGTGAGTCCTGATGCTATAGACCCATTTTTCGATAAATGGGTTATAGAAGAAAGTTGAATTGTCTCCCAAAAGGCCGGTCTTCGTTTCGAAATTCCAATGGACTCCATCAGCCGAGGTATAAATCTCTCCACTTTCACTCCCATCAGGCAATCGATAAAACTGGAACATTTTGAAACGCTCATTTGAGTTTGGAGTGAAGGAATCAAGCCAGACACACCCTCCATCTCTCAAATATCCTTCCCTCATTGGTAAAACCAAATTACTTCCAGGCACTATACCAAGGTCTGGCCTCTCCCAATGCAAACCGTCATTACTCTCTGCATAGGCTGTGCCACGCATCCAGCCAGCGTGGTACCACATTTTAAATATTCGCTGTCTGTCGTCCCACCAGACTCCATCATTAAAAGGTGACGCGACAGGGCATTCACCGCTATCCAATTCAATCTTGGAGGTAGGTAACAAAATAGGGTTCTTATCACTTTTTTGGGGGCTGTAAAAAACCCTCGACAAAGAAGTTTTCTCGATCAGAAAATCGTCCACGAAGAGTTGACGCCCCACATCTATATTAATAACCCCATTGGAAGGGCTAATGTAATTAACTGGAGTAACATTTCTTGAGGCATCAAAGTTGAGCTTAGGAGGCCAGATATCCGGTTTTTCTAACCCGTTATACGTCATAATCTGGCCTAAGCAATAAACTCATCTGCAACCATTTCCATAGTCTCCAAAGCCTCTTCATGGGACAAATCTCCCCACTGGAACGAAAGCAGGAGAAAATTAGCTCCACTATCGGCTATGTATCTGTGAATATATTCGCTGACTTGAATTTTAGAACCTGCCAATACTCTCTCTTTATTTATCGCGGTTTCAAAGTCCACTGTCCATGGCAGGATACGATTACCAACTTCGCTTTCGATCATTATCCTAGGTCTCCTGGATCTCCCTTCTGGCAGTGGCTTTCTATAGTTAGTGAGATGGACCTCATATGACTCCTTGGCTCTCTTTTCAGCAAACTGGCTTGAACCCCCAACAAGAATTCTTTTAGACACACCCAATAAAGGGTCTTCACTGAAATTAAAGCTAGTTTTCAGTTTTCTGGAACAGCTCCATACTTCACGATATTTATCCACCACTTTCGGGAATTCCTCTATCGTGCCCTCTGAAATTAAGTTAGACCCTAATTCTCCCGCTTTAACAGGGCTCCCAGCCACCCATATGGGAGGATAAGGCTGCTGATATGGCCTTAATTCCATCCACAAGTCTTCAAATTCAAAATGTTTCCCCTGAAAATTGAGAAATTCATTAGTCAGACCCTGAAAAATAATTTCAAGGGACTCTTCATATATTTCATTAGACTCCTCAGGGTTTCTCCCCCACATAGAAAGTTCGTCACCAACTGGAGCCCCTCTCCCAAATCCAATATCCAACCTTCCCTCAGTTAAATTGTCGAGCATACAAATTTCTTCTATAGCTCTCACCGGGTGGTGCAAAGGTAATACATACACGAGAGGGCACAGTCTGATGTTATTAGTTACAGAAGCGAGAGCCCCCAAATATGTGCCTTGTGAAGGCGCAACTGTCAACGGAGAATGGTGATGTTCAGCTACATGATAGGAATAGAAGCCCAGCTCATCAGCTCGCTGAACAAATGAAATACGATCAGAATACTGTTTACTAAGGGACAGTGCCGGAAGCTTCTCTACATGATCAAAAATTCCAATTTTCAATTTGAACAGGTCCCCTCATAAACTATGAAAACGTTAATTTTTTACATATACATGCAAAAAGCATTTTAAGAACGATCTAAGTGTTTAATCTAACAGTTTCAATTATCCCCAATAGTAGCAAGGTCAAAAATTGGCTCACCTGTACAGATAGTTTTTAAGCTCGCGTTTATTCCATTAAAATTACAGCGGTATTCGGTAGTAATGTCGTTGGACTTACATCCGACTCTATAATATTTCTGACCTTAACATTTGAATCTTTATCATTTATAGAGGACCAACTCTTAAGCAAAGCATATATGACCCTAACCGCAGTAATACCGTTATTCCTGATTCGAATTCTCTTAAAAATAGCTCTCCAAAGGATAACAGTCGATAATGTACCTTTTTTCATGTTAATGTCAGAAAAAAATGAGAGGACTCTTTTAATATGGAAGTAGAATTGATCGCATACGGGGCCCAAATAATGACTGGATTGGCCACTCTAATAGTTGCTTTTGTCTTGGTTTATCAGTTGAAGCAACAGTACTCGGAATCTCAGCGACAACTAGTTCTCTCCATTAACCAACAGCGACAGGACCTGGCTGTGGCAGTAGCAAATAATCCGGAGTTATCTGACATAAATTTCCGGGGGGGACATGATTTTGCAGACTTGAATAATCAATCAGAGAGAATAAGATTCAATAGAATATTTGCCGCCGAGATGAGTTTGAGTAATATAGCGCAAGAATATGCAGACCTGCTTAATGTAGATCCGGATGCAGCTCTAAAAACCAGCCTGGCTCTCTTCCCAGGAAGACGAAAATTTTACAAAGAAAGTTTGATCCGATTTACCCTGCCTGCCCCCTTTATAGAAAAGGTGGATGGTTATATAAAAGAGATTGAAGAAAACGTTGGAGAGAATGGGCAGGATATTTCTGCCCTTTCAACCGTCTCTAATAACTAACCATTTGGGAGTTTAAAATTGGATTTTCTCAAATACGAGCCGGAAGCACAGATAGAAATAGGTGCGAGAATTCCTGACTTTATATTGATTGATCAAGAAGACAACACGCTCCGATTACGGGATTTGGCAGGCTCACCTGCCGTCCTTTATTTTTACCCTCAGGACAAAAGTTCTGGTTGCACAGAGGAGGCCTGTGACTTTCGAGACGTCTACCACGACTTTCTTGAATTGGATTGTCCAGTCTACGGAATAAGTCCAAACAACAAAGAATCCCACAGAGAATTCACTCAAGAAAACAATCTACCGTTTGACTTATGCGTCGATCCTGACATGAGTATGATAAAAAACTTTGGAACCTGGGGGCAATTTCAACTGAACGAACCCGAAGCCGACTACGCCAAAAGCTTTGGAGTCTCTGTTGATGACCAACTGAAAGTATTTGGCGTCGTTAGGTCAACATTTCTCATAGATAAAGACGGCATTCTAATGCACAAATGGATGAACGTTAACTACAGGGGCCATGCCAGCAGTGTTCGGGACCAATTACATACCTCTTTCAAATTCGATATAGCGTTCTAGCAAGATTCAATTAGTCCCAATCATCTGCCCCCATAGGGAATTGGTCCAATCTACCTCTGGACTAAGCTTAACTATTATGAGTTAGCCTGACCTCGTAAGCTTGTTGACTCTCCCACCGATAAGCCACTCAGCAACAAATATATTACCCTCGTTGTCAGATGCTATTCCATGGGGACTATTAAACTTGCCTGGCACCAGTGTTTCGTGAGGTACGTTTGGCCAGCCTTCATTGAATTTAAATGCGCCTGTGTTTTCTCCTAAATATGCGGCAGGTTCGTCATTAGCATCTAGCAGAGTTACTCGAGAACCTCGTAATTCAGCTACGATTAGATATTCACCCCAGGCGGTAAAGCCGCTCGGGCTATGCAACCAGTCGGCTCCTGGAGCAGCACCAAAGTGACGAATATATTGTCCATCGAGGCTATACACTTGAATCTGTCCATTGCTACGATCAGCGACGTAAAGTTCTGAATCCTCTCGACGTGTGTCAATCCAGACACCGTGAGGAGTCGCGAACCCACCTCCATCACCATCACTACCATCTATGCTTGCTTGCAGATTCCCACCTTTATCATAAAAATGTATCCAGCTACTGCCATATCCGTCAGTAACTATTATTTCACCTTTACCCCCGTTTCGTTCCTCATTAACCGCAACCTCAGTCGGTGAGTAATTACCACCCTCGGCGTACACCTTGATGTCAGGCTTGGATATGCTGGATATCAATGTTCCATTTAAATCAACTTTTACAACTTGACCGGTTAAATTATCTGCCAGCCAAATAAATTCTTCTCCATTTTCTTCAACAAGAGTCATGCCGTGGGCATTCTCCACTGTCGTTTGAGCAGAATCTATTAGAGTGCCATGTTCATCAAAGGTGATGAGAGTATTGTCTCCCTGATGAAATGAAACCACGTTCCCGGTATTACTAACTACGATTCCGTGATGGGCCCACCCCTCTCTCGCACTTTGAGTGTCTGGAATATTTCCCCATTTTTCGGTCCAAGCGTAGTTATGGTGATGATTCCCTATCTGCATACTATCTCCCTAGAAAATTAATCCCAATTGCTAAACAGAATTCATAATGTTCTAACAATCTAATAAGTTTATTAACGGGTTCTTCTTAATTTGGTCATTCTCCCACCTATCAGCCATTCAGCTACATAAATGTTGCCATCCTTATCTATCGTCATTCCATGTGGACTATTAAATTTCCCAGGGTGTAAGTCTGATGGTCTCCCCAAGGTAGTTTCTTTTTTTTCTTCGTTGGGCCACCCGGGTCGATTTGGGGCTTCTTCGTCCATAAATAAATACTCTACAAATTGATCGTCGCAATTAAGGATTGTTAATTTCGAATCAAGTTCAGCCACTATCATAAGGTCCTGATAGACTGAAAATCCGCTGGGAGTGTTTAGAAACGGTGACCCAAAAGACCGAAGGAATTCTCCATTCAAGTTATAGACCTGGACACGAGAATTCGCCCTATCAGCAACATAGAGCTCGGCAGAGGGTTTCCTCCTGTCAATAATAATCCCATGAGGGCAGTCGAATCTTCCTTCACCTTCAGTTCCGTCAATAGTTTCCATGTAGCTGCCATCTTTGGAAAATCTATGAACCAAGCTCGCACCATAGCCATCAGCTACCCAGACGTCCCCTGTGCCTCCATCGAATATTTCGTCAACAGCCACAGAGGTTGGAGAATATCGGCTTTGCTTATAAGCATCGTGCTCTGGAAACGGCAACTCAAGAAGCTCTTCTCCTCCAAACTTACACTTAAAAACTCTGCCTGACTTCTGATCAGCTCCGGGAGGATATTCATATGAATGTTCTGACTTGCGTTTGGAACCGTTATCGGCTATCCATAAAACTTCCGTTCCTCCCTCTTTTACGACCGATATACCATGTGCATCGGTAAAATCACCAACCCAGGAGGATTCCAGCTCGCCGTCAAGCGAAAAGACTAATATCCTCGATTCTCCACTATCACACGTTACTATCCGTTGATTTTCAGTAACATCCATCCCCGGGTGTGCCCAACCAGATAGGGACTCTGTTGTTCTTTCTCGGGACGCGTCCCACTCTTCAATCCAGTGATAATTATCCGAATCATTCAAAGTCATGTGTCACCCTGTTAAAGAGACGGGCTGAGCCAATAGTGCCAAACCAGCACTTCAAGTCTCTAACCCGCCCCTAAAAATCCTTTACGGCTGTAGTAAAACCTTAGTGTAACCTTCAACTCTTTGATCAAATTTTTGGTAGGCCTCTGGAGCCTCCTCCAGACTTACTTCGTGAGAAACCACAAAGCTTGGTGAAGCCTTACCAGCAATGATGAGATCTCTGAGATAGGCGTTATATTTTTTGACATTGCACTGTCCCGTTCCCAACCTAAGTCCTTTTTCGAATAGCTTTCCAAAATTCAAAAGCAATGCACCTGATTTTGCAGATTCATTTACACCCCCGGGATCTGAAGGTACGTATAACCCCGGTATACCCAATGCGCCAGTCGGTTTAACTACGTCAATCATCTGATTCAAAACTACATTGGGAATTTCTTCCTGCTCACCACCAGCAGCTGAGGAACCTTGTGCTGCAGCCTGGTAACCAACAGCATCTATGCCCTTGTCGACTCCCGTGTCATTTCTTATATCTTTTATTTGTTCAACAGGATTACCGTTGTCAAAGTTTATTGGGATAGCGCCTACACTCTCAGCTTTATCTAAACGTTCTTGGACGTGATCTATACAATAAACTTCTGCTGCACCTCTAATTACAGAGCTGTAAGCAGCCATTAAACCTACAGGACCCGCACCGAAAACAGCCACGCTCTCACCCGGACTTACATCAGCCAATTCAGCACCATGATATCCAGTTGGAAATATGTCCGCTAAAAGAGCGAAGTCAGCTTCAAATTCGTCGCCTTTAGGCAGAGTTAAACAGTTGAAGTCAGCGAAAGGAACTTGTAGATACTCTGCCTGTCCTCCGGGCCACGGACCCATAGCAACATAGCCGTAGGCCCCGCCAGCGAATCCAGGATTGACTGTGGTACAAAAACCCGTAAACCCTCGTTGGCAGTTTTTGCAAAAGCCGCAAGCAACATTAAAAGGCATGACGACACGATCGCCTACAGAGAGGTTTTTTACGGCTGAACCAACTTCTTCTATAACTCCCATATTTTCATGGCCAAACACTATCCCAGGCTCCGCCGCAGTCCTACCTTCATACATATGTAGATCAGAACCACAAATACAACTCGAAGTTATTTTCACAATAGCATCATTTGGATGCTTAATTGTGGGATCATCAACGTTTTCAACAGCCACTTCGAAAGGCTTTTTATAAACCACTGCTCTCATCTGGAAAGTCCCTCCCATTTTTGCAATTTAGTTTTTTAGAGACGGCGCCCATCCTACCTCAATAAGACAAAAACTTCATTTATTTGCTTGCTTAGTTAACTAAACCTCCCATTATCCGACCCTTAATAAACATTTGTTAACAATTTCTTCTTCACGTTAAGGTGTCGGATTGGTAAAGTAACTCTCTGATATTTACTTAAGGTGGTAATGAAAACAATGGGTATATTTGAAAGATACTTGTCGATCTGGGTAGCTATCTGCATATTATCCGGCGTTTTGTTGGGATCCTTAGTGCCGGACCTGTTCAGTGCAGTAGCAGACTTAGAGTGGGCTCACGTAAACCTCGTGGTCGCGATTTGCATTTGGATAATGGTCTACCCAATGATGACACAAGTAGATTTCTCATCTATCAAAAATGTTGGCCGAAAACCTAAAGGTCTCTTCCTCACCCTAACCATAAACTGGCTTATCAAACCTTTTACAATGGCTACCTTGGGCTGGTTATTTTTCAAGATCATATTTAGTGGCTACGTAGACGCTGAAACCGCAAATGAGTACATAGCAGGCATGATACTGCTTGGAGTTGCCCCTTGTACTGCAATGGTTTTCGTCTGGAGTCAACTAACTAAAGGTGATCCCAACTACACTTTGGTACAAGTATCTATCAACGACATAATAATGATCTTTGCCTTTGCTCCCATTACCGGTCTTTTATTGGGTGTAGCCAACATAGAAATCCCCTGGGACACTCTCTTATTATCAGTCGGTCTTTACGTTGTGCTACCACTCATAGCGGGAATTGCCACACGACTTCAGCTTGGCAGACAGCGAAGAGAAGATAGTGTAGATGGATTTCTGAAACGGATTAAACCGTTTTCAATAATCGGGCTCCTTTTCACTGTGGTCCTTCTATTTGGATTTCAGGCGAAAGTTATATTAGATAGACCCGAAATAATCGCTCTGATAGCCGTTCCGTTGATTTTACAAACATATGGCATATTCGCTATAGGATATTCCGTAGCTAAACTGATTAAGCTCGACCATAACATAGCTGCCCCGGCCTGCTTAATAGGAACCTCTAACTTTTTTGAACTCGCAGTAGCAGTAGCTATATCTCTATTCGGACTGCATTCAGGTGCCGCACTAGCTACTGTTGTTGGGGTGTTAGTTGAGGTTCCTGTAATGCTTACTCTTGTCTACTTCGTGAACAGAACTCGAAGCCTATTTCCGGCTTAATTATCCGAAGGGCCCTATTGCATGAGGTTATAAATCTGAATCCTGTGTCTGGAAGACTCTACAACATACAGCTTATTATCATCGCCGATTATGACTGACGATGGTCCCCAGAAATAAGATTCAATCTGAGTAGATATGAGATAGGGTGTATTGAAATGATCGGGTAGATCAGGCATCAAATCCGAAATATCGCGTTGACTGGATTCATCTGGATTTGCATCCAAAAATTCCTGGGCCCATTTAGATAAAGTCGCTTCACCTCTCAAACTCTGGATAAAGTCACCATCAGGCGAATATATCTTTACTGACTCATTACCCCAATCCGAGACATATACATAACCTTCCGAATCAACAGCTGGCTTGGAAGGACGATGTAACGAACCTTCTGATTCGCTAGGACCCCCATAGATGGATATCGGAGTACCCGAACCATCAAATCTCTGTATACGATCATTTCCCCAATCTGCCACGTAGATGCTTTCGTCTGCCCCTATCGCAATACCCCAGGGTTGATTCAATTGCCCCATTTCTTTACCGAACTCACCCCAAGAATCGACATACTGGCCAGTCCTGGAAAATTCTTGAATTCTATGATTATTCTGGTCAACCACAAGAACGTTTCCATCGTCTTTTATGGCGAGACCCGAAGGTCCGTCTAACTCCCCCTTAGAACTACCCACATTTCCCCAATTTTCAATAAAAGCCCCTGCAACAGTAAAAATGGAAACGTTGTTATGAAATTCATCTGATACCAACACAAACCCGTCATTACTCACAGCTACCCCGGTAGGAAGCCAGAACTGCCCGTCTCCATGCCCATATGTACCAAACTCCCGAAGATATTCTTCTCGATAAGTACAAACTCCAACCCTCGTAAAAGCGGGATGTTTGTTAAGAACAAAAAGCTCGCCATTCTTGCTGGCCATGTCGATTGGATGAGCAAATCCTCTACCCAAGGGGTTATTGTTTACAATACCTATAGTCTTGTCATAGGTAACCCGATTCGTAATCGTTTCATTAGTCATTTGTAAACCTGATTAAACTTAACTGTTCCCAAATCCGTCAGTGCCTATTTATCCTCTTTGATACTCTTTTGAAGACGCTATTAGGGCTAAAACTTCGGATATTCTTTTTTCAGCCAACTCTCTCACTGCAGTGGACTTTTCTCCAAATTTTATGGTTCCACCCTTTGAAACATGTTCAATAATCGCCTTCTTAGTAGTGTCCTCAGTAAACACAAGGGGTCCCATGAAATCCAAACATGCCTCTACTACACTTGCGGCGTCTAATGCCTCATCACTCGCCATTCTGTCCGTTATATCGATGACTTCAGGAGAATCAGAATTCTGCCAGACATCGTAAGCAAAATTAACTCTCTCTACGATTGATCCACTGTTGATCCATTCTTTTCCCTCATGCCAGCCTTCAACAGATGGGGGATTCAGTAATGTCTGGCCCATATACTCCATTACATTTACTGCTTCATTCATTAACAGAGTTGGCCTGCTTATAACATCACTGGTACGAAGACACCCTGCCACGTATTCAGCAGGGCATTTAACCCTTTCAAATCTGGAATTCTTGAAGAATTCTGATTTGAAGAGGACCCTTAGCATCTCCGTGATATTGTGATCTTCGTTCAAGTAAGTATCTGAAAGGATTCGTATAGCTTCGGGGTCCCTTGCTGGAGTGTAGGGCCACTGTGGGACTGGGACCTCGTCAGCCACAAAAAAATCGTAGAGGTGCCTGGAAATAAACTCTGCTGCAGCTTCTTGCTTGGAAATGATGCGAATTATGTCGTCCCCGTTGAACTCGCCTGTCTCGCCAAGAAAGCTTTTCTGACCCCCATCATGGTCGTTTTCCCTGTACTCATAATGCCAAGAAATTCTTCCGTACGGCCAGATTGAGTCCTTCATAGCCCTGACAGACATATACTCAGCATTCTTGAGAGTCCATCCTGTAAAGGCCCTTGAACACTCTTTTATATCTTCCTCTGTATAGTTACCAATACCCATGGAAAACAGCTCTAAAATCTCCCTACCGAAGTTTTCGTTTATAGCGCCGTTGTGGTTGTCTTGGTTGTCCAACCAAATAATCATCGCAGGATCTTTTGCCAATTCTTCAAGCAAAATATCGAATTTGCCAAGTCCGAACCTTCTGAACATATCAATCTGAACCGAAAGGGCTCTAGCTTGGTTTGTCTTAGCATAGCCAGTGGCGAAAATCCCATGCCAAAATAAAGCAATTTTCTCAACTATGGGTGTATCTGTGGTGACCATTCTGTAAAGCCACTGTTTTGCGGACCAAGGGCCCGCCCTCTGTTCATGGACCTCCGTGTGATATCTAAGAACCAATTCATCGGACAAGTGATTTGATAGCCCCGGGTCGAGAACTGAATCCACTACATCCTCATAATCCAGCTTTTCGAGTTCGTCTAACTCTCTTTGCGTTACACCAAACCCGGCTCTTCGCATAAAGTGGGCCATCATGGATCTTTGTTCCGTTTGTCTCTCTGTAGTAACCATAACTATAAGACCATCCTGGAATTATTTATCGACAATGTTGAAGACTAATTTTCAAAAATATCAAATTTCTCAAAAGACCCATTAACTATTGGAACGGGATCTACTTCAAACCAGTCCTCAAGTATATTGGTGTATACGGATCTAAAGTCATTGTTGGCATAAAGATCTCCGTTTAATTGATCTTTTTCCTTCAGTGACGGATATTGGCCGTATAATCCTCCCTTGACCGAATCACCAATCAAAAATGCAACTCCTCCCGAACCATGATCAGTGCCAGAACCGTTATCCTTTATCCTTCGACCAAATTCGGAAAAAATCAGTAATGCCGTGCTCTCACCATAACCGTGCTCTCTTACGTCATCTGTGAAGTCCCCAACAGCGGTTGACACATCTTCCCAAAGCTTTGAGTGAACAGGCAGTTCACCTCCATGAGTATCGAAACTTCCATGTTGAGTGTAGAAAAATCTCGTACCCACATCTGCAAACATGACGCGGGCGGCATCCCTCAGGCTTTTAGCCAAAGGATTGGCGGCATATTCGATACTTGACGAGTATTTAGCAGGAGCCTCGCTCAGTATATCTGCACCTACCAAAGCATCTTCACCAGTCTGACTCAGAAACTCTGACACCATATCTCTACCCGCCCCAGTTCCATACATCTGGGAGAATACGTTCAAAATATCATTTCTGTCAGAATCATTCTTAACGGATGGGAAAAGACCGTAGGTATCCAGATCACCAACAGAGGCAACTGGCACACCAGAAGATGCCATTGCTCTTGGCAAGCCTCTCCCGAAATTAATACCGCCTAGTACATTTTCACCCTTAGGGTCTAACTCTCTGATGGTGCGGGCAATCCACCCTTCTGTGAGAACCTTCGTGGGCTCCGCCGTATGCCAGATATCCATCGACCTGAAATGTGAACGATTGGGCTCTGGGTAACCAATTCCATTAATAACGGCTACTTTTCCTTCGTCCCATAACCGCTTAATCGCCGTCATGCTGGGATTCATCGCTAACTCGCTATCCAGCTTCAAAGCTTTCTCAGGATCTATATGCACTTGGGGGCGGTTGTCATAATAACTTTCATCGTTGTAGGGAATCACAGTGTTCAGCGCGTCATTCCCACCCGATAGTTGTAAAACAACCAATTTCTTTTGCTTTGTCTCTAACATGTCTACACCCCTCTCTGATATCGCCTACGTCTCAATTTATCTGTAAATTCAATGGCCCCAATCAACTGTGCCAATACATCAATAATTTGAATAACTTCATCTTTTCTGTTAATAGTATGCCCACTAGTCTAATTTTTTTTCAGCTGGGGAACAAGGTAGCGGTCTTTAGTAGTTTAGCTGAAATAGTCAGAAATGTAGATGCAAGAGCAACTCAAAGATTGGAACAACTGTGATGTTAAGGAGATGCAAATGAACAAAGTCCGACGCGGTTCAGCCGGAGTTTTACTGTTAGCTATAGCTACCGTTATGGCCATATTCATCGCTTGTGGAGAGACGGTTAGGGAGGTAGAAGTAGTAAAAGTTGTTGAAAAAGAAGTCCCGGTAGAAGTAATTAAGGAAGTCGCGGTTGAAAAGATAGTTAAGGAAGTAGTGACTGAAATAGTGACTGAAACCGTCGTAGAAGAGGTTGAAGTTATTAAGGAGGTCCCGAAGCCGGTTGAGGTAAAAATCGATAAATTGGTTATCGCTACTCCAACACCAGGGCCCAAAGTGGAAGAAACATGGGTCCCGACAGGTACATTTGTTGGAGTGAGTAACGAGACCTATACCATGTCAGGTTATGCACCTGACTGTGTCTACTGTGCAACGATGGTGCACTTAGGAGTCCAAGAGTCTTTGTTTGGCACTAAGAGGGGAGACGCGGGAGAACTGGTATTGGACCCTTGGGCAGTGAGTGGATGGGAGACGGCCTCCGACCTTTCGTACACCGATTTCAAAGCCCGAGAAAACGTACCCTTCCATCGCGGTTTTGGAGACATGGACGCTAATGACATCGTCTGGTATTTCAATTCGATTAACCCTTTAACGAACCCTGATTCTAGAAACGATACCGGTGGGCAGATGGGCGGCACCCTGTTAGAAACTTCTGTTGTGGATGACAGTACAGCCAGATTCCATTGGGACGCATTCGCAGGGCACACCTTGTTCAAGACCTTCACGGACCTAGAAGAAGGAATGGGTATATTTTCCAAAAAGGCCTATGACGAAAGGGGAGAGGATTGGGTCAAGGACAACATGATCGGCACTGGCCCTTTCCAACTCGTTGAATGGGTTGAGTCCGAAAGAGTCGAAATGGACGCCGTCACCAATCACTGGCGCAAAACTCCATATGTAAACAGAGTGGAAATTTTGTTTGTCCCTGAAAACGCAACCCGCCGAGCAATGCTTGAAACTACACAGGCCTACGCCGGCAATCTGCCGATCAAGGATTGGCAGGCTATGTTTGATATGGGCTTCGGGCTAGCACCGGAGAGCATTTACACAGTAACCCAAATTGCTATGTCAGGTAATTACTGGGAATATTCCCACATCAAAACTGGAGAAACCCTCGATCGTAACAGGGACATATCCAAGCCTCACGTCGGAGACCCCTATGAAGGGGGAGGAACCACTTTTGATGGTAATACTCCATCCATGCAACAATCTTTGAAGGTCAGACAGGCCCTCTCAAGAACAATAGACAGGGATACGATAAACGAGGTCATTTTGGGCGGTCTGGGAGAGTCACATCACCTAGGATACGTCTGGAACAACGATCCAATCTGGCAAGAAAACGCCGATGCTTGGAGCCTTCCATATGATCCAGATGGTGCAAAAGCACTATTGGCTGAGGCCGGATACCCTGATGGTTTTGACATAGAATGGTACGTCGGAACCGGTGACTATGAGACCCAGCAGGCAGTTGCAGCTGACTGGCTTAGTAAGCTCAATGTAAATGTCACATTTGATAGACAGGACTATAGCTCCTGGAGGCCCACGATTGTAGCCAGAACAAACAGTGATATCTTCGGCGGATGCTGCTGGGGACCTCTTCTCTGGCCATTTGAGTGGACATCTAACACTTCCAGTTTCCCTGGCGGATATGGGATAGGAATGGAGTTGCCTCAGTCCAAGGCTAGTTTCAATATAAAGAACAGCTCACAAGACACTGCCGAACTTAAGTCAGCAGCAGTTGACATGCTTCAGTATTTGAGTGACTGGGCATTGTTCCCTGGAGTAGTCCAGCAGCCAAATGCGGCTATGTACAACCCAGATGTCGTCACGTGGCAGGAAATGAGACCGTATCTGTGGATGCGTCTTGGAGGAATGAGAAGCTTCGAGTACATTCAGTTAAAGTAACGGCCACATACAATCCATAAAAATAAGACCGGCCACTTCGCGGTATTTGTTCCGCGGAGTGGCCGGCGTGATAAAGAGATATTTCCAGCAACCACAACTCATGATTGTCAAATACCGTAGCACCAAGTAAAAACATGCAACAGTTCATAATTCGTAGATTTATTACCTCACTTATCGCAATAATTTGCGCTACTACTCTTGTTTTTGGAATGTCCCGATTCCTGAGTGACCCAAGATACATATATC
>ENA-UPTF01000771-UPTF01000771.1-marine-metagenome-genome-assembly--contig:-NODE-771-length-21691-cov-3.409966_pt1 | contig 21691 bp, 14 predicted proteins | sample MGYA00238166_ERZ767019 | MGnify/ENA primary metagenome ERZ767019 (study PRJEB28930, sample SAMN06266391) | marine metagenome | isolation source: Sea water from 250 m depth | place: Atlantic Ocean | study... | reverse complement strand
GACGATGTCAGCTTCGACTACCCCGACGGCAAACGGGCTCTCGACGGCATCAGCGTTGAACTCCCCATCAACAAACTCGTCGCGATTGTGGGCCCCACGGGGGCCGGTAAGACCACCTTGGCCTACCTGATTCCTGCGTTAGTCGCACCGACGTCGGGCCGCGTCTTGATCGACGGCATCGACATGCGCGAAATTAACGTCGACAGTCTGAGGCGCCACGTCACCTACGTATTCCAAGAGCACGTACTCCTTTCCGATACGATCCGCGAAAACCTCCTGATGGCGAACCCGCTAGCAACAGATTCAGACTTGCATGAAGCGCTCGAAACGGCCGGTTGCAAAGAATTTATCGACAACCTACCTGAAGGAATCGATACGGTACTCGGACGCTCCGGCGATACATTATCGGTAGGCCAACAGCAGCGGCTGTCGATCGCGCGAGGCCTCGTTCGAGATGCCAGGATCTTGATTCTCGACGAACCGACAGCGGCGCTCGACCCGCAAACCGAGCGGCACCTCGTCCACGCTCTAGAAAAGGCAGCCAAAGACCGTCTCGTCGTCGTCATCGCTCATCGTCTGTCAACCATTCGTCAAGCCGATCTCATCATCTTTCTCGAGGACGGAAAAATCGTCGATAGCGGTTCCGAAGCCGAATTAATGGCTAAATCGGACGGACCTTATCGAGCCTTTGTCGAGCTCCAACAAAACTAGGTTTCTGCCCGAGTCGACGGTCGGGCTTTCGTTTCAAAAAATCACCGATTGCCGCGGAGCGTTCCAACACTCACGAGCCTTGCTAATAATGGGTGAATTCCTATGAGACAATTGGATATTCGTCACGCGGACGTTTAGTGTGCAGACTTGGTGTAATTAGCGGACTTTAGCGGGGTATCGCATGGGTGATTCGAGAGGTTTTCGTGATTCGGTTTTACCAATATTCATAGCGTTTTTAGCGCTCCCTTTGGGAGCTGCGGATGACGAGTACATGGAAGAGGTCATCGTCACGGGCGAGCGTGGCGAGGTCAACGTCATGGATCGTCCGATGACTGTATCCGGCTTCAACGACGCCATGATCGAACAACTGGGGATGCAGACGATCAACGATCTTGAAGTCTTGGTCCCCGGCCTCCAGGTCGGCAACCGTAGCCAGGGTGCCGGCAAGATGGAAAACGACCACTTTTACATGCGCGGGATTGGATCGGAGCGCTCCATCAACTTTTTCAGCGACACCTCCGTCGCGGTCTACATCGACGGGGTCTGGACAGACCAAACCTACGGTACCGACGGTTTTTTTGACGTCGAACGCGTTGAAGTGGCTCGGGGCCCACAAGGCACCACGGGAGGTCGAGCTGCAATGAGCGGTGCCATCAACTTTCATACCCGAAAACCCACGGACGAGTTCGATATTCGGGTTGACGCGGAATTAACCGACGTTGCCACCAACCGAGTCAACTTGGCATTCGGAGGCCCGATCGGTGATAACGGGTTCAGTTATCGACTGGCGGCGCAAAGATTCTCTGGAGACGGTTACATCGAAAATCTTGGCGCCGGGCCCGATGCTGGTGAACCGGATCGAACCCGATTCGCCCCGTCGCTGAGGTGGAAAAACGATCGATGGGACATCGTCGCTCGATACTCTAATCAGAAGGACACCGGAACCCCACATTCGTCCCTACCTCTTGGAGGTCGGAACACGCAAGACGAATTCATGATGAACACCGCGACCGGCCAATGTTTAACATATACCGATCCGGTATCAGGCGCGGAAATCTGTCAGAGGAATCCATTCTATGGGGTCCCGGCAGCGCCTGCTGTTGCCGGTTGTTCCAACATCAACACCGATGGATCGCGTGACGAGATGGACATCATCTGTAACCCGGACGAACTTCGTTGGGAAATCTCCAGCAATACGCAATCGATGGAGGATAGCAGCGCTGAAAATTATTCGATCGATGTGTCGTACATCATCAACGATAGTTACCAGGTCAATTACAGGTTCGGCTCGCACGACGTATCAACGCGTACCATCAACGACTCCGACCAATTGAACCAACAGGGCGGCGGCGTTTGTCTTGCGGGGCACCCGAAAGTATTACCCATCGTAGCCATTGGCGGCTGGGTCCAGCTTGAAGACGGGAGTTGGACACAACCACTTTCCCCCGTGCTGGATGCGGACGGCAACCCTGTCCCAACTCAACTCCAAGCTGGTCAATCGAGTCGCTATTGCTCGCTGGACGGTGGCGGCGTTAGCGCATTCACGGACACCGCGCTCGACGCGATTTTCACGTCGGATCAAACGAGTCACGAGATCACGTTAGTTTCGACGTTGGATGGGCCTTTTAACTTCACCGTTGGCTTTACAACGATGGACGGCGACGAACCCAACGTATACTCCGGCCGAGACAACAGCAGTTACGAAGGCGATTGGTTGTACACCGATACTACGGCCGCATGTAACGCTGCCCTAGAGTCTCTTTATGGAACCGGCGGCAGCCTGAGTGGCGGCAACAGCTGGTTGCTTCGCGATCTTTACACCGATCCTGCTGCCATGGCTCAAACGGGCGGCGGCGGAAATTTATACGCTTGTCCTGGTTCTTCAGAGCTCGTGGGCTTTTCCGATACCGGCAGAGCGACATTTTTGTCTAACCCGGACGGCGAAAGCTGGGCCTTTTACGGCAACATGGAATACGAATCGAAGGGAGTCTATTTCAACGCTGATTACGTAGTGAATGACGAGTGGAGCGTATTCGCTGGAATTAGACGCGACTCGGATGATAAAGGCCGTACCGAGTCGTCCTATGCCGATCTCATTGGAATCCAGGCCGATGGCACGGCGTGCGGTGATCAGAATTGGGAAAACTGCTTCTCGATCGTCGGCATTGGCGTTCGTGATGGAAGTGTCGATAACTACGCAGGACGCGGAGATCTTAGCTGGAGTGCCACCACCTGGAACGTTGGTACCGAGTACCGACCCAACGAAGACGTGATGGTCTATGCCCGAATTTCCACCGGTTATCGCGCGGGCGGATCGTTGGGTTATGGCAATTCTCAAGCGCCCTGGCAGTTTGATGCCGAGGAAATGATCAACTACGAAGTTGGCGTCAAAGGGCTCTATTTTGATCGCACACTGCAGTTGCAGGCGACTTACTTCCTCCAAGATTTTGATAGTTATTGGGTATTTGCAAGCCGATTGAAGACGGAAGCCGAAAAACAGATGGAACCCTTTGCGAGCCCGCTTACCGGAGAGGTTAATCCTATCGGAGGAACTACGATCGGGGGCATAGAGCTCGACGCCACGTGGAGGATTAACGACTCGTTCACGTTACGCGGCTTCTACAACTACCTTAACTCGGACATCGGCGACTACGATGCGCTGTACCCCTATGCTATTCCTGGTCAAGCGGGAGGTTGGGTCGCGCTGCCATGGACCGATGCCGATGGCAATTCCCAAAACTCATGGATATTTGGATCGGCTGACCCTGTTCAGTACGGCGGCAACCAGCTGGTCAACCAACCTCAACATAAAGGCTCTCTGACCCTGGCATACGAGACTGAACTACCCGGTGACATGGGCAGCTTGGAGGTTTTGACCATCGCCAACTACCGTAGCGAGAAATTCGTCGAACCGCTGAACGTGGACGCCTATGCCATTGACCCGTACACGCGCTGGGATCTTCGCGCCAACTGGCGATCGCAAGATGCGAAATGGACGGTTACAGCCTACATCCAGAACCTACTGGACGAAGCGGCCCTCCAAATGTGGTCACCTCGTGAGGGTATTGGCTCGCCCTGGGGCACCATTGTGGAGCCAAGGCAAGTCGGGTTCCGGTTCAGTTGGCAGAACTGAATCGGTCGCTGCAACGCTGATTCGTTCCTTCGAAAGTCGCACCGTTTGAGTCTTGAACGGTGCGGTCTTTCGCGCTACGCGCGAACGCGCCGAGATTTCCCCAGCCGCACCATCGAAACCCGGGCAAATGAAGTTAGATCCTTGCCCGACGCAGATTACGACAGCGAGTGATCAATTAATCGTCTGATCAGTCCCTACTGGGCGAGACCCTCGCTATACCTCAAAACCGCAGTTTTGCCGGCCTTGAAGTCGCCGAAATGCTCAAGAGTACCGTCCGTCCACCGAACAGAAACGTTGTTCACCGAGGTTGCTTCGCCCAGTCCCAGGTGCACTCTTGGATCGTTGGACGCAAGGTAACTACCGGCCGGTTGAACATCTCGGGTAACGCGAATCGGTCCTAAGTCTGCCGACACCCTGGCCGCGTGCGCGTCTCGATTATGCCGATCGAGGACCCGAAATCGAATCCAATTGCCCTGATGTGAGATTTGGTTCATCAATAAATTAGCCGGGCCGTCCCGATTCACGATCAGCAGATCGAGACCACCGTCGTTATTGACGTCGCCGACCGCCATACCCCGACTTGTGTAAACAAGAGGTGTTTGTGTACCTCCCTGAAACTGAACTTCTTTGAAGCGAAAATCGACCAATCCTCGTAACAGCACGTCGGGCTCGGCGTAGACCTGGTCGTTTAACGTTTCCCTCGAGAACCCAATGGCCCCGTTCGCTTCGTACAAATCGAGTCGCGAGTCGTTGTTGAAATCAACCAGCGCGACGCCAAATCGTGTGTACCTTTTTGTCGCCGCTGCGAGGCCAACGGACACGGTCGCATCCTCAAAATAAGTCCCGTTGTTGCGAAAAAACGAATCGGTTTGAGTCGCCAGATTAACGACCAACAAGTCCGTGTCGCCGTCGTTGTCGTGATCAACGGCCGCCACACCCATGCCCGATTTGGGAACACCGTGTTCGTCGACCGCGCACCCAAGTATCAGTGCCTCGTCATCAAATCGTAGATCACCCCGGTTTAGCCATAGCTGATTTTCGCCCATGTCGTTCGCCACAAAGACGTCGGTACGACCATCACTGTCGGCGTCAAGACCAACCACACCCAATCCATTACCAAAAGCGACGTCGAGGCCCGCTTGGTCCGATACGTCCGTGAAGGTGCCGTCTCCATTGTTCCGATAGAGACGATCGCGCGCCGGCGCGTTGTACGCGGTTGGCCAACAGTAATCGGCGAGCGACCATCCCGTCGCGGTACTAAAGCAGTCCTGTTCAATGGCGATACTCCAGTTGACGTAATTGACGACGAAGAGATCGAGATCACCGTCACTGTCGAGATCGAGAAACGCTGCCCCCGTACCCCAGCCTTCATCAGCAACCCCGGCGACTTCAGAAACGTCTTCAAATCCTCCATTGCCATTATTCTTGAGCAGCACATTCGGTCCGTAATTCGTAACGTAAAGATCAGCGTCCCCATCATTGTCGTAATCACCCGACGCAACACCCATCCCATAGCCCTTGTCCACGCCCGCGCCAGAATCAATCCTTTCCTCGAAATACCCATCACCACGATTGATGAAGAGTTTGTTGCCAGGGCCAGCCTCCGAGAGGAGCTTTCCACCCTGCACGAGATAAGCATCAAGATCGCCATCGTTATCGATATCGACTAGCGCCACACCACCACCCATGATTTCTGGGAGGAGGTAGCGGTCTTCGTGCCCAGATTCGTAACGGAAGTTGATTCCACGTTGCACACTCTGGTCTTCGAACCACGGAACCGCTTCCCCATTCGTCCCATTCGTCGTCAATGCGGTACCGTCCGAACACCCGGGAATCCAAAGAAGAACGACAACCGCCGTAGTTCGATAAACGAATCGCATTAGTTAGACCCCTTTTCAAGACGCGCCACGTAACCAAGTGCTCGTGCCACGTCGCCATCATGGGTTCCGAGTGTTTTCGCCCTTTCAAGCGCAGCGCGCGCTTCCGCGAAACGGGTTTCCCTCGCGAGTGCAAGACCAAGATTGAGGTGCCCTAGGGTAAACGACGGATCCACGGTAATGGATTGGTTAAATCGGTAGATCGCTTTGTCCCAACGTTGCAACAACGCCTCCACATCACCCGCGTAAAAAAAATTGTGGGGGTCGTTGGCACTGTTACCAAGCGCGTTTTCAAACGCCACCAGCGCATCTTCATACCTGCCCAGTTTCTGAAGCAGTAGCCCTTTTCGAGTGTACGGAAAAGCCACCGAAGGGTTCAGTTCAATCGCACGATCCAGATGTTGTAAGGCAATTTCGTGATCGCCACGGTTTTCATAGAAAGGCGCAATATTGGCATGCACCGTGTAATCAACCGATTCCCGTCTCAACGCACGGCGCAGGGTCAAAAATGCCTCCGTTATTTCGCCAGACTTCGCATACGCACTACTAAGTGTACTAATCACAACGGGGTTTCCGGGTTCTTCCTCGATAAGCGCTTCAAGAATCGTCAGCGCTTCTCCTAGTCGGTCGAGCTTAAGCAGCCGCTGTGAGCGAAGAATGCGCGCTTGAAAACCGACCTCGTACGCTTTTTTTTCTTCTTCCCATGCGTCGCTCCAACTGATGGGCTGGGTCGTCCTGCCTCGTGCCAATGCGATTCGTGCATCGTCAACTCGGCCCATCTCGCGATACGCCCTACCCAGCAACTGATAGATACTCGGGTAGCGCGCTTTTTGTATCAACGACTCCAGGATTGTGGCCGCCTCCTCTGGACGGTCTTGATGTAATCGTAATCGCGCGATCCCAGCGTCGGCCACAGCCTCCAGACCAAGCAATCGTGCTCGCTCAAAACCTTCCTCTGCTTGACCAGTCAACCCGACGTCGAGAGACCAGGTCGCCCGCCACATCCAGGCTGCCCCATACTCTGGCTCGATCTCAACCGTCCGATCCAACGCTGCTAAAGCCTGCTCGTGTACTCCTAGCTTGGCTAACATTAACGCTTGAAAATAAGGCCATCTGGCGTTCGTCGGCTCACGACTTTCGGCTTGAATGTAGCTCGTGTACGCGGCGTTCGGGAATCCATGTATCTCATACGCCATGCCGAGTTCACCTCGCCTCGACCCCGAACTCGGCTCATGACGAGCGTTATCAAGTAACCGTCCAATAAGGTTTTCAACGGCGGGTTTCACGTCCGTAAAAACGACTTCAACGGGCGCGTCGGCCACGCTCAGCGAATCCTCGCGATCAGACGAACAAGACATCAACGCCGAAAAATGGATCAACAAAACGAAGACGGCGAAAGCGTTCTTTGTCATCGCGATTCGACATCGGCGCATCGCCGAGACCTTATCAGATTCGACCATTCGGCGGACGTGCATTGCTGCGTCCAACATCAATGCTCACGTTGCTCTTGCTCCAACCGAGACACGTAAGCGAAAGCTTCCCGGACATCGCGTTCGTGGGTAGCCAACGCATCGGCAAGCGATAGAGCCACACGGGCAGCTTCAAATTGCCCGGCACGCGCAAGACTCAATCCCAGCTTTATGTGCCCGAGCGCGTACGAAGGATCCACGCGGGTCGAATCTCGGTAGTGTTCGATCGCACCAAGCCATCGTCGTTGCAGTGCTTCAATATCGCCGGCCCGAGCAAATAGCCGCGGATCATTTGCGTTCCTATCTAGAGCAAGCTCAAACGCGTCATGGGCTTCCGCCAACTTCCCCCGCCTCTGAAGCAACAACCCCTTTTCTTCGTAGGGTCGCGAAATAAGCGGATTAAGTTGCATCGCTGCTTCGATATGCTGAAGGGCTAATTTCCAATCACCACGCTTTTCATAGAACCCAGCAACGTTGAGATGCGTGCGGTAGTGGGCCGGGAACTGCTCAATGGCGTTGCGCAATACCTCAAATCCTTCACCTTCACGTCCCATTAAAACGTAAGCATTACTGAGCGCGTTAACGATTCGCTCGTCGTTTGGCTTCTCTGTGATAAGCGTCTCAAGAATGGGGAGCGCTTGATCCGTTTTACTCAGCAAAATGAGCCGCTGAGCCTGCCGTAATCGCGGCGTTACCCCCACTTCGTATCGACGCTTAGGCTCCTGCCAATCATCGTGCCAACCAATCCGTTGCGAGGATTTCCCTCGCGCCAGTGCGACGCGTGCATCGCCTAATCGACCCTTTTCGCGATAAGCGCGTCCGAGCAAATGAAATACGCTCGGAAAAGGCGACGCGAGCGAGAGCGGTTCGAGTAGCGCGATTGCCTCATCCAACCGGTCCTGATGCAACAGCACTCTTGCCTGACCCGCTGTCGCTGACCACCCAAGTCCAAGGTGTTTTGCCTTGTTGAACGCTTCGGCGGCTTTCCCAACCATCCCTAGTTCAATGGACCAAGTCCCCTTCCACATCCATGACGAGACATGCGTTGCATCAAGATGAATCGACCGATCCAATGCGCTTAATGCCAGCCCCAACTCACCTCGGGTGGCTAACAGAACTGCCTGGTGGTAAGGCCATCGCGGTTCTTGGCCGTCGAGTTCTTCTGCTTGTCGATAACTCTTGAGCGCGGCTTCGGGGTACCCGTTCATTTCGTATGCCATGCCGAGCTTGCCCCTCGTGAGACCGTTCATCGGTTCTCTATCGGCTTCAGCAAGAAGATCCTCTAATAGTTCTTTTTGACTAGGATTTAACCGGTCGAGGGAAACCGCCAGTGGGCCCTCGACCGTATCCGACACTACGCTTTCCGGACGCGGGTCACCTGCCGCCAACATCAGCGCCAGTGATGGCAACAGCACCGCGATTCTGAGATTCCTTTCCAATAGCGGTTACGGTTGCGTCAACATGCAACGCACTGAAAACGCATCGGGTTTGCCGGGCTGACGCCACGAATCATCTGGGCCCGTAACATTCCTCTTACAGACGAATCCCACAGAGTGCAATAAAGGTCTGCTTTTGCTCTTCGTTCATGTCACCAAAGATGGGGACGCGCATTTCGGTCACGGGTAACTCGGCGAATTCAGGCGAATCCATTTGAAGAGTCGCCGCAATATTGTGTAAGCCGTTGCCCTCCTCTCCGCCTTCACCCAACGCAGCCCCTACTTCCGCGGGCCAAGCCCCCACCGGATCGAGCATCCCGCTCGGGATTCCCTTGCTGTTAACAGGATAGTTGAACGGATTGTCGCGACCAACGTGGTCGACAATTGCTGCCATCAGAATCTGTTCGTCCGCTGATCGCTGACGTTGTCCTTCCCTACCGTACAGCGCACCAGACTGGTTACATAGATACGCCCAAGGAATCTGCACGTGAAATCCAGGTATGGCCAACGCTTCTTCCGGAACGCCATCGCCTGCGCTCACCTTGCCATTTCGAACCATAATGTAATAGCCGGCATGCGTACGACCGTCTTGCATGAGACGTGCCGGCGGATGGGTATAATCTTCGCTAAACGCCCAGTTAATGGTGTCTGGCAAATTAGCCGCTTCCAGTATCTTGATGGAACCCTCTGAGCAAGCGTCACCCCACGCCTTCGACCCAAACTCTCCAACTGGTTCCAGCGTCGCCATATCGATTACAGGCATCAGTTTTATCCCTTGTTGCGAACTTCAAATTCAATGCTTTATTTTGACTCGTTTCGACGCTAAGGAAAAATCGTGACCGGCCTCATTTCCCCCAATCTTCACGTTTTCTTCGTCGTCAACAATCGGCGTACTGATCTCAAAAATCATGGAATTTAGAGGATTCCACGATAATGGATTGAGGCGAACCCTAGACAACGTATGGTTAAATTCACCAGGAATTAGGTCGATTTTTCTGGTTGTGAACAATTCAACGCGCGCCAATCGAACGTACTTGCTCCGAGCATTCCATGGCCTGTTCTGTTCATTGCTGGTCGGCGTTATGATCACCAACGCGGCGAGCGTGCACGCAAGACCACTCAACGACGTACGGCCAGAAGCGAAACACGCATTTCCAACTCAAGTCTTTTTCGGCGACACGCACGTGCACACCTCTCTTTCTGGCGATGCGTTCGCACTCGGGACGCGGCTGATGCCAGAAGACGCTTACCGTTTTGCCAAAGGCCATGAAATACGCGCCACAGGTGGTTCGTCGGTGCGTCTTCACCGACCTCTCGACTTTCTGCTGATTGCAGATCACGCCGAGAATCTTGGCGTTCTTCGTCACCTCGGACACGATTCGAGCCAGTTACCTGATACGCTCGATCGAGAACGATGGTCAGCATACTTCGCAGATCTGCTCCCTTTGGTCGATGTTCTGAACGCCCCTTCAGTCGAGGTGTTTAACCAAGGGAATGCCGCCTTGGGTACTGCAAAAGGCGCGTGGCAAGGCAACTATGCGATTGATAACCACTTCCGCCAGTCGATCTGGGCGGATGTGATCGCCACGGCCGAGCGTCATAACGAACCAGGCGTATTCACGACGTTTGTCGGATTTGAGTGGTCAGGTCGCGCGCCGAACATGATTCACCGAAATGTATTATTTGCGGACGGTCCCGATATCACGAGTAAGGTTCTTCCCTTTTCCCGCTTCGACAGCGACAACGTCGAAGATCTATGGAACTACCTCTCCAATTATCGGGACACCCACGGTGGTGATGGGATCGCCATTCCTCACAACGCGAACCTAAGTGGCGGGCTAATGTTTAGCCCAAGAGACCAAAACGGCGAACCTCTTTCGCGTGAATACGCCCAAACTCGGTTGCAGTGGGAGCCAGTGCTAGAAGTGACGCAGATCAAAGGCGACAGCGAAACCCATCCCGCGATTTCCCCAAACGACGGATTCGCCGACTTCGAAACATGGGATGGTGCGGCCGCCAAAGGTAACGACAACAATCAAGATGCAGACGCTTTGGATTGGGCGCGGCAATCGTATGCTCGATCCGCTCTTCAGCTCGGCCTAAAACACAGCCTCGAGCTGGGAGTGAATCCGTTTAAGTTTGGCATGATTGGGAGTACGGATACGCACACGGCACTTGCTACGGCAGATGAACACGCGTTCTGGGGAAAAATGGGACTTAACGAACCCAGTCGGTTTCGGGCCGCATCACAGTGGATTTATAGCGCTTCCGGATACGCAGCGATATGGGCTGCAGAAAACACGAGAGAAAGTCTCTTTCGCGCCCTCAAACGGAAGGAAACGTACGCGACCACCGGACCCCGGATGCTCGTTCGATTTTTCGGAGGCTGGACATTTACGTCCGTCGATGCCAACCACCCTAACATCGCCACAGTAGGATACGAAAAGGGTGTACCCATGGGAGGGGACCTTGGCTCCTCAAACGAGTCGATAGCTCCGACCTTTCTAGCTAGCGCAACGAAGGACGTCGACGGAGCTAATTTGGATCGAATGCAGATCGTCAAAGGTTGGGTTCGGCCCGACGGAACAATCGCTGAAAAGGTATACGACGTCGCCGCCGCTCCCCAATCCAACGACGTCGCCAGTACCGTTGACGTTGACAATGCCTCGTACACAAACGATATCGGTGCGACTGTCCTCACAGCCGTTTGGCACGATCCGGACTTCGATCGATCGGTACCCGCTTCCTATTATCTGCGCGTCATCGAGATACCGACCCCGCGATGGACTGCCTACGACGTCCGCTTTTTTGGAATCGATAATCTTCCTAAGAACGTACCCATGATCGTGCAAGACCGTGCTTATACGTCACCGATTTGGTACACGCCCGAACCTCCGGGTGCGAGCTAACGATCGGTTGCTCCAAGCTTCGGCTGGATTGTTCGCACGCCGAACCCGGGGTAGGACATGAGGTTACGAGACGTCCGACTGAGAAAACGATTGCAATTCAACAAACTCTCGGTAGTGACCCGAGTCGATGCCCATCAGCTGCTCGTGCGTGCCTTGCTCAACCACACTTCCCGCGTCAAGAAAAACAATCTTGTCGGCATTCACGATGGTCGATAAACGGTGCGCTATGATGATCACGAGCTTTTCCTTGGCGGCCTCGCGTAACGCCTGCACAAGGAAAGACTCCGTTTCAGGATCCAGAGCCGACGTGGGTTCATCAAGAATCAGAACACTTGCCGGTTTAAGCAAGCCGCGGGCAATCGCGATACGTTGTTTCTGGCCTACGGATATTTTGCTTGTGACGGTACCTAGAAGCGTATCGTATCCGTCCGGCAGATCTGAAATGAACGCGTGCGCGCCAGCTATCCGCGCGACGCGCTCAACTTCTCCGCGACTCGCTGTCGCGTTACCGTAGCGGATGTTGTCGAGAATCGAATCGGAAAACAGCTGGGTTTCCTGAAACACGTACGAGACATGGTCACGTATGCTACGCAACGCAATCCGCCTCGTGTCGATGCCATCGACTTCGATAGATCCTTCTGTTGGTCGATAGAACTCAGGAACCAAATACGCCAGGCTGGTTTTTCCGGATCCCGTTGGACCGACCAGGGCCGTGATTTCACCTTTTCTGAATTCCAACGACACGTCACTAAGCGCTTGCCGACCGTCCGCGAACGTCAGACTAACGTGTCTCAAAGCAACGGAATCGTCGATGGATTGCAGCGCTTCACCAGACCGATCTGCTTCGCTCGGCAAATCCATAAGGAAAAACACTCGTCGTATACCCGGAACATCTGCTTGGATGCGAATCCATAGATAAGGTAAGGCGGTGACCGCCCCAGACAACCAAGCGTAATAATAGAACAGCACGCCGTAGTCTCCCGGCGTCAGCACGCCCTCAATCACTCGGCTCGAGATGAAGTAAAACGCGATGAAGCCCATCAGGCCACGCGCACCACCGTTGGCTACGCCGTACAAGAGCCGAACTAATAATTCAGCCCGGAACCGCTTAAAAGACTCGTTCGAATGGTGGCTAAATCGCTCGCGCTCACGTTTGTTACCACCCAAACTTTGCACGGCGAGCACGTTGCTTATGCCTTCTTCTATGTTTCCCGTGGTGACGCTGCCAGCCGCCCGGCTCGCCTGACTACGTCGCCGCATCAGCCGAGGAAACGGCAGCATGGCGATCAACTGGATCGGTAAAATGCAGATCCCTAACCAAATAATTTCAGGCGCTTCACCATAATTGAACGCCATGACTGTAAGGACGAGTCCTCCCGTAAGTACCGCGCCGATGGGCGATTGAACGGTCTGAAAAAACACGTTGGTCACGGCGGCCGTGTCGTACATCACCCGATACAAGCTGTCCCCTATACGCGTATCGCTCAACAACGGCATCTGCAAGGATTGGATTCGCTCAAAGAGTTGAGACCGCAATAAGTGGTTCACCGCCTGACTCAGACCGAGTTGGAGCCGAAATTCGACGAACCCCAATAGCCCAGCAAACTTCGAGAAGGCTTGGTTCGCGTCGTTTTCGGTTTGGGTCGCCTTGTCGTGGCCCTGCGCCATCGTCGCATCCACTTGATCGTTCGCCCCTCCGGTCGAACCAAAGCCACCGATGGTGATCATCATGACCACTCCGAGAAGCAATACCCATAACATCATCTCGAAAGGCGTTTTACCTACCAAGAAATTCACGAACGGCGCGAAGTAACTCGGAAAAGCGCTCGGATCCACCGCGTCATTGAGAATCACGTTGTCGATGACGATCTTGATCGGCCATGGCAGGACGAGTGGCGTCGCGAGGGAAATCCCAAATAACAAGAACTTAGCTGCGAACCGATAGGGGAAGAATCGGATGTAGGTAAGAGCTCGGCCGATCACCCGGCAGGTCTCCCTAAAGTTTAGATCGGTGCCTAAATCTAAGTTGCTGGCAGCCGCATCCAGGGCTTCTTCGAGCTGTTTACTCGACGTTGGTCCAGGTGTAGCCGGATCGCTCAAGGAATTTCTCCCAAGGAGGACCCACCCGAAAGTTCCATCTCGGCTTCCACAAAACGACGGTAACGACCGGCTTCAAGATTCATGAGGTCCTCATGAAATCCCGCCTCCAGTATCTGGCCTTGATCGAGGTAAAGAATCTGGTCCGCTTGTTGGATAGTGGAGATGCGATGGGTAATCAAAAAGATAATGCGGTCTTCGCCCCAGCGCGCCAGCCGTTCCAGCACCCTATGTTCGGTCTCCGCGTCGAGCGCAGCGGTTGGTTCATCCAAAATGAGGACCGGCGCATTCTTCGCCAGTGCGCGGGCGATCGACAGCCGTTGTCGCTGACCCGTGGACAGCCGTCCTCCTCGATCGCCGAGCATCGTGTCAAGCCCGTCCGGCAAACTCGCGATGTAGTCGTCCGCACAAGCAACTTCTGCCGCCTTCATCACGTCATCGTCATTGGCATCCGGTACAACGTAGCGAATGTTGTCTCGCACGGTCATGCCAAACAACACGTTCTCCTGAAGCGCTATCGATACGTTGGACCGCAAACTCTCGATATCGAAACGCCGCACATCGTTACCGTCTATCAACACCGCACCCAAATCGGGATCGAACAACCGTGTGAGCATGCTTACCAACGTACTTTTGCCACAACCCGTCGGGCCAACGAGGGCCGTGATCGAGCCAATCGAGGCACTGAAATTTATCCCTCGAAGCACCGGACGATCTGGGTCATACCCAAAACTAACGTTGTCGAATCGAATTTCTCTTTGAATCTGAGGCATGGGGGTCGCATCGGGTGCGTTCTTGACGTCGGGCTCGATATCCAGAATCTCAAAGACTCGATCAAGGCCCATCGCCATGTCTTGGGCCGATGTCCAATCGCGCACGAGCCCGCGCACCTGACCACTCGAGGTGAACAGCTCACCTTGTGCCCACTGAAACGCACTAAGATTCCAACGCACAAAGCTCAAGCCAACCAAGCCGATCAGCACAGCGGCAAACGTTTCTCGGCTGTCACTCGCCCACAGAGCCATCAGAAATTCACCGCCCAACAGGATCGAGGCCGCCAACGTAAACATGACGATGCCGACGACGGCGACCAGTGACCGCACTCGGTGAGCCGCGTTAAATGCTCTTACGCTGTCCGACTCAAACCTTTCCTGCTCGGAGTGCTCCCGCCCGTATGCTTTCACCACATTAATCGCTCCGAGCACTTCTTGAACACGCGAGGTCAGATCAGAATTGGTTTCTCGGGCACGGAGCGAAAGCGTTCGAACTCGCGGCGAAAACCAGGTCGCCCAAGCCACCGCCATCACGGCGATCGTGACTCCCATGAGACCAAGGATGGGGTCCAATGCGGCGACAAAAAAGATGGTCATCGCGTACTGGGTGACTTGAGTCGCAACTGACACAAGCATTCCTATAATCGCTGTCACTTGCGCCGAATCCTGATAAATGCGGTAAACCGAATCGCCGACTCGATGATCGCCGTGATAACGGAGCGACAATTGATGCCAACGTTCAACCAGCGCAAGGCGAAGATCCTGGTTAATCCGCTGCATGATCCAAACGTTGTAATAGGGCAAGGCAAGCGTGAACGGAAATGTAATGACACCGATGCCTACCAGGAACACGATGTAGATCCATTGGAGGTCCTGCCGCTGCGCGTTACTCAGGGTTTCGGCCGTTCCAGCAGCGAGCTCCGGTCGATTCACGAACTCTGCCAAAAACGGAGTCAAAGGCTCCGCTTGCAGAATGGATTGATTCAAGAGATCGATCGTGAACAAGCCTGTCACGATTCCAACGAGGGTAGAAAGCCACACCATGACGTAGTAGTAGACGAGATGGCAGCCTAAACGCAGCCGAATCCGGAGCTGTCCGTCCTCGCTACGGTACTGAAACAACCACATGGAGAGGCACGCGAAACAGACCGCCGCAACCTGAACGTCGTCCTCCCAACCGTCCACCACAAAAATCGCAAACAGCATCGAGGACGTCCCAACCAACACCGCGGCGATCGCAGCCCCGGCGAATAAACGACCGGTTGTGAAATTGAGCAACCACGCAATCACGGCCATGGCGAGAGTGCCGTATACCAACAAATCGAATCGCCAATCGATGCCAAAAGGAAGCCAACCGGCAATGGGACCCAACAAGGCGATCGGCGTTACAACAAATGGGACGTATCGATAGCTCCAATCAGAGGTTCTAGCGGACTGCCAAAACGACCCGCGAAGGACCGTTCGATCGCGCCAGTATCCGATCATCATGGGGCGTAAGAAGGGCCACGTTCGCATGAAAATGCGAACCACAGTGGTAAACCCTCGATCATCCGGGTCCGGTAATTCCGTCTCCGAAACCGGCTTCGCCGGACCCCAGACAGAAATCGCATCAACGCGTTGGTCGTCGTGAACTGGCAAGGCCCTACTCCCTCGTATCAACTACGTGCGGCCACGATCCACTAAAATACCCTTTGAGGTCCTCTAAAGAACGGTATTTCCGTCTTTATACGCCGAATTCGATCGTTCGGCGCCCACAGGATCGATGCCCGATGATCCGGCCCAGTATGCAAACACCATCGCGTTTCTTTCCCGGTCGTCAAGTGGGTCAACGCTCCAATGCACGGTCTTCGTGCTGTGCATGACTGCATCCCCGGGATCCACTTCGAGCCGAAAGACGTTGGCGTTGTCCTCGTCGTAATCACGAAGTGGGTAGACATATTCGAATTCTCGTCTGTGCGAACCCTTTTCGTAATGGGTACAGCCGTTACCTCTGTCGATTCGATCCATCGCAATCCAGAGCGAGATTCCCGATGATGACTTTCGATAGCTGCCCAGCGCATCAAAATGTGGCAACGTCCGTGTAACGCCTTCGGGTTTCGCGATCCAACTCACGTTGTCGGGGCTAAGGCTGTCCTCGAGGAGGAATTTCATCAACGGTATGTGTGGACCTTCTTCAAGGTAATGCCGAAACCAAGCGTGTTCCTTGTCCATGCTCTTCATCGTCCCTATCGCTCGGTAGCGTTGCTGGGTAACCTCGCGATGGACGTATTCGAGTTGGACCCTCATCTGATGAAGTTCACGTTCGGCAAGATAATTTCTCAGGACCACGAAACCGTCACGGTCGTATTCCACTTTAAGATCTTCGTAATGCCTCGTACTCATGCCTAGATCCTAATTTGTTAGCCCCAGTTCGATCCTTACAAAGCGACTCTCTCGATACAAGTTAACTTGCGTGGGAATGCACCCATTTTGGGTTTTGGGTGAAATAGAATCGCGCCGCTTTGACGCCCTATGCGGCACTATGTATGTTGGATCGACTTGAGAGGTTGATAGCATCCGTGGTGCGAAGACGCGCTACAACCAGGGCCATATCTCCGAAACAAGAACAAACAATTTCTCAGCGTTTTCACTCCTCGGGACAGAGGAGACGGGCGCAATGCGATTAACATATTCAGGGAGAAATCATGTCGAAGTTTAGGCTTGAGGAAAAAACCGTGATTGTCACCGGCGGTGCCGGAGGTCTCGGGGAGTCCATGGCAAAGGTGTGCGCGGAAGCAGGGGCCAACGTCGTGGTGGCAAGCAGGAACAAAGAAAATATCGACAGAGTCGCCGAGGAAATCACGGGGAATGGACAGACTGCAATTGCGTTGCCCGTCGATATCACCAACGCTGGTCAACTCGACGACATGATTGCTCAAAGCGTCGAAGCATTTGGGTCGGTGGACGTCATCGTCAATAGCGCCGGGCGCTGGGGGAAAAGTCACCTGGCTGAGGACACTCCGCTCGATGAATGGCAACAGGTCATCGATCTCAACTTAACCGGCTGTTTCCTCTCTTGCGTCGCAGCCGGCAAGCAGATGATCAAACAAAATCATGGGAAGATCATCAACATATCATCCACCGCGGGTAGCAAAGGAAATCCGGGGCAACTGCACTATTCGGCCGCTAAGGCAGGAGTGCTTAGTCTGACCAACAACCTGGCTTTCATGTGGGCCAAACACAACATTAACGTCAATTGCATTCTCCCCGGTCTGATCGCAACCGAAGAGCTGAAGGGCTACAACATTATTCCGCCGTCCGTCGACGACGACGGAGTCGCGGTACCACGTCTTGAATTACCTCCCAATCCCGACGACGTAGCAAATCTCGTTTTGTTCCTAGCTTCGGCAGAAGCCGACGGTATTACGGGAGAACTCATACCCATTCGCACGTGGCTTAAAACCGAACGCTTTTGGCAGTAATGAGCCGTGTCTGCGACCGGAACGAAACAAAGCCCAACGTTCGGCAGAACGGAAATCACAGGTAATTCCAACAGAACCGCCCCATGCAACGACGTTCAAACCAACCGGGGAATATGCGTTAACTGGGAGCGTTACGAATGAAAATTCTGGTCATCGCCGACATCCACGGAAACGCCGAGGCGTTGGCCGCCGTTTTACGGAAAGAACACGATGCGGAATCAACGGTATTTCTCGGCGATGCTATCCTGTCCGGGCCACAGCCCAACGAAACCATGGCTCTTCTCAAGAAAATCACGGGGACCTGCATCATGGGGAACCACGACATCGAAATGCTAGAACCCGAACGATTTGCCAACTGGCCACCGCAATGGTTGGCCTTAAATCATTGGATCCTCGACCACTTCGATCCTGCAGGATATGAATTTCTCCGCGGGCTAAAGGAGGCTGGGGAATACGTTGAAGGTGGTCTCAGGATGTATCTCCACCACGGCCTTCTTCCTGATGGCCCGCGAAATGCATTACCCGACTCACCTGACGAACATCTTTTAATGCTCGCCGAGGGAAGCGACTGTCCGATTGTTCTTTTTGGACACTCCCACGTTCAATTTCGGCGAACGGTTGGAGGTCAGGAATTCATTAATCCTGGCAGTGTCGGCCAGAACCGCTGCGGCCAACGCGTCGCGTGTTACGGTGTTTTTGAAAACGGAAAATTCCGCCATTGCCAGACAGAATACGATCAGCAACCCTGGCTTGATGCCATGGATCGGATCAGTTCGCTCAACGAGTTCCCGGATTTCCGAGAGTGGCTAAAACAAGGACTGATCACCGGGTACGGGATCGGCCAATCAGATCCCTGGATTCGCTTCGCCGCTCAAGGGTACGTCTAGTGATCCGACCAACATCTCGCGTTCCGATGGCATCATCTAGCTAGTCAAACGCAGATAAAACATCCTCGTCAATACGTTGCCAAGCTTCAGGTTTGTTGGGTACGGAGCAAAGCATAATTTCTTGAGCCCCCGCTTCGATGTATTCCGCGAGCAAATCCTGAATCCGAGATGCCGTGCCCCAACAATACCAGGGCATGCCGTTTGACGACTTGAACTTTTCTTCTGTTTCAAACAAACGGAACGGCAGACACACGGTCCGCTTGATTTCCTTCGGATCGCGATCGAATGACTCACAATGACGGATGACGACCTCAGCCTTGTGCGCAAACACATCGACACCTCCCGGATGCCAGAAATCCAGATTGAAAATGTCGCCGGATTTAGCGCAGGTCCGGAGCGTGCGTTTTTCGCCATTTCCGCCTATCAGAATCGGAATGTGGGGGCTCTGCGTTGAACCCGGTGACAGCGGAGCGTCGTTCACTTGGTAGTATTTCCCAGAAAAGTCGACACGTTCGCCCTCTGATCTAGTGAATAGCATACGAATCAGATCCACGGCTTCCTCAAGCCGGTCACTCCTCTCTTTGAGGGAAGGGAAACCCCACCCGTATGTATTGTGTTCGTGCTCATACCAAGCGGCTCCAATGCCCAGTTCCATCCTTCCTTCGGAGATATGATCGAGCGTTGAACACATCTTCGCTAGAAGCGCGGGATTTCGGTAGGTGTTGCCCGTCGCTAAAACGCCGAGTCGCAAACGGTGCGTGATCGCCGCGACCGCAGTGATCAAAGTCCAGCCCTCCAACGCCGGTCCATCGGCAGCTTCGGGCCTACCTGGCGGCATAAAGTGATCCGAGAACCACACGCTGTTCCAACGACCGCTCTCAAGCGCGTGGACCGTCGTCGCAATATCCGACCATTGCGTACCGTAGTTACTTAATTGTGCGCCAAACTGCATTGGGGACCCTCCTTCATATCGTTATTCACGTTCTCCATTGAAAACCTAACCTTTTCTCGACTATTGGTTAACGACCCCAATCAGCGTCCGCGAAAACGGCCTTCCACTCAGGCCCACGCTAGCCTGGGTCTATCCACGAAAATCTCTCTTTAGCAGCGGTTTCTGCAACGTCGATACGCGCTTCTTCTGATAAAAGCAGTTGATCGCTCGCCGAGGTCGACCTGACTTATTCTTGCCGGACCAGTGGATCGTTTTTGAATTGTGTATCGACACATCGCCTGGATCCAGGATAGCGGCTACCGCATTGGGATCAGCAGAAAAATCCTGAGATTTTCCTAACCTGAACAACCGACCACTATGTTTCAACCGCAAATGCGATCCCTGCAGGAAATAAACGCATCCGTTGTCTGGACTCGCGGCGTCCAATGCAAACCATATCGTTAAGCCATTGTCTCCATCACGATGGGGGTGGATTTCGTCTTCCGCCTCTTCTTTGCAAAAGTACCCGACCGTCGCTGGCGTTGGCGTTTCGTCCAACAGTTCCGTTAACAGCGCTAAATGTAGGCCGTCGATAATAAAATCTTTGAAGTAGTCGTCGAGCCTCTCCAATCCTTTCGCAACATTACCGTGAAGTTGTGGCAAGCCGTGCTTGTTGTACTTTGAATCTTTCGAGCGTACACGTTGAAGCGCGGAATGCGCATGCTCACGCAATTCTGTTAACACCTCAGGCGAAATAAAATCGCGAACGATGACGTAGCCGTCCCGATGGAAGTCCGACTTCAACCGGTCAATCTCGCTCGATTTCATCGTCATTTCCACAAGATTTCGTTCTTCAACGGCGCCGCATACAATTGGACGAGTCATGCAGGTTCTTTCAGGGACCGAGCACTATACCAAATCGCCCCTACCCAACCGATACGATGGATCGGGAAATCACCCAATAGAACCATTGGTATGACACGCCCTGTTTGTGATCAGCCTATTGATGTGTTGCCATAACGACTTGCTCAAAAAAAAGGTGCGCTCGTGCCCATCATTGACGTATCTACGCTAGAGAAAGTTGGCGAATTCGGATCTAAAGCTTGGTGCGAAGCCTGCGCAGAAAATGCGGTGAAGATCCTGCGGGCCGCAGATTTGCCCTCAAACTACGAGTGGGCTTTTACTGAGCACTACACACACCCCCCAGCACGATTGTTATCGAACGATAGGCCTAAAGCGGCTTATTACATCCTCGTCAAGAATGGACAAATAACGGGCGGAGACGGCGAACCTGAAGAATGTCTTGCCATCAAAGGCTTTCACATCACGGCCCGGTGGGCAGCTATCTGCAATCAATCAGGCGCTTTTTACGGAAAAGAAGGTGGACGACAACGGAGCCAAGATGAACGTGTGATGTACGACGCGATAGAAAAGTACGTAGGTCGTCCCAACCCTTTGGGACGTGGTGGCGGACCAGAGATTTATTGGCCAGATGAAGTTAGCGGACCCCTGATGGAGGGCTCAGAAGACGGCAACGGACTGCATAATATTGCTGCTACGTTGCAAACGGATTCGCCAGAATTCGCCGACCTCCCAGTAACGAACATGCGCGTGCCGATCTTTGACGACATGACCGACGAACAAAAGAGATTCTTCCTTGAGCTATGTGAGATTGAGCTCTAAGTGCCGATTGAACGTGTCCCCGATTCGTCTCTGTTAAACATGTCGTGACCAAAAACATTCTTTTCATTACCGCCGACCAATGGCGTGCAGAGTGTCTATCGTGCTTGGGACACGTGGTCCAAACACCTAACTTGGATGCACTGGCAACAGAAGGCGTGCTGTTTACGAAACATTTTGCGAATGCGGCCCCGTGTGGACCTTCAAGGGCCAGTATCCATACCGGAATGTACCTACAAAATCATCGTGTCAGTGGCAACGGAACACCGCTCGAAGCTCGTCACACCAACTGGGCGATCGAGTCGCGGAAGCAAGGGGTCGTGCCAG
>ENA-UPTF01000770-UPTF01000770.1-marine-metagenome-genome-assembly--contig:-NODE-770-length-21692-cov-4.003794_pt1 | contig 21692 bp, 18 predicted proteins | sample MGYA00238166_ERZ767019 | MGnify/ENA primary metagenome ERZ767019 (study PRJEB28930, sample SAMN06266391) | marine metagenome | isolation source: Sea water from 250 m depth | place: Atlantic Ocean | study... | reverse complement strand
GGCTCCAAGAAGTCGCTTTTATCTTTATGGAATCACCAGGCACTTTAGATTTTTTTTGCAAGAACCGCAGCAAAACCGAGATAGTTTTCAGGTGTTAGGTTTAGTAACTCTTGTTTGACAGTATCCTCTACCTGAATCGATTGAATAAATGCAACAAAATCTTGTTTTTCTAAATCTTGACCTTGAGTCAAATCTTTCAGTTTTTCGTATGCATCGTCAATTTGCTCTCGTCGTAAAACAGTTTGAATGGCTTCTGCAATCACTTCCCAATGGGATTCAAGCTCTTTGAGTATAATTTCTTCATTCAGTTGTATTTTCTCCAAGCCCTTTTTTAGCGAAGCGTAGGCTATTACTGCATAGCCGAAACCAGACCCAATATTTCTCAGGGCAGTTGAGTCGCTTAAATCACGTTGCAGTCTGGAAATGGATAATTTTGACGATAAATGAGCAAATAAGGCATTCGCCAATCCAAGATTGCCTTCGGCATTTTCAAAATCGATGGGATTGATTTTATGTGGCATTGTAGAGGAGCCAACCTCATTTTTGTTGAGCACTTGTTTGAAATAACCAAATGAAATGTAGAGCCAAATATCACGGCTAAAATCCAACAAAATATTATTGATTCTAATGAAACAATGCAGCAATTCTGCGATCCAGTCATGAGGTTCAATTTGTGTGGTATATGCACTTTGTTCCAAGCCCATATTCTGAATGAAAGTTTTTGAAATCTGGGGCCAATCAGCATTTGGGTAAGCGATTCTGTGAGCATTAAAATTTCCAACTGCACCGTTTATTTTTGCTTTAAATTTCATTTCATCTAAACAAACCATTTGCTGATTAAGACGATCGAGGAAATTTGCAAACTCTTTGCCCATCGTGGTAGGTGTTGCCGCCTGGCCATGAGTATGTGAAAGCATAGCAGCGTTAGACCATTGATGAGAATTTGTTCGTAATTTTAATCCAATCTCTTCCAAACTTGATCGTATAATCGCTACCGTGTCTCGGATCATCATTGCATAGGAGATATTATTGATATCCTCAGAGGTACAGGCAAAATGAATGGACGATACGTAGTCACTGCCCCCAGGTATTTTCAATAATTTATTTTGCAGAAAATACTCAACTGCCTTGACGTCATGATTTATTTTGGATTCAATTTTCTTTACTTCAACTGCATCATCTAATGAGAAATCACCAATGATATTCTCCATAGCATAATTGGTAGTCTCAGGTATTGAACTGATATGTGAAATTTCTTTTTCTTGTGCTAAAAACTGAAGCCATCGTATCTCGGTGATGACCCGATAACGGATCAGTGATTCCTCACTAAACAGATCTCTTATAGCGGTACATTTATCTGCATATCTACCGTCTATTGGCGACAACGTTTGCAGTTGATGTTTTTTCATCAGAGTCACTTCTACTTACAAAAGTGAATCATACACTAAACTTACTTTCGTGACTGCCATTCTGTGTGTATTATCGTATATGAAGATTTGGAGTGAAACATGAGCGAAAAACAATATCGCGTTGAAAATGACAGTATGGGAGAGATTAAAGTACCTGCTGATAAACATTGGGGAGCTCAAACACAGAGAGCCATTGAAAATTTCAACATCAGTGGCATCACAATGCCACCCGAATTTCTGCAAGCTCTGGGTTTACTGAAATGGGCTGTTGCATCCGCTAATTCTGATCTTGGTCTGTTGGCAAAAGATAAATCTGAGGCAATTGGAAATTCAGCACTTGAAATAGCAAAAGGTGAGCATTCAGAAGAGTTTCCTGTCGATGTGTTTCAGACCGGTTCTGCAACCAGCACCAATATGAATATCAATGAGGTCATTGCCAATTTGGCATCAACAAAAAGTCTCGATATCCATCCCAACGATGATGTGAATATGGGCCAGAGTAGCAACGATGTTATTCCTTCAACAATACACATAGCAGCTACTATTGCTGTTCGAAAAAATCTTCTTGATGCCTTAAGTCATTTACAAGAAACTCTTGAGCAGAAAGCAACAAGTCTATCAGACATAGTGAAGACAGGGCGGACCCACTTAATGGATGCAATGCCTGTGACTTTTGGACAAGAACTAAGTGCTTGGTCAAATCAAATCAAAGCTGTTGCAGGTCAGTTTGATGAAACTTTACCTAAGATGGAACAACTAGCTATAGGGGGAACAGCAGTTGGCACAGGTGTTAATGCACATCCTGATTTAGCACAAACCGTAATTGCTCTGTTAAACCAAAAAACAGATATAGAGTTTAAGTCGGCACCTGATTTATTTATGGCAATCAGCTTCCAAGATGTTGCCCTTGAATTGTCAGCAAATACAAGAAGCCTTGCTGTTGCTCTGACAAAAATATCCAATGATCTCCGTTGGATGAATAGTGGACCTCTGGCAGGTTTGGCTGAGATTTCACTGCCCATGTTGCAGCCTGGTAGCAGTATTATGCCGGGCAAGGTAAATCCCGTTATTCCTGAGTCGGTGGCAATGGTTGCAGCACAAGTAATTGGTAATGATGCAACCATATCAGTGGCTGCCCAATCGGGTAATTTTCAGCTGAATACGATGCTGCCCCTTATTGCTCATAACTTATTGCAATCCGTTTCGCTGTTGTCCAATGCTTCAAGAGCATTGGCAGATAAGGCTATCAAGGATTTTTCAGTCAACCAGGAGGAAATTGACTCAGTCATTAATAGAAACCCAGTCTTAGCGACAGCATTGAACTCTGTAATTGGTTACGAGCTGGGTACCCAAATTGTAAAAAAAGCTTATGCCGATAAAAGAGCTATCATCGATGTTGCTCTTGAGATGACCGAATTAGACGAGGGCAAGTTAAAAGAATTATTGGATCCATTCCGTTTGACCAGCAATAATTCTTGATTGTGGTCAACACTGCTTTCTTAGCTGATGCTTAACGATATAAGAAAGAGATTTTTTAACAGTCAACCCTCGAGTGACCCAGTTAAGCAGGTTATGGATAGACTGCCTGAAGAAATCGTTGAGAAGTATCTCAAAAAAACCCAACTTAAACACGCAGGGGTTTTAATCGGACTCATAGATGATCCAAAAAATGGGTTAAGTTTATTGCTGACGAGAAGGACTGCAAATCTTAAACATCACGCGGGAGAGATCAGTTTACCAGGTGGTTCTTTTGATGAGGGTCAAGACACAAATATACAAAGTACAGCCTTAAGGGAAGCTGATGAAGAGATCGGACTGAAAGCTGGTCAACTAGAGATTTTAGGTTTTTTAGAGCCGCAAATTAGCCTTGGTACTGGGTTTATTGTTACCCCCACAATAGCTCACATAGAAAGTAGTTTTATCCCTAAAATAGATACCAATGAAGTTGAGGAATTGTTTTCAGTACCCCTCAGTTTCCTTACCAACAACAACAATTTAGATCATGAGTACAGAACTTTTGATCAGATTAAATGGTCTGTCTACACTTACTATTATGAGGATTATCAAATCTGGGGCTTGACGGCTCAAATCATCCGAAAATTCTGTAGTAAGATCATTTAATAATCAACGAGAGGTGAAAAATTGGAAAAGCTGTTAGAAGTTACAAAAGAGCTCAGAAATCCTGAAACGGGCTGTCCCTGGGATCGAGAGCAAACATTCAGTTCTATTTCATACTGTGCAATTGAGGAGGCATACGAGGTAGTGGAAGCAATTGAGGAGAAAGACTATGAGTCGTTGAAAAGTGAGCTCGGTGATTTACTTTTTCAAGTGGTTTTTCATTGTGAAATGGCAAAAGAAATGAACTTATTTGATTTCGACGATGTGGTGAATGCAATCTCTGAGAAACTGATTTCCAGACATCCACATGTTTTTGGAGGAGCAACAATTGATGATGTTAAAATCCAAACGGATCTTTGGGAGAGGCAAAAAATACAAGAAATGCAGAAATCTGGGAAAAAATTAAGTGTCCTGGATGGAATTGGCAAGAATCAGCCAGCCTTGAATCGAGCTTTGAAACTTGGCAAAAGAGCATCGTCAGTAGGCTTTGATTGGCAATCGACTGAAGACGTAATGATTAAGATTTCTGAGGAACTGGAGGAATTAACTTCAGCTCTTAAGTCAGATGAAGCTGCATTGATCGAAGAAGAACTGGGCGATCTCTTGTTTAGTATCGTTAATCTTGCAAGGAACACTCAAAAAAATCCTGAGACTGCATTGAGAAAAGCAAATCAAAAATTTGAGGCTCGTTTTAGAGGTATGGAAGATCATCTGCAGACAAGTAATCAAAAACTTGAAAATTTGTCTTTCCAGGAAATGGATAAACTCTGGGAGCTGGTTAAGAGAAAACATGACGTCTCTTGATCGAGAAAGACTTTTACAACTTAAGAAATACAGCAGAAGACTGTCTTCAAAAGCTGGAGTTTATTGCATGCTGAATGAAAACGGGAAAGTTATTTATGTTGGCAAGGCAAAAAACCTAAAAAAGCGTGTCAGTAGCTATTTTGGCAAAACCACACATCTACCTAAGACCCAAGCGGTGCTATCAGCTACAGGCTCGATAGAAGTTACTATTACTAGAACAGAACGCGAAGCCTTGATACTCGAGAATAACTTAATTAAAGAACATAAACCTCGTTTCAATGTTTTGCTGAAAGATGGCAAAAGTTATCCGTATATTGAGGTCACAGTTAAGGACAATTTTCCAAGGTTCTCATTTCACAGAGGCAAGAAAAACAGAGAAAGAGCAGAGTATTTTGGCCCCTATCCCAATGTCAATGCCGTGCGTGATACGTTGAGTCAATTGCAAAAAATATTTCGTTTGAGGAACTGCGAAGATTCTTTCTACAATAATAGATCAAGACCTTGTTTGCAGCATCAAATTAAACGCTGTTCAGCCCCTTGTGTGGGGTTGGTTGAACCAAAGGACTATGCTTTTGATGTAAATCAGGCTGTGGAATACCTAAAGGGAAACAATCAGCATGTTTTCGATGAATTTTTGAAAAAAATGGATCAGGCATCAAGTGAACGAGAATATGAAAAAGCTGCTTTTTACAGAAATCAAATTAGTTCATTGAAAGTAATTCAGGCGCATCAATTTGCCGATAGCAAGAGACAAATAGATTTGGATGCTGTTGCGATTACTCAAGAAGCAGATATTTTCTGTGTAGCTGTTTTGTTTGTCCGTGGCGGTCGAATTCTTGGCAGTAGAAAATTTTACCCTGCAAAAACAAAATTTGCTTCTAAATCTGAAGTTCTGGAATCTTTTCTTGTGCAATATTATCTTGACAAGGATCCTCCTAGTGAAATAGTTTTGGACAGCATGATTGATCATAAAAAGGCCATTGAAGAGGCTTTATCAGATGGAATGAATCATAAGGTTGCAATCAAGGTCAACGTAAGAAAAGACCGAAAACGTTGGCTTGAGATAGCGGTTACCAATGCTCAGGAATCGCTATCAATGAAATTATCAACAAAAGCGACGACCGAAGCCCAATTATTTTCTTTAACCAATTTTTTGCAGCTTGATGATGTGGTCACTAGGGTTGAATGCTTTGATATCAGCCACACAACAGGCGACAAATGCATCGCTGCCTGCGTTGGTTTAAACCAAGATGGCTTTGATAAAAAACAATATCGAAGATTCAACATTTCTGGAATCACTCCTGGGGACGACTATGCTGCAATCAGTCAGGCAGTCAGCAGACATTATTCTCGTTTAATCCAGGAGGACAAACAACTCCCTGATGTTGTTGTGATTGATGGCGGCAAAGGGCAGTTAAGAGTTGCAAAAGAAATTTTGAATGAGCTGGGTCTCAGTGATATTCCAGTTATTGGAATAGCAAAGGGTCTACACAGGAAGCCTGGCGAAGAAAAAATTTTCTTAAACTTATTAAAACAACCCTTGGCAAAAGCACAGCACTCACCAGCAATGTATTTGCTTCAGGTAGTTAGAGATGAGGCACACCGCTTTGCAATAACCGGACACCGTGCGAAAAAAAGAAAGACATTGCTGAAATCCGATCTTGAATCTATCGAGGGTATTGGTCCTGCAAAAAAGAAAAATTTAATTCGTCAGTTTGGTGGCATCCAAGAAGTGCAACGTGCTTCGATTGAGGATTTATTAACCATTGATGGGATTAACAAGTCATTGGCAGAGAGAATTTATAATTTTTTCAATCCAGGATAATTTTTTCTATCATTCCATACTATAATCCCACTATGGGAAACACATTTAATTTTGCCAACCTACTGACGTTTATCCGAATTGTTTGTATCCCTCTGATTGCTGTTGTTTTTTTTATGTCATTTGAACTATCGAGACCGATTGCTGCTGTTATTTTTATTCTTGCAGCCCTTACTGATTGGCTGGATGGCTGGGTAGCAAGGGAGTTTGATCAAACCTCAAAACTCGGGGCTTTTTTGGATCCTGTTGCAGATAAATTAATTGTTTCAGTTGCCTTAATATTAATAGTACAAAGCGATCCTACAATTTTGAACAGTGTTATTGCAGCAATCATTATAGGCAGGGAAATCACCATTTCTGCTCTCCGTGAATGGATGTCGGAACTCGGAGCAAGTCATCAGGTGACCGTCACTGGATATGCCAAGCTGAAAACTGTATTTCAGATGTTTGGTCTTTCTTTTATGTTATTCAAGATTCCTGTATTTGGAATACCCATTTATTTGATAGGTAAAATTTTATTGATTGCTGCAGTTGTATTGACTTTATGGACTATGATTGTTTATCTAGTCAAAGCTTGGCCTGTGATTTTAAAAAGCGAGTGAAAACAATGCCAAAGAGAATAATATTTAGTCTGACCACAATCTGTTTGATGATGCTAATCGGTTGTTCGAATGACAACGAAGAAATGAAATTTCAAACACTTCTAGATAAGGAATGGCAGCGGGGTTTGGATGAAAATCCAATTTATGCATCCTACATGGGTGATAAACGTGCCAATCAGGATTGGCCAGACATATCTGAAACAGCTGTTCGTGATCGACAAAATAAAGTCAGGGATGTTCTTCAAGAATTAAAATCCATTGATCCAAAACTCCTGCCTGAGACCCAGCAGTTGAATTATCGCTTGTTCCTTTACAATTATGAAAGAGCTGTTTCAGCCCAGAAATTTGATACCCATCTTCTCGTATTTGGACAAAGAGGTGGTATTCAATTGGAGCACGAAACAACTGAAGGGCTTGCTTTTCAAACTGAGCAAGATTATGAAGATTGGCTGGTAAGATTGTCCAAACTGCCTGATTTAATATCAGCAAATATTGAACTGGCAAATCTTGCTATAGAACAAGGCATAACAGCCCCCAGGGTACTGATGGAAAGGGTGTCAAGACAAATAAAACTACAACTCAAGGAGGACCCAAAAACCAGTCCATTTTATAGTATTTTTGATAATATTCCCGATAGCATTGATGCCAAATTTAAATTTGATATACAGCAACGGGCACAAATTGTAATTTCGGATCAGGTAATTCCAGCGTATGAAATTTTAGATAATTTTTTCACAACTTTATATCTGCCTGCAGCCAGGGAGTCCTATGGCATTTACGATCTTCCCAACGGTTACGAGTGGTATGAGCATTTAGCAAGATGGCACACCACTACTGATTTAACTCCAGATCAGATCCATGAAATTGGTCTGAGTGAGGTGGCTCGGATCAGAAATGAAATGGAGGATATTATCGAATCTTTGAATTGGCAGGGAACTTTTGATGAATTTTTGCAGTTTCTGAGGACCGACCCACAATTTTACTTTGAAACCCCCGAAGAACTACTTCAAGAATATTTAGCCACCTCTAAAAGAATCGATCCAAAAATAACTCGACTCTTTAAGGTGTTGCCAAGAACTCCATATGGTATCAGGCCTATCCCCGAGGAGTCGGCACCGGATACAACGACTGCGTATTACATGCGTCCTTCTGCTGACGGTTCCCGGGCAGGTTATTACTATGTCAATTTATATAGACCTGAAGTGAGACCCAAGTACGAAATTGAAGTACTGTCAGTGCATGAAGCTGTTCCAGGTCACCACCTACAAATTGCATTGGCAATGGAGCTGGACAACATTCCTAATTTTAGACGGTTCTCTGGATATACTGCTTTTGTTGAAGGTTGGGGTTTGTACAGTGAAAGTTTGGGTGAGGAATTGGATCTGTACCAAGATCCCTATTCCAAATTTGGAGCCTTGACCTATGATATGTGGCGGGCGGTGCGTCTAGTGGTGGACACGGGCATGCATTATAAAGGTTGGTCTAGGGATCAAGCCATCGAATTCTTCATGGCTAATGCCGCTAAAACCGAACAGGATATTGTCAACGAAATTGATCGTTATTTAATTATGCCAGGTCAGGCATTGGCTTATAAAATAGGGCAGCTGAAAATCTTGGAGTTGAAGAGAAAATCACAGCAACAACTTGGAGAGGACTTTGATATTAAGGACTTTCATCATGTAGTACTAGGGCAGGGCGCGGTGCCCTTGAGTGTACTCGAAGAACGAGTGGATCAATACATCGAGTCTACAAAAGGTTGAGTCTTTAATCTTGCAACTTGAAAAGTTGTTCAAAATTGGTTTGCAGCAGAGCCCGCATCTCAGCAGTACTGTAATTTGAAGCCTGCATAGCTTCTACAAATCGTTCCAAATGACTGTTGGTGTAGCCTGGAAATTGAGGTCCATCTGAGCCGTAAATTACCCGATCAACCAAATTGTTCTCTTTTATGATTCTTAAGTAGTCTGTCAGAACCTTCTCGGCTTTTCTCGCCCCCAAAGCCCCTGGTTCCAAGTAAACATTGTCGTATTTTTGTGCCAATTCAATGCACGAATCTAAATAGGTTAAAGCAACTTTAAAACTGTCGTATCCAGAGTGGCCAAGAATGAATTGAGTGTCGGGATATCTTTTTATTGTGTCTTCTAGGTATTTTGGATCAACGTAAGGGGGTTCAAGTCTCGTATAGGGATTCGGACTGGTGCCAGTATGCACATAAATTGGTTTTCCAAGGCGTCCGGCAATTTCATAGACACCATCAAAACGAGGATCATCAAATCGCATTTGTTGATGGGCATGAGCCAGTTTGATCCCCACCATGTTGGAATTACCGAGAACTGATTCAAGTTCTTTTAATTGTTCAGGGCCATCAATATTCCAATAATCGGTTCTTACACTAGCAAACCCCAACAAACGTTCTGGATGGTCATTAATTTGTTGCTGCAGAAACTGATTTGATGCAATGCCTGTTGTGTCTGGGCTGTAAACTGCAAAAACACCACCTCTCCTGATGTTGGCTTTGTCCATTTGTTTTAAAATACCCTCGGAAGTCAAGCCACTTCCTAATAGGTACTTCATTGTGAACCGTAAAAATTTTGGGACCCTTTCAGAGTACCTTTCTTTATAGGGTTCGGTTAAAGCATCCCAGGTGCCGGTATGCAGATGCATGTCAATCACATCAATTGATTCACCTTGAATGGTCAATCCATAGTCTTGATCTTCAGCTAGAAGTGGCTCATTCCAGAAGATCATGGCGAAACAAGTTAAAGTGCTTAGTTGTATTTTTGAAAGAAATTTACCCATCGCATCTACCTAAATTTTTTCAAATCATAGCAAGAATCTATGCAGGCTGCGAATTAGTTGCTTGTTAGCATGTGGAGTGCAAAACCATACATGTCTGAGATGTAATCAATCACCTTGTCTTTAGGTGTCCCTGCACCATGTCCGGCACGCGATTCTATTCGTATCAGAATGGGATTTTCGCAACTTTGTGCTGCTTGCATTCTCGCCGCAAATTTATAGGAGTGAGAGGGCACAACTCGGTCATCTCTTTCAGATGTTGTGATCAATGTCGGTGGATAGCAAGTCATGGGTTGTATGTTGTGATAGGGGGAGTATTTGAATAACACCTTGAAATCATCTTTATTCTCAGGTGATCCATAGTCACTTTCCCAAGCCCAGCCTATGGTAAATTTATTAAATCTCAACATATCCATAACCCCAACTCCGGGTAATGTAGCTCCAAACAAATCAGGTCGTTGTAGGAGGCTTGCACCAACCAATAAGCCGCCATTGGAACGCCCTTCGATTACGGTTTTACTCGGTTGTGAGTAACCTGTCTGATGAAGGTGTTCAGCGGCAGCAGCAAAATCGTCAAACACATTTTGTTTGTTGTGTAACATTCCTTGACGATGCCACTGTTCACCGTATTCACCGCCACCCCTCAGATTTGCAACCGCAACAACACCCCCCATCTTCATCCAACTGAAATACTTGGTACTGAAATTAGGCAGGATGGGAATATCAAAGCCTCCATATCCATAGAGGAGCAGGGGATTGTTGTTATTCAATTCAATGTTCTTTAAGTGTGAAATAAACATTGGAATCAAAGTTCCATCTTTACTTCGGTAGAATTCTTGTTTACTGGTAAAGTCGTTGGCATAGAACCCTGGAACCAACTGTGACCAGACACGTTTGAGTTGTTGGTCAGAGAGGTCATACTCGAAAATCTCCTTCGGTTGGATGTAATTGGAGAAGGAGAAGAACAATTGACTCGAATCAGGTTTCGTAGATATGCCTGAAATGGCTCCATTCTTTGGAAAATCCATTTTTTTTATTTTTTCTCCAGTTGTTTGATAGAGTACTATTTCGCTGGATACATCTTTCAAGTAATGGCAAAGAAAATACCCCGAAGTTAAATAAACATTTCTTAACGCATGATTTTGTTCCGGAATAATTTCCTGCCAGTTTTCTTCGTCGGGATTGTCAATGTCAATCGCAATCAAACGACCCATTGGAGCATTGAGGTCGGTGAAGAACCAGAAAACATTTCCCTCATTGCCGACAAAGTGAAATTGCGCTTTAAGTTCTGGGATTAGTTCAATGAATGACGGATCGGATTGATGTAACTTTTGATAAAAAATTCTGTTTCTTTCATCGGTGCCTTCGCTCACATGGAGAACGAGGTAATTTCCGTCTTCGCTCACCGTTGCTCCCCAACCCCATTCGGGTTGATCGATTCTTGCATAAACCAGTTTATCGCTGGATTGTTTTTCGCCAATTTTATGAAAATAAAGCCTTTGGTTGGTATTGGTGTCTTCCAGTTCAGCTCCAGTTTTAGGTTGTGAGTAGGCTGAGTAATAAAAACCAGAGTTGTCTTTTAACCATTCAGCACCAGAGAATTTTGACCACAGAATTTCATCCTCCAGATCCAGGCCACTTTCTAGATCTCTAATTTTCCAAGTCTTCCAATCTGAGCCACCATCAGAGATTGCATAGGCCAGCAGTTTTGCATCAGGACTGACACTAACTCCGCTCAAAGCAATCGTCCCATCTTTAGAAAGTTGATTGGGATCTAAAACCAATCTCTCAGTGCCTTGATTGTCCTCTTTGTAATAGAGTTTGCTTTGTTGCCAGTCTCCGTTGTTGTAATAGTAAAAATACTTCGATTGCTCCTGAAAAGGAACAGATCTTGTTGCTTGATCCAATGCCTGGTCAAGAATTGTTTCTATTGCTTTTATTTCAGATATTTCATTTAAATACTTTTCAGTAAATTGGTTTTGTTTTCTTATCCAGGTTTGAGTTTCGTCAGAGTCTAAATTTTCAAGCCAACGGTAAGGGTCTCTGACTACCTGCCCATGATAAATATCAAATACGTCGACTTTTTTAGATTTTGGATAATCATCAAGAGAATCGAATCCTGTGATGAAAAAAAAGCTTACCAATAGACAAAAACAGATAAGATAACGTTTGGTATTGTGCATATTCATAGTATTTAAAATAATTATACATATCTTTAAGACACACGAATGGAACAGATTCTAGAAAATATTTCCCTTGTTAGAGACGGTGTGCTTCTGCCAGGGTTTATTTTTGGTTTTGTGCATGTCGGCTTAGTAATACTGGGGTTTTATACAGGCTGGAGTATCAACCGACTGCTTAAAAATATTACCAAAGGATATATAGCAGGAATCATTGGAGCAGCTTTAGCTCACGTGATTGCAGATTTAGTTGCAGCTTTAGTAGATCCAACTATGCGTGCTAGAACTTTAGGTATCGTACTAGGTGGATTACTCCCACTTTTACTTATTCCTGTCTTGGAAAAATACGTAACTAAAAGCAAGAGCCACATCATGGTTGGAGATCATGAAGACATTGAAAAAGACTTAATGGACGAACATCACCATTGATTGCTTTGAAGTCTCTTGACTCACTTCTAAAACTCAATATCTAATTTACCAATTTGACTTTTACAAAATTCATAAAAAAGATTACATTTGGACTACGTAAATAAACCATGGATTCACAATGAAACAATCAATTCTTTTTATATTTCTTATTCTTAATCTTAACGGAGGATTTTATCCTAATCTCCACGCTGCCGACCTGATTCATATGGATAAATCAGTGTTTGAGGATCTGATCAATACTGAGTTTGAGCCCTACAACGCAGGCTATGGAGAATTAACGGTTAGAGAATACGAGCTATTTACCAGTGAAGATGAAAATTTTTCAATTGGTATTTGGGAAGCCAAGAGAGGGGAAGAGGTTATGGATACCCCTTATCCCTACAACGAATTTATGTATGTGCTTTTCGGCCAAGTGATCGTTAAAAATAGTGATGGCCAGACTATCATTTTTAATCCTGGTCAAGGGTTTATTACGCCGAAAGATTGGATGGGTTCCATGACTATTACTGAAGATCTAGCAGTCATCTATGCCATAGATGGCTTGAAACAAACAAAAAATGATAGGCCTATTGATTTGGTTGAAATAGATGATGTAAGAGTATCGACTTATGATCTGGGGGATTTTGAACCTTATCATCCTGAATACAGCAATCTTTTAGCCAGAGGGATTACTCTTTTTTCAAATCAAGATGAAAGTTTTCAGGTAGGTATTTGGGAGTCTACGTCAGGGTCTATACCTGCTGATGCAGAATATTTTCATGGTTATCATGAATTTATGTACCCCCTGAGTGGTTCGATAAAATTATCCCATATCAATGGTCAAGTAAGTGTTACCAGCCCGGGTGAAGGTGTTCTTATTCCTTCAAACTGGGATGGAGAGTTTGCAGTACCTGAAGGGGTTTTAAAGATATGGATTACTTATACAGAAACAGGGACAACAAATAAATAAAATGAATAGCAGATTGTGATTAATGGAGAGGGAGAAGGAGAATGGAATGTGTCCAAATAGAGAGAAAGAGTGTTTATTCGTTTTATGTTCGGGTGATCGTTGTCTCGCTTTGCCTGCTGGCTGCTCGAACTGAGTCCTCCCCTTTGTCTGAAAATACTTATCTGAATGCGGTTGAACTCTTGACAACGTTTTCAGGTGAGAGAGCGGAGCAGTACGAGCCGTTCTTCCGATTCTCAGATGAGACCAGAATTGTCGGTGTCGAGATCCACGCCGCCGGAACGAACGACACGGATGCCCGGTATTACGCTGGGACCGAAGTTTGGAAGCAGATCAACAACATTTTACGAATCACGACCGCAGATGGATTCGAGGGCATATCCGGTGTGGTTTCTGAGCATCAAGGAGAATTCAGTGATGAACATCTGCTGGAATTGCAGAGTGTCACTGCTGATCTTCTTGCCCTTAGGTCACTTGACCCGGTTGAGGTAGGGATGATGCTCAACCGAACGAGACCGGACTTGAGCGATGCATCTCGTGCAAACATTGATATTGCATTGTGGGATTTGGCAGCACGAAGGGCAGGCCGTCCTCTCTATGAGCTACTTGGGGCAAAGCGAAATTCAATTGAACCTTATGCGAGTCTCCCTTTCTACGATTCGCTTCCTGAGTACGTAGAAGCAGTCAACGAGTACGCGAAACTTGGCTACAGGACCTTCAAGTTTCACGTCTGGGGAATGATTGAAGAGGACATCAAGCTCGTACAGTTGATCCAGAAGACATTTGCAGACTCTTCGTATCGCTTCATGATGGATCTCGAAGGAGCGTACGGATTTGACGACGCACTCAGGTTAGGTGGGGAAATGGATGAGCGCCTATTTATTTGGTTCGAGGGACCCATAGACGATGAACTTTTGGATCAATATAAGGAACTCAGGAGCAGGCTCGCGTTACCAATCATTCCTGCTGGGTACAATATCTATTCTCCTGAGTTTATCAGACAGGGGATTAAGACTGGATCTTGGGATGCAGGTAGGTTTGATGCCACGACCATCGGCGGAATCTCGAAGGCGCTTGAGCTCCTGATCATTGCCAACGATGCCGGTCTTTCGATCGAAATCCAAAGCTGGGGTCACTCGCTGGCTCAGGCAGCCAACCTCCACCTGATGCTGGCCAATGAGCGGACTAGGTACTTCGAAGCTTCGATGCCAAAGGAGGCTTATGAGTTCGGGATGAAGAATGGTAACTTGCTTGATCGGGGGCAGGTGGCTGCACCGGAGGAAAACGGTCTGGGTATTGAAGTAGACTGGGATAATCTGGCAATGGCAGATTTCTATATCAAAATCGAAGACCCCAAAAATGTAGAATGATGCCAACAAAAAGAATAAACAAACTTACAAAAAAGCCATTTGAGCCTGAAGATATTAGAGGAGATGATTGGGAGTTAACCAGTTGAGCAAAATTGCAAGAAGAGACTTCATCAATGGAACTTTAATGGCAGCTGGGGCTTCCATGCTTCCATTTAAAAGTACCAGTCAAGCGGTTATGGCCGCACTCAAACCAGAGTATTATCCTCCAGCGCTTACTGGACTTCGAGGCAGTCACCCCGGATCAAACGAACACGCTCATAGCCAGGCATTGACTAAAAAAACAGATTGGGGACCAACCACCGATCTGAAAGAGGAATACGACCTGGTTGTAGTAGGCGGTGGCCTCAGTGGACTGTCGGCTGCCTATTTCTATCAACAAAAGCACGGAAGAGACAAGAAGGTGCTGATACTGGACAATCATGACGATTTTGGAGGTCATGCCAAGCGCAATGAACACACGATAGGTGGAGATACCCTATTGGGCGAAGGTGGTTCAGAGTCATTTGAATATCCACATGAATTTAGTGAAACCGTACTCAACCTTCTAAACGATCTCGGTGTTAATATGGACCGCTTCAAAACTGCCTACGACACTGACTTCTTCAAAAGGCATAACCTAGGTGCTGTTACGTATTTCAACAAGAGAATATTTGGCGAAGACAAAGTGGTGAAGCATCCGTATTGCAACTATCCAAACTATGTCGAAGGGCTTCAGGGTGCAAAGCTTTCCAGTAAGGAAGCGGCACAACAAGCGCCCTTGAGTGATAGTGGCAAAGAACAGTTGCTTCGAGTACTAAATGGTGGGCTGCATTTGCTAAAAGTCCCGAAAGAGGAGTTGCAGAACTACACTAGGACACATTTCTACTTCGATTATCTAAAGAATGCGCTAGGTGTTAATGACCCAGGGGTATTGAGAATGGCCAGACATTCTGGTCTGGATTGGGGAAGCACTGGAACAGAATTGATGAGCATAGCAACAGCCAGGAGCTGCGGAGCCCTGGGGTTTGCGCCTGTGGCAGTCTTTGACGAAGACAATCCTTATATTCATCATTTTCCCGATGGCAATGCCGGTGTTGCACGTGCGTTGGTGAAATGGTTGATCCCTGGTGTAGCCAAGGGAAGCAACGCTGAAGATCTGGTCCTGGCTAAATTCAACTATGCCGAGCTCAACAAATCCAACAATATGGTCCGCATCAGGCTAAACAGCACTGTGGTCAACGTAGAGCATGGTAATGAGCCTCGGAGCTCCAGTGACGTGTTAGTCAACTATATCAACGACAACAAGTCGTACCAAGTGCACGCCAGAGGTGTCGTGATGGCCTGTTACAACATGATCATTCCGCATATCGTGTCGGGTCTGCCAGAAGAGCAGTCAGCGGCATTGAAACTTCAAGGCAAGAATCCATTGCAATACACCACCGTCGGTCTGAGAAACTGGAGAGCCATGAAAGAGATGGGAATTGGTGTGGCCATGTCGCCTGGAAATATGCATCAGGCAGTGCTGATGGATTTTCCGGTGAGCATGGGCGGCTATGAATACACTAGTACCCCCGACGACCCATGCGTCATTCAGATGATCAGCTGTCCATATGGGAAATTTGGCGAACCAAGACGTGAGCAATTTCGTGAAGCGCGATACAGGATGTTGGGGTTGCAGTTCAAGGATTATGAACAGGAGATCAGAAGCCACCTGAGTGGTATGTTTCCCAGGGAGTTGTTCGACTTCGACCGGGATGTTGCGAGTATTTCCGTCAATCGATGGGCCCACGGTTATTCGAACGGTGGCCCGGGGGATTCGACACGAATCGGTCGCCAACCATTTGGCCGGATCACCATTGCCAATAGCGATTCCGCTCCCGGTTCGGATGCTAAAACCGCAATGATGATGGCCCATCGCGCGGTGAATGAATTGGGATAAGCTCGAAGAGCACTTTGGCGTATTATCTTGCCATCATGTTGTATATTGGTATTAGGAACACGAAAAATATTCAAAATAAGTTATCCAGGCAACTGATACTAAAGGTGCATTAAACATAAATAATAGGAGTAAGCCAGTTGAGTAAAATTGCAAGAAGAGATTTTATAAATGGAACTTTAATGGCAGCTGGGGCTTCCTTGTTACCCTTTAACAGTAATACTCAAGCGGTAATGGCCGCACTCAAACCAGAGTATTATCCTCCAGCGCTTACTGGACTTCGCGGCAGTCACCCCGGATCAAACGAACACGCTCACAGCCAGGCATTAACAAATCAACTAGATTGGGGACCTACCACTGATCTGAAAGAGGAGTATGACCTGGTTGTAGTAGGCGGTGGCCTCAGTGGACTGTCGGCTGCCTATTTCTATCAACAAAAGCACGGAAGAGACAAGAAGGTGCTGATACTGGACAATCATGACGATTTTGGAGGTCATGCCAAGCGCAATGAACACACGATAGGTGGAGATACCCTATTGGGCGAAGGTGGTTCAGAGTCATTTGAATATCCACATGAATTTAGTGAAACCGTACTCAACCTTCTAAACGATCTCGGTGTTAATATGGACCGCTTCAAAACCGCCTACGACACTGACTTTTTCAAAAGGCATAACCTAGGTGCTGTTACGTATTTCAACAAGCGAATATTTGGCGAAGACAAAGTGGTGAAGCATCCTTTTTGTGATTACCCGGGTTTTGTGGAAGGACTTTTGCGTCCAACCCTATCGCATGAAAGGGCTGCACAACAATCCCCATTGAGCAAGAAAGGCAAACAACAATTGCTGCGCGTATTGAAAGGTAATCCACATACATTGAAGGCACCTAAGAAGGAATGGAGACAATACATTCGTTCTCACTCCTACTTTGATTATCTAAAAACCACGTTAGGAGTCGATGACCCCGGGGTACTGAGAATGGCCAGACATTCTGTCGTCGATTATGGGGGCACACCAGAGTTGATAACCATGGAAGAAGCATTTGAAAGTGGAGCATTGGGTCTAGATTATTTTTCATGGAGAGATGTGATGGAAGTAGGAAATGATGGGGGGTATATCAAGAATAAAAGTACTTATTCCGTAGAAAAACCCTTCATTCATCACTTTCCTGACGGCAATGCCACCATTGCACGAATGTTGGTGAAAAAGATGATTCCTGATGTCGGACCAGGAGAAAATGTCGAAGAGATTGTGTTATCCAAGTTCAAGTATGCTGAGTTAGATAAATCCAGTAATGGCGTTCGAGTTCGACTAAACAGCACTGTTGTGAATGTTCAGCACGGCGGTGATCCTTATAGTTCTAGCGATGTTTTCGTCAACTATATCAGTGACAACAAGTCGTATCAGGTGAAAGGCAAGGGCGTCGTGATGGCCTGTTACAACATGATGATTCCATACATCGTTTCAGACCTTCCCAAAGAACAAGATGCGGCATTGAGACGACTATCAAAGATTCCACTGCAATTCACCACTGTCGGCCTGAGGAACTGGAGAGCTATGAAAGAGATGGGAATTGGGATGGCCATGTCGCCTGGAAATATACATCAGGCGGTGGGGATGGACTTCCCTATTAGCATTGGGGGTTATAAGTACACCAAGACTCCAGACGATCCTTGTATCCTCCACATGAGATCCTGTCTGCTTGGAGAAACCGTTGGTGCGCCACAAATTGAACAGTTCCGTGAAGCAAGATACAGAATGTTAGGGCTGCAATTCAGGGACTACGAAGTAGAGATCAGAGAGCATTTAGGGGGCATGCTCCCGAAGGATATATTTGATTTCGATAGAGATGTTGCGAGTATTTCTGTTAATCGATGGGCTCATGGTTATTCCTATCGTAACCCAGGAGCAATTGGACGACAACCATTCGGAAGAATTACTATCGCCAATAGCGATTCAGTAAATAGCTCACTTTTGAATAGGGCAATTGAGCAGGCATGGAGAGCCGTAAGGGAGTTAGGTTAATCCCAAGCACAATTAACCATTCCAACAGTCATCCTTTGTTATTATTATTCTTATGAAAAGAATAGTTTTAAGACCAATACTTCTAGCCACGGCTACCCAACTTGATGCCTCATAGAGAATGAAAATAGATAAGGGAGCGATATCAAATCCAAGAATCCTTGCTAGAAGGGAATTATTAAAACTCATATTTGCGTCCCCAATTTTTGGTGCAATGGCAGGATTGCCTGTTTCTGGGTTTGCTACACCTGATAGAGCAACACCGGAAATAGCTAGTCAGGCATTGAATATCTTCCAAATAAAAAAGGTTGCCAGTGAAAAACTACCGCTACCCGTATGGCATTTCATCATTAATGGCTCTGATGATGGGAAAACTATGGCAGCTAATCGTGAGGTATTCGATGAATGGGAATTGCGTGTACGACGCATGATTGATGTCAGTAACATAGACACTTCTGTTGAACTGTTTGGTGATACATTTCCTAGTCCGATAATTTTGGCACCGATTGGTGCACAACAAAGAGTCCATCCGGAAGGTGAATTGGCGACTGCAAATGCTGCTGCAAAAAGAAAACAACTCATGATAGCTTCGATGATGACAAGCTACAGTTTTACTGAAATTGCAACCGTTGGAGGACCACTCTGGTTTCAGATGTACTCATCTCCACATACCGAGATGATGGAACATATGCTGAGTTTAGCTGAAGCTGAAAATACTCCAGTGTTGGTACTGACTGTGGATACATCTTCTCGTGGCAACCGCGAAGGAGAGCGTTGGTTTCGTCGTCAAATAACTCAAACTGGCATGCGCTTGGGTAATTTTGAGAATTATAAGGGCAGGATGATGATTGGGGATCCTTCAATGACGTGGGATATCATAAAGTGGCTTCGAGACAATACTCGAATGAAAATAGTTTTAAAGGGTATTGTTACTAGAGAAGATGCTGCTTTGGCCGTAGACCATGGTGTGGACGGCATCATCGTATCTAATCACGGGGGACGCCAAGAAGAAAGCAATCGGGCAACTTTAGATTCTTTGATTGAGGTATTGGAAGGGACACAAGATATTATACCTGTGCTTATTGATGGGGGCTTTAGGCGAGGAACAGATATTTTTAAGGCTTTAGCACTCGGTGCTAGAGCCGTTGCTATTGGTAGACCTCAGGCATATGGTCTTGGAGCTTTTGGCCAGGAAGGTGTGGATCAAGTGTTGAGAATTCTTAATACAGAACTGGAGACCATCATGAAGTTTGTAGGTGCGACCTCATTATCTGCTATTAAAAGAGAATCGCTGATACGTAAAGATTAAACGCTCCAGCTACAAGAGCTTTTTCAACTCAACTATCAATTCGTTAAATGTATTTACAGTAGGTACATTGTATTTTTCTGATACGATCTCAACATTACCTTTTCTCCAAAACCCATCTGGACACAACACAATTAGCTTGTCTGTTTTGGCATACAACCCAAATTCCAGAAGACTAATAGGACTTTGAGAGCCTGGAGCAAAATACATAACAATAATGTCAGAGGCTTCTAAAGCTGAAAGTTCCCATTCAACTTGTTTTCTAAAATTCTTATTGGTACTGATCGGCTTCCATTCTGAGTTCCAGTCTTCTCTGCGGGGGTTCAAAACAACTACATTGTAGTTTGATAATTGTTTTTCTATTCTGGCTTGCCAATTCTCAGATTTACCCATATCTATGCTGCCACCCAAAAAAATCTTAAGTCGGTTATCTTCTGGTGGAATTGCATTTGGAGATTTAATGATTGTCGCTTGATAATTTTGTGCAAATGAATCTGCAGAAAACAGGAGCAGTAGTGATAGTGTTAATAGTCTTTTCATTTAGTTCTCCTGTTTAAATTTATTGAAAATACTCAGCCACTATTAATATCAATATTATTAATGCAAACATTGTTGAGATGATCAATGACTTGGGTATTTCGCTTTTCATAATCAATCCTCCTCTGGTCGACCATAATAATAACCTCAGTCAAATATCACAAATGTTGATGGGTTAAGTCTTTATCTATAAATTCTATAAGGTTAAACTATCTCTCTTTACTTTAAGCGGGAATAGCTCAGTTGGTAGAGCGCAACCTTGCCAAGGTTGAGGTCGCGAGTTCGAATCTCGTTTCCCGCTCCAGTATCATCAACGTAATATAAAAATAGGAGAATCAAATGAGATATCTATTACTTTTGTCAGTATTGTTTTTCAATCCAGTTTTTGCAGAAATTTATAAAGACTATGAGCCAAGTGAAGAGTTTATTCAGCTCACCGTTGTAGCAGTGGAACCCAACTATTTAGATGATTATATAGTTAATCTCAAGAAGACTTGGGTCAGAGCGATGGAAGTACAAAAAGAACTCGGTTATGTTGTAGATTACGGAGTTTTTACTTCTGACAATGCCAATAGCCCGAATGTTTGGTTGACCATTACTTATGAAAATATGGCTGCCATGCAACCGAGTGAAGAACAATACAATAAGGTGAATGCTGAGCTTGAAAAGCGCTTCAAGGAAACAGAAGATGAATTAAACACCATTGCTAAAGGCTATGAAGAAATAAGGAAGATGGTTGATAATCAGATTATTAATCGAGTTGTGTTTAAATAAACCTGAGTAATATTAAAAAATATAGCTTGGCAAGTTATCTTCAATAAACAGGATAATATTGCCAAGCTAGATCTCAAAAACACTCACCCTGTGCCAACATTTTTTGCTAACTACAGACAACCATTGTTGCTAGTTGCTCTTGTATTGATTTGCATGTCTTCTAGAGTTTTAGCATCCACAATTAATTGTCCAAATACACTTAATCTCAAGCCAACATCTCAAACCAAAGTTCCAGTGAGTTTATATATTGAGGGAGCTTTAAGCGTTCGTCAGACATCATCAAAGGATGAAAATGAATTTTTTGTTGCCCCAGAGGTAGAATTAATTAACAGCTGTTCTCAAAGCCTTACAGCAAAAACATTCATTGCTCCGTTACCAGAGCGTCTGAATATTTTTGCACACCGGTCAAAAGAGAGCAGAAGTAGTGCCTTTATAAATGTTTCTTCAGTGGATCAGAAAATGGCTATGGAGAAAAAAGGACCTTCCTGGCATGCTTATGCTACTTCTTTTTCTGATCTTCGTTTTGTTGGGGCGACTGTGCGTCTTGCACATGGTTTACTTACTTTGGACAGAAAAATTAATTCTGTTCAGGACCTTGTAGGAAAACGTATTGGTCTGGTTATGCGTCCAAGCTCTCTTAGGGTTTTACAAGAGGCTTTATTATCTGGT
>ENA-UPTF01000769-UPTF01000769.1-marine-metagenome-genome-assembly--contig:-NODE-769-length-21711-cov-5.172229_pt1 | contig 21711 bp, 35 predicted proteins | sample MGYA00238166_ERZ767019 | MGnify/ENA primary metagenome ERZ767019 (study PRJEB28930, sample SAMN06266391) | marine metagenome | isolation source: Sea water from 250 m depth | place: Atlantic Ocean | study... | reverse complement strand
TTCTATCAGACAATAAAATCAGTTAGTTTTCCATGTAAAATTCATTTCTAAATGTTAGAAATCTTTCGCTATGTGATTGTTATTTTTTAACCAATCAACTTGCGGTAAAGTAAAACGCCAAATAATATCACCACGTTCATTGAATTTGAAATCCCATGGTGCAATTATAACAATATCATTGTCTCTGATCCATATTCGTCGTTTTAATTTACCACGTATTCTGCCACGACGAGTTATTTCATCTGTACATTTCACAAGAACTTGATCACTTCCAAGAAGTTTTATCACTCGACCAAATAATTCACCTTCTTCAGGTAATCTAATTTCTTTTAATGCACTTTCATTCAGTACTTTACGCTTTCCCACAAACAAAAATTATGTTTTTAATATATAATTGTGATGATCACATTTTGAAAATCAATAAAAAAGGGATTCCATTAATTCGTCTTACTCCTGCCTCAGAACCAATTCCTAATCTTAGAGATAGTGATATTGTATTTTCTCCAACCATGTTTGCTGAAGTGCACTGTTGTAATAGACGCTCAGCTTCAACCTCATCAATTGTATTTTCATTATAATATTTTGAATTTATTTTAATTTCGGTTTTTTCATCTTTAATTATTTTATCAAGTAAACTGGGATCACAAATGTTTAGTATGGTATTTCCACTACTCACAATCAATTTAGATGCAAATAACATTATACATATTTGCCTTTTATTGTAGATTTTGCTCCACATGCTTCACAAATCAGGAATGAAATTCTATGTTCTTTCTCAACTTTTGTATCTGGACTTGTACATGTTGGACATTCAATGTAGTCTTTTAGATATATCTCAAATAATCTTTTAAAATCCTCAGGATCACGTTTACCCACAAATATCACTTTATCACCGACACGTTCTGCAGGAACCGCAAATTCTTTTGAAAGATACTGCATAATTATAGTTGCATCTCGTCTTAATGCTTTAGGAAACTCAATAAAATTTCTAAGAATGGTTTTTTTGCCTTCCCATGTGACATCGACCACAGGTAATTCAAATCTATTTGTGGAATCTGATACTTTTGAAATATTCTTTTCAATTCGTTTTAGAAGCTTCTCATAAGCGTCTTTTGCCATACAAGTAAATTTAGAGAGCCCCTATATGGGTTTAGATGCAAAAAAAAGTTCTAAGGTTTGCCTATACGGAAAACATTAGTTCCACATTCTGGACAGGTTCCTTTCACTGCTGGTCGCCCATTTTTAAGTTCAGTTATTTGTGGATCTTTTATTTCTCTTTTTTCTCTACACTTTACACAATATGCTGTTGTCATTATATCAACACCAAAACGTGCTCATATTTAGAAAGAGAATGTAAATAATTTTTCACTTTAGGCTAGATGTAAGTGATTTTTTTTATAAGTGTGAAGAGTTAGTGAGTAAAAAATCTTGATTTTTTACGATTTTTCACTAATTTTGGAGCTGTAAATAGTTGAGTATTAAAATAACTAAAAACATTGATTTTTTATGAAATCAAAAAAAGGGGTTGCAATAACATCTGTAATACTTGTCACAATCACAATCGCAAGTTTCTCAGTTTGGCTAACTACTGATAGTCCAAAAATGGTAATTGTAGTCACTGATTTTGAATCCCATTTGGAAGGAATTGATGCAAGACATGGACTAATAACAAATGCTGTAGATAGTTCACTATTAAAAATGCTCAATGGTGATATAACACCAGAGGAGTTAATCTCAATTGCAGAGATATCATCATCACAAATAAACTCCCAAATTATTGAATTAGTTGAAAGTGATGCACCAGAAGAATGGCAAACAAGTTACTTGAACTATTTAGAATCACTCCGAAGTTCTAATTCATACATCCGTGAAATTATTGCATTATCAAATTTGAAAATTGAAAATTCGGAAAATAATCAAATCGATGACATTTTAATGAAAATTGAAAAATTACAATTGAATTCTGCTGAGTATGCCAAATTTTCAATTGATTCTAGACCGTGAGTAAATACTACATATCATATTTTCAAAAGGTGGAAATCGTTAAAAGGTAATTTAGTAATAAAGTAGTCTATGTCAGCAAGTAAAAAACTCCAGAATGATATAGAATCCACTAACGCCTCAAAACTACTAGTCATATGTGTTGATAGGGACGATGATATTGGTAAGAAAGCTGGTATTGTATCTCCAGTAGTTGGGCGTAATGCATGTCTTGAAGCTGCACAGCGCCTTGCACTTGAGGATCCTGAAGATGATGATTCAAATGCAATTTTTGGTGCTGTGAAAACATATGAGGATTTGATCAGTAAAGGATACACAGCTGAAGTTGTCACTGTTGCAGGTGATAAAAATAGAGGTGTTCAGGCTGATGAAAAAGTTGTTGCGGAGATTAAATTAGTGCTTGAAAAATTTTCTGCAAACGGTGCAGTTATTGTTTCTGATGGTGATGATGATGAAATGGTAATACCTGTTATTCAGAATATAATACCAGTTGTTTCGGTTCAAAGAGTTGTAATGCAGGTTAGTAAAACAATAGAACATTCGTATGCAGTTTTTGGTAAATTTCTAAAAATGGTTATGTATGATACAAGATATTCAAAATTCTTTTTAGGTGTTCCTGGAATTCTACTTCTAATAGGTGGCATTGGTACTGTTGTAGGTTACACTGCAGAGATTTTTGCAGTTCTAGTCAGTATACTTGGTGGAGCTTTCCTTGTTAGAGCATTTGATATTGATAAAGCATGGAGTAATTGGGCAAAACCAACACCGATCGGGTTTATTAGAATATTTACATTAGTCACAGGCTTGATACTAATACTAGCTTCAGTTCCAGCAGGAATAGCTACTATAGATACTTCACTTATGTTATCTGAAATTGGATTTGTTGAAGCATTATCAAATCAACAAGTAGTAGGGCAATTTCTTTCTGGCATGCTACCATTCTTGTGGATGGGACTTGGAACAATTGCTGCTGGAATCTTAGCAAGTAATTGGCTCAACAGAAAACTAAAACATATCAGTGATGTATTAAGAATTATAGTTTTGGCTGCACTCTATCCAACAGTTGCACAATTTGCTACAATTCTAATAACCAATGAAAGTTCATTTTCTTTGATTCCACCATTACTTATTGGTGCTGCAATAACACTGATATCAGCCACAATCCTATTCCGGAGATATAGGAAAAGGGGTGGTGATCAGATATTAACGGAATAAAGGATGGAATACTGGCCTTATCAGGTCTCTATAACATATATTCCAAAAAACTTGAAAACGATGTACTAAATGGAGATGTCCCAAAACATGTTGCAATTATTCTTGATGGTAATAGACGGTGGGCAAAACGTAACCTCAAGATTGCAAAAAGGGGTCACTTCAGAGGTGCTGACGCAGTAGAAAATCTTCTAGACTGGTGTGAAGAGTTTGATATCAAAATAATTACATTATACGTACTTTCTGCTGAAAATCTAGATAGAAAAAATGAAGAATTGGATTATCTATTCGATCTAATTCAAACTAGATTAGAAAAATTATACAATGATCCAAGAATTCATAAAAACCAAATGCGAGTTAAAGCGATAGGTCGAACTGAACTTCTTCCAGATTCAATTAAAGATGTTTTAAGTAGATTGGATAGCGTGACAAAAGAATATGATAACCATTTTCTAAATATTGCAATTGCATATGGAGGTCAAAATGAACTTGTGGATGCAGTTAAGAAGATCGGTGATCAAATAAAAGATGGCACACTAGATTCTAAAGATATCAATAAAGAAATAATTGAATCCAATCTTTACACATCACATCTACCACAATCATCACCAGATATGATTCTGAGAACATCAGGTGAGAAAAGAATGAGTGGGTTTTTGTTATGGCAAAGTGCGTACAGTGAATTAGTATTTCTAGATATTTTTTGGCCAGAATTTAGAAAGATTGATTTGATGAGAGCTATTAGAACATTTCAAAAAAGAAAAAGACGAGATGGAAAATAACATGATATAAATTCATTCATGTATAAAGAAAATTATGAAAGAAGCAATTTCCTCAGGTGTTATTTTATTTTATGAAAATAACAATGTTAGAAAATATTTACTGTTAAACTATCCAACAGGTCACTGGGATTTTGTAAAAGGAGGGATAGAATTAGGTGAGGATGCACTTCAAACAGCTATTAGAGAAACAAAAGAAGAGACTGGGATCACTGATATAGAATTTATTGACGGGTACAAAGAAGAGATTGAATATTTTTTTCGAGCTAACAATAATATACACAAGAAAGTATTTTTTTTTCTTGCAAGAACACATTCAACTAACGTTATACTATCACATGAACATCTTGATTATACTTGGTTAGAGTATGAATCCGCAGTGAAAAAGCTAACCTATGACAATGCAATTAATCTTTTAAAGAAATCAGAATTATTTTTACAAAATTGAGTCTGTTGCTAATTTTTTTGCTACTTGAACAGGATTTTTTGCATTCAGAATAGTCCTGCCTATAATTAAAAAATCAGATCCCATCTGTTTTACTTCGGAAGCATTTCCTCCTTGTGTACCAACTCCCGGTGAATAAATTTGCATTTTTGTTCCTATTTTCTTTTTACAGAACTTTACGATATCTGGATATGTTGCACCCACGATAATTCCATCAGATTTGTTCTTTAGTGCCCAATCAAGAAATACTTGGTATAATGGGATTGTTTTTGAATTGTTTTTGATCACATTTAGTTCATAGACAATCCTAGCTTCAGGCGCACTCATATGACATAATGAAATTATACCCTTGTCTTGTTTATGTGAATCCTGAATGAGATTATTTAGACTTTGATTTCCCATTATTGGATTAACAATTAACGCATCAAATCCAAGTTCCCATAAATTCTTTGCAGTGACCGAATTGGTGTTTCCTATATCATTCAATTTTATATCAGCAATAGTTTGTAAACCATAATTATGAGCCGTTTTGTTAATTTTCTGAATCTCTTTTTTTCCTAATTTCAATAAAAGATGAAAATTAATTTTTACGCCACAGATATACTCATGTAATGATTTAATATTTTGAATTGTTTTTGCTTCTAATTTTGGTATTCTGTTATTATAATCATTAGCAAGAATGATTGTACTACTACTTGATGATTTCTTAATTCTATTACTGAATTTGGTCATAATCGACCAAAGGATGTGCGTCTTTTAACTTTATTATTTTGATATAAGAATAACCGTGTTCTCCTGTATGCTCAATAAACTCTGGTTCTGAATCCTTTGTGGTAGTATATTTCAGAAATGGTTTTTTTGGTTCATTCTTTAAACTAACATGACAAAAATACGATGGTCCATCTTCATTGAAATTCATAAAAACACCAACAAACCAATTATCTTTGTATGGAAAGGCAAATAGTGGAAAAGGAGCCTCTTCAAAACCATAACTTATCTTTGCAAGACTAGAAAGATCTTCTAGTTCAATAGGCTGATATTTTTCTGGTGATAAATTGTCGGGTTTTAATGAAGTTGGAAGTGATTTTATTTTAATAATAGGAGAGTATAATTTTGAATTATCAATAGTAGTATTAACTAATTCTAATTGTTCTTTTCCAGCGTTAAATCCATAACATAGATAGTGACCAATTTTTTCTACTGGAGTATAGTAAATTACGGGTTTTTCTTTTAATAAATCCATTTGTACGGAAAGAACCTTCTTCCCATTATGCTCATGTAAAAATGATACACGTGGCATTCGTTCAAGAGCACATACTAATCTTGTAAATTCTAAAGGCGATTCAAGTTGAACATAGTTTGGGAGTTTATCCATATGAAAGACTAGAAAAAATCCACATTAAAGCTTAACCCAAAAAATTATGTGCGTAGATCTATAACATCATTTACACGTGGTCCTGTTCCAATGAGGGTGACTGACACGCCTAATTTGTCTTCGATATTTTTGATAAATGATTTTGCATTATCTTTCAAATCATTGTAGGAAGTCACGCCTGCACATTCTGGAAATCGAACATCAAGTTTTGTAATGGAAATCTGTGTTGCACTACTTAGCATGACTGCACGCCTAGCTAAATCAAAATTAAATTCAGCTGCACGCCTAAGTCGTCCAGTTACAGTTCCAAACTCTTCCCATCCTTTTTTGGATGTTTCATCTGCATCTAATTCTCCAGGCATAGGACCTGTTCCTACACGAGTAAGATATGATTTGAAAACAACTATGACTTCATTAACTTTCTTGGGTCCTACACCAACATCAGCACAAATTCCTGATGCTGTGACATCCTTTGTGGTGACAAATGGATATGTACCATGCCATAAAGACAAATGAGTTCCCTGTGTACCCTCAATTAACACATTTTCACCTCTATCTAATGCAGAGTTAATCTCAAGTGGAACATCGATTAGATATTGTTTAAGAGCGTCAATTTCTTTTGCTAATTTGAGGGTACGCATTGCACGTTCTGCATTAGCCGGACCTGTACCAGAACCTGTACTACCAATCTTCTCTTTTAATCGTCCTTTCGAATCTGCATCTCTATGTGATTGTTCGATAATACCACAATTGTTATCTACATATGCTCGACCCTCAACATTGAAATCATTTATTTCATTTAGTAGTACATCGGGATTTACTACTACACCTGGTCCCACCATCACTTTAGCATCTTTATTTAAAAAGCCACTTGGAAGCATTCTAACTTTGTATGTTTTTTCATCATCTTTGATCGTATGACCTGCATTTGGACCTGCACCACCTCTGACAACTATAGTAGGTTTATCATGTAAAGCAAGATAAGATATGATTTTTCCCTTTCCTTCATCGCCAAAAAAACCTCCAATTACTACAGTTGATGGCATAATTCAAATCTCAGCATTCGCGTATTTAATCTATCTACCAGTTACCGTTAATATGGCATTAAAATAGATCTCAGTGTTGTCTGAGGAGAACTTCGCTGGAAATATTATAGTAAATCTTGCTAGTCTGCCTAATTTCTTACGAACACCAATACTCAAAAAAAGAATGACAGAATTTTTTTCTATGAGTGAACCTGAGAAGGCTGAAATTATCAACAATGCTTTAGAAGCTGGACCTACAATTCCATTTCCAAATTTTTCCAAACTTTTCAAAACATGGTTAGAGATACTCTGTATCATGAGTGAAGAAAATCGACATGATATGTTTTCAAACTACTTTAAACAAATCGTGAAAAATCCTCAAAAAATCATCTTGTTTAATTTAGATGGAATTTTTGAGATATTTCTAAGCATAGAAGAAACAAACCGGAAAATTCTATCAAAGTCGATCCGAAATGTATTTGAACTATTAGATGAAGAATCTAAGCGTAAAATGGTATTGTTTACACCTGATATTGCTAGAAAAACTATTGGCTTTTAGGAAGGCGGTTCTTCAGGATTTCTATTATCCTCATTAGTATAATCAACATAATCCCCTTCAGGTGTCATTATACCAGCAAATATCTTTTCGTGCTTTCGTAATACTTTTCTATGATCTGACATGGACATATCAAGATGCATCTCATTGATTACCATAATTCGCATCTCTTTCCATTCTTCCCAACATTTGTTACAGATTGGATATTTTTCGGCCTGGGGTTCAAGTTGTTCAGAATCAGGGATATTTACTTTACATTTAGTACAAATTCTAGTCATACAAAATACTGAATAATCTTTCAATTTATCTCTTATTGGAAAAAGCAATAAAAGCCATTGAATGAATAATATCGTGAAAATCAAATGTCCTAAATGTAAAGAAGATGCTGAATTAACCCCAGATTTTTCGTTTGTCACATGTACAAAATGTGATTTTGATATGACATATGGAGAATATGTAAAATTTGTTGCACATAATGAAGCTAAATATTCAGATATTTTAGGTGATTATACAGGTAGTACTGAGGGTGAAACTGCTGGTACACTTGATGATTGGGAAGATTAGTCCATATTACTTATTTAATTTAGATTTTTGATTTTATTCAAATGGAATTTTTATTAGAGAATATTTTAAATTTGATTGGTTTTATAGTTGGAATAGTAATTGGTGTTTTTGCATATATTGGTTATAAGAATACAGGAAGTCCAGTTCTTTTTAGATTAACACTTGCATTTTTTGCAATAGGTATTGGTTTTGGAATTATTTGGTTAGGGTACATGATAGATTCGGTCTATTTGGAAGAAGGAAAGATAAATCGTGGTATTCAAGCATTAGGACTAGGAATTCAAGCTATTGGTTATTTCTTTATTGCATTTTCTCATACTATAAAATCATTTTTTCCAAAATCTCGTTATTTTAGATCAGTTGGCATTATTCCACTATTTTTTCTATCAACTATGACAATTGAACATATTATTAGATCATTTTCTTTCATTCTACTAGTCTACGGTGCAATTGAAACTTTCGTTTCGTTTTTAGAAGGAAAACAAAAAGGTGCACTTGCAGTAGGAATTGGATTATCTCTTTTGGCATTTGGAGAATTTATTGCATGGTACTCATTTGTATTTCCAGAATCAATATTGTATTCAATCTCAATTATTATGAAAGTGGGAGGATTGATTTCTTTATTCATTCCAGTATCAAAACTACCAATGCGAAAAATGAAATTCGATGATGGCTTTGATGATGACTTGGAAAGTCATGCATAAAAGTGAGAAATTTTCTTCAGTCAAAACTTTTTATGTTTTTAGTATATTCAAAGTATCATAATATGATCTATACTTAGATCAATAACTATTATGTAATTACAATGGGTCTGTACAGAGCACAAATTGCAATTGTAAGTGATATACTTGATGTAGCACAAGAAAATACGTTTGATAATAATGGTGCATCCATTACTCATTTAATTAGGCGAGCAAATATTTCACATGGTAGACTTTCAAAGATTTTAAAGAATCTTGTTTCCCAAGGATTACTAGAACAAGTAGATGCCGAAAGAGCTAGTAAATATAAAATCAGTATAACTGGTAGGGAATTTCTTCAGGCCTATAAGACATTTTCAGAATTTACATATAGTTTCGGTTTAACAATCTAATTATTTACCAAATTGTAAGTACATTTATGAGAGAAGTTTCAAACGATTCTGCAGGTATAGCCTTAGCAGTACAATCAATCAAGGATGGAGGAGTTGTTATATTTCCAACAGATACTGTGTATGGAATTGGATGTAATCCATATGATAAAAATGCTATAGATAGAATCTTTAAAATTAAAAAACGAGATAAGACAAAACAGTTACCAATTTTAGGATATTCAAAACAGGTTTTGAAACAAATTGTGGAATTTGACGAAATCGCAAATAAAATAACTGATAAATTTTGGCCTGGACGATTGACACTGGTATTACCGCTAAAAGATGCTAAATTACAGAAGTTATCTGGAAGTACAAAAACTATTGCAGTACGTGTTCCAAATAACAAATGTGCACTAACACTACTGAAAGAATGCAAGTTAATTATTGGAACGAGTGCTAATATTTCAGGAAAAAAATCATTGGTTGATCCTAGTTATCTTAAAGACAAAGTTTTGGATTGTGATGTTTTTCTTAACGATGGGCCAATTCAAAGTTCTGGCGCATCTACAATTATAGAAATTAAAAATAAAAATATCAAAATATTAAGAAATGGTGATATTCATGAAGCTGATTTGGTAAAAACACTTTGAATTTATTAATCACATGTCCACGAAATATGGAATTAGAGGCAAAAAATGAGATTTCACAATTACTAAACAAGTTTGGAGATTCAAACCCAATAGTTCTAAAGACCAAATTTTCAGGAATTATAAAAATTGAAACCATATTAGATGTGTTTGAAGTAATAGAGAAACTTAGGATCAAGATAGAGAATGAACCTTGGGAAATTCGATATTGCTCAAGAATCATTCCAATTCAGAGAAGCTGTCAAACAGAATTATTGCTAATTAAAAAAAATGTTATCGAGTTAATTTCATTCATCAAGCCAAATGACACATATAAGATCTCACTAGAAAAAAGAGATTCTGGATTAATTCGAAATCATATTATTTCTAATATTGCTAGTCTGCTAAGTAATAAAGTGTCTTTAGAGACACCTGACTGTGAAATTATTATTCAGGTTATTGGAGATGAAACAGGAATTAGTATCATGCCAAGAAATTCCATACTTAGTATAAGTAAAATGAAGAGACTAGGTTAGTATTGAAGCCTTCTCTACAAGTAAATCCTCTAACGGGGTTTTAGAATTTATTGTGCTAATACTTTCTTTAGAAATATTAAAGTGATTTTTAATTATACTTGAATTATTATTTGAAAACGGCTTAATTAGATTTGGAAGCATTTTTTGAAATAATTTATTTAAATGAATATTTTTTCCTATTACTATCATCAAAAAATTTTGATCTTTTTTAATTCCATGATTCTTTATTGCCTCATTAATTTGTGTGGTACATGCAAATCGTAGTAATATATCAATTTCTAGTTTCTTTGAAAGTAAAATGTCATGTTTTTTTGCAAAAATTGATAATGAAAGAATTTTTTTTACATAATCTCTATTCAAAATGAAATTAGAAGATATTGCCTGAATTACAAGATTTGGAAACTCAGTACGTAAATCATCTAAAAAATTCTTTTGTATATTTTTATTTTTTCTAAATTCAAAAAGTTCAATACTCTGATTTGAAATTTTAAATTTTATTCTTTGTTGAGAGCCACCATGAATAACTGGTATTATGTTTACAACATCATTTTGTTTGAGTTTAGTCTGAAAACCACTTAATGCAGATGAATCAATACCATTAACTGCAACAAGTAAATTTTTGTCGTCAAAACTTATACTATCTTGTGGTTTAATCTCAATCAGATATTCCAATAATTCCTGTATGCTTAGATTATTTTTTTCAACAGTAAGTTCTGGTTGATTAAACCATTTTTTTGCTCCACCTGTAAAATTAACTATAATCATATATGATAATATTCAATAAACGAATTAATTATTTTTACTTTTGTACATCAGCGGAATTAGTGTCATCAAGTATTTCCTCACCAATAGTTTTGTCTGATTCTGGTGTTGATTCTGGTGTTGATTCTGGTGTTGATTCTGGTGTTGATTCTGGTGTTGATTCTGGTGTTGATTCATTCTTGGTCGACTCCTTTTCATCTTCAATAATTTGTTGTTTTCTATCTTCAAATTTTTGTTTACGTCGAAGAATTTTTGTGATGTATCCGGCAATTTCATTCTTTAAACCTTTAGAACGTATGATGGTGACTTCGTTCAAAAACTGTTTATTACTAGAAAAATCAGTCCCAAATCTATCTTGATACTCATTCAGTATCTCTGTCGAAAGTCGCTTTATTCTATTCACTGAACCAACCTCTTATAGCTTTTTTATATATGTACCATTCAAAGATTTTCAAATATTCAGGAATCTCTCAGAATTTTTTTCTAATTGACATAATAAATCATCATATGAAGTTTTAAGAATTTTTGATGCATGGTGCACCACACTGGGTAAAAATTGAATCTGGGTAGTTTTATGACTAAAACAGTGAGAGAACTTTACAGGACCGTCTGTTTCGACTAAAATTTGTTCAGTGTGGGATTTGGTCAATAGAGATTGTTTATCATTAGCATAAACCAAAAGAGGTCCATATGAAACATAGAGACCTAGATCCATTGCATGTTTTAATTGATTCTTATTTCCATCAAACCAATGTAATAATACACCTTTTAGATTAAATGATGATATAATTTCAAATATTTCGTCTAATGTTTTTCTTGAATGAATTGAAACTGGTTTATTAAATTTCTCAGCCAATGTTAACTGCTCTGAAAAAACTTTTTTTTGTCTTATCCATTCATCTTCTGTTGTAATGTATGTTCTATCTAGTCCCATTTCACCTATCCCAGTAATTTCATCATTATTTTTTTCAATCATATCATAAACTAGTGCTACATCTTTTTGTGCCATTTCAGGATGAATTCCAATAAATGGAAAAACATTATCTGACTTTTTAGCAAGGCTTAATGTGCCTACTGATGTCTTATAATCCATCGAAACACAACACGCCTTCAATTTTAGTAATTCGAGTGTGTAAATGATCTGTTCTATATCAGATTCATATTCTGGTTCTGATAGATGAATATGTGAATCATAAAGCCAAGTCATGTCTTATCTTGAATTTATACTACTAAATTAGTCTGCATAAATCTGTACATGTGTAAGATTTTTTTATTCCTCATAGTATTTTATTAGGATTTTTTATGTAACCATATGAAATCGTCTGAATTAGGACTATCGCCCATGTATAGAATTCTAAAAAAGGCCGGTGCTGAACGAGTGAGTGATGACTCAGTGGACGAACTACGAAGAATTATAGAAGAAATAGCGATGGAGATATCTAAAGGTGCTGTTGATATGGCAAAACATGCAGGGCGTAAAACTGTTAAATCAGAAGATGTTAAACTTGCTTCAAAAGTATTTTCCAAATATTAGATTATGTAAAATTATTTACAATTCAACTACAGACTAGTTAATTGTGGTCCTGCCTTACGTATATCATCTGATATATCATCAAATTTGGTAAAGTTATCAGCAAACATCTGTGCAAGTTTTTTTGCTGATAATTCGTATGAATCTTTATCAAACCATGTATTCTTTGGATCTAAGACATCTGAAGGTACTTCTGGACATTCCAATGGAACATCGAGATTAAACACATTGTCATGTCTAAACTTTACAATATCAAATGCACCTGTTAAGGCTGCCGTGACCATTGCACGACTATATTTGATGCTTATTCGCTTACCTACACCATAAGCACCACCTGACCAACCAGTATTGATAAGATATACGATTGTATTATGCTTCGAAATTTTTTCGCCTAACATTTTTGCATAAACCGAAGCGGGTCTAGGCATAAATGGTGAACCAAAACATTCTGAAAATGTTGCCTTTGGTTCTTTAATTCCTCTTTCAGTCCCTGCTAACTTACTTGTATAACCAGATAGGAAATGATACATTGCGCCCTCCTTAGTTAATTTTGATACTGGTGGCAAGACTCCTAGTGCGTCAGCAGTAAGAAAAATTATCACTTTAGGATGCCCGCCAACACTTGGAATTATCGCTCCGGGAATATAATCAAGAGGATATGCCGCACGAGTGTTTTCTGTAAGACTTCCGTCATCAAAGTTTGGTTTTAGTGTTTCCTTATCTACTACAACATTTTCAAGTACAGTTCCAGATTTAATTGCATTCCAAATTTGTGGCTCTGCTTTTTCGTTAAGGTTTATACACTTTGCATAACACCCACCTTCAAAATTGAAAATCTCTTTATCTGACCAACCATGTTCATCATCACCAATCAACATTCTACTTGGATCTGCAGACAAACTGGTCTTTCCTGTACCTGAAAGACCAAAAAATAATACGGTATCACCATCTTTTCCAATATTTGCAGAACAATGCATTGGAAAAATTCCTCTGGATGGCATTAAATAATTCATAACAGAGAACAAAGATTTTTTTATCTCACCAGCATAGTTTGTAGCGCCAATCAAAACAATCCTTTTTGATAAATTAATCATAATGAATGCGTTTGTTCGTGTTCCATCAATTTCTGGAATTGCATCAAAATCATTCAGACAAAGAATTGTGAATTCTGGTTTATGGGATTCAAGTTCTACTGATGATGGTCTAACAAACAACTGTCTACAAAAAAGATTTTGCCACGCATGATCATTTATCACACGAATTGGTAGTCTACTTTCTTTAGATGCACCAATAAAACCATCAAAAACATAAAGTTCTTGCCCCATTGCATGTTTCTTCATTTTTTCAAAAATTTGATTGAATTTTTCGGAGGGGAATCGTCTGTTTACATTGCCCCAATCTATTGTCTCATGTGTTTCCTCATCATAGATAATATAACGATCCTGTGGAGAACGACCTGTATATTTGCCAGTCTTTACAGATAATGAACCTAAGGCAGTTAGAACACCATCGTTTTTTTGAGTTGATATATCAAGTAAATTTTCTACTGGGAGATTCCTATGAATAGATTTTGCGTGAATTCCAAAATCTTCTAATTGTGTTAGGAATTTTTGAGATGATGCTGATTCTGACATTTACATATCAACTCCAAGATTTACATTATTCATGTCTTTTCTTAAGAATTGTAACGAAAAATAAAACATTATTATCTCTTTCTGAAAAATTGAAAGAACGCGGCTTAGATACGTATTTATGTAAAAATTCGAGTCTCTACTTCATGCCGATCAATAAGGAAAAACTACAGGAAAGAGAACGAGTTTCATCTACTAGACCAAAATTTATCAGACCTGAAAGTTGGAGATACAAAAGACTAGAAACTAACTGGAGAAAACCAAAAGGTATCGACAATCATCAGAGAAAGCAGAAAAGTCGTGGTCGACCTGGTTTAGTTAAAATTGGATATGGCACACCAAAAATTGCAAAAGGATTACATCCATCAGGATATACTGATAATTTAGTAAATAATTCAAATGATTTAGAAAAATTAAATCCAAAAGAAGATGGAATACGATTTGGCCATAGTGTAGGTACAAAAAAAAGAAAAGAGTTAATGATAATTGCTACTGAAAAAAAATTCAAAGTCTTTAATGCAAGAGTGAATAAGAATGCCAGTTAATCTAAAATCAAAGAAACGACTTGTTTCAAGAATTGTTGGAGTTGGAATTAACAGAGTTAGATTTGATAATGATCATCTTGATGATGTAGCTGATGCAATTACAAGAGATGATATAAGAAGTCTGATTACAGCTAACACAATCACAATAAAATCTTTCAAAGGTACATCACGAGGGAGAGCTAAAACTAAGAAGATTCAAAAATCAAAACGTGGAGCAACACAAGGTTCTAAAAAAGGTAGAAAGGGAGCAAGAGAAGGTAAAAAGATAGTTTATGTGAATAAAGTACGTGCGCTTAGATACATACTCAAGATTGCAAAAGATAGAAAAGAGATTGATAACGACATCTTTAAATCAATATATAGAAAAATAGGCGGAAATACCATACGAAATAAAGCCCACCTACGAACTATTATCAGTGAAGCACAGAAATCTTAGAACCTAAAAAACAAGTTTTCGAAATTTTCAATTTTATTCTTTTTAATACAAATGCCTTCTTTAGATAGCATACTTTTTTTTATATCCATACCAAACGCATAACCGCCTATTTTCCCGTCTGATCTCACTACTCTATGGCATGGAATAATCACTGGAAAAGGATTTTTTTTCATTATTTGACCAATTACACGTTGACCATTTTTGAAACCGATTGCTCTTGATAATTCGCCATACGTTGTAATTTTTCCAGGTGGTACCTGAATAAGTTTTTTGTAAATTTTCTTGTTCATGTTCAAATTTTAATCACTTCTAATGCTGTAGTAGATAATAATTCAATGATTTTTTGTTTATTTTTTCCTAAACTATTCCAATCCAATATTGCTACATCAGCACCAATATTACGTTCAATAATATGTGAGAAAAGTGATTCATCTAAGAATTCCATTGCATACTTAGGTACAACAGTTCCTAATGCAAATTTTCCATTTATTATTTCATTTGTAAATTTTTCCGAATAATGTGTTCCCCCAAAACATACTGCAAATGGAAATTGTGTTAATGGTTCATTAAAAGTTCTTTTTACAGTACCTGCTATAGAATTACACAGATCTGTATTGTTCCATTGTTGTGGAGTTGTACCAATTTCTACGAAAATACATGGTTTGCTAAGATTAGTAGGACCATGATGTGTTGCCTCTATAGTTATCTGAAAATCGGGAAAATTTTTACGCTCTTTCCAAAGATTTTGTAGATATGTTTTCTGGAATGAAGGAAATGGAATTGCAATCTGTTTAGAATTACCTCCAAATTTAGCAACATCAAAATTTCCGGTGCTATGACATGTTAGTGCTAACTTTCCAGATTCAGCAGCATGTTTTGAAAGGAATACATATCTATCATAATCAAATTTTTCTTCTAACCAATCTGCAGAAATTATAGGTGATAGAATTATCAACACATCAAATTTTTCTCCTCTAAATACACCATTCTTTTTTTCTAAATCTTGGCTGAGGAATTTAGCCATGTTATTTCCCGCAGGATCATTTTTGTATGCAACTAGTAAATCCATGAATAAAAGATATATTGACACTTTATTAATTTCAAATTAATGAGATTTAACCCAAAATTAACATTCAAAAATGCGTATAATACGATAAAATTAACCAAAAAATCCGATATGGATGTCTATAAACAGCATCTAAGACTAGTTCTGTTTGGAATTGCTACTGTTGGTTTACTAGGCTTTGGCATACAATTTATTTTCTCAACTGTCCCCTTTACAAGATAAAAATGTCTGAAACTACTACTTCCCATTTATTTGCAGTTAGAACAACTGGTGGTCAAGAGAAGGTAGTTATCAGACTACTTGAAACAAGAATGAGAACAATCAAAAAAATTAGGGAAGATCTAAAGGGTTTTGAAGATAGACAAATTTCGCCAGAAGAAGAAGAAAAAGCAGAAGAACTAAGAAAACAATTAAAAAATTCAGAATCTCAGTTTAACGTTCAATCAATATTACTTGTTGACAATCTTAAGGGCTACATAGTGATTGAGGCAGAAGATCCTCAACAAATGTTTAACACAATACAAGGGCTTAGACATGTGAAAGGTCAATTAAGAGGAGAGATGCAATTTAGTGAAATTGAACCTTATCTTGTAAAGAAATCTACTGTTTCAGAACTTGCAGTTGATGGTATAGTTGAAATCATTGGTGGACCATTCAAGGGTATGAAGGCAACTATAACACGTGTGGATCATGAAAAAGAAGAGGCTACTGTAATACTTCTAGATGCACCATATCAGCTACCTGTAACTGTAGACGCAAATTACCTTAAACCATCATCATAGGAAAGAATAAATCATCTGAGAGTGGCAAAAAAATAATGGCTAACAAACAAACTATATCATCATTAGTGACAGGAGGCGAAGCATCTGCTGGTCCTCCACTTGGTCCGGCTTTAGGTCCAATGGGTGTTAACATCATGGAAGTCATTAGTGCTATTAATGAGAAAACAAATGATTTCAAAGGAATGAAAGTTCCTGTGTCTGTCACTATTGATTCTGATACTAAAAAATGGGAAATTGAAATTGGGATTCCATCTGCATCTGCTTTAATTTTAAAAGAAGCAGGTATTCAAAAGGGTACAGGAACATCAGGAACTGAATGGGTTGCTGATATTGATATTGATGCAATTGTAAAGGTTTCAAATGTCAAACTAGAATCATCATATGCATCAGAACTAAAATCTGTTGCAAAACAAGTAATTGGAACATGTCAATGTCTTGGAATAAAGATTGAGGGTAAGACGCCTAAAGAAATGACATCAGAGATTAATTCTGGCAAATGGGATGAGAAATTAGTAATTAATTCTTAGATAGATAAACCGGATCTTTATCAGTTTTTTCCAATTCTACAAATGTCTCAGTATTCTGAATTCCCTCAATTCTTCCAATTTTTTCAATAATGACAGAATGCAATTGTTCAAGGTCCTTTGCTAATACGCCTATGATAATATCAAATCTGCCTGTGACCTCACAAATATGATCAACTTCAGAGGTTTTCATTAATTCAGAATGAATAATGTCTTTGAATTTTGGATCACGATTTATTCCAACTGACGCCTTTACTTGAAAACCTAATTGTGATTCATCAATATCAATTGTAAATTTCTTGATCAACTTTTTTCTTAATAATCGCTTAATTCTACTATAAAGTACGGACGAGTTAATCCCTAGTTTTTTTGATAATACTGGTACCGAAATATTACCATCTTTTTTTAATTCTGACAATAACTTTAGATCTAAATCATCAACATATTGCATTTTCAAAATTACTAGTTAAAGGTAATAAATGTAAGTTTTGGTTTGAATTATCTAAATATAATGAAATTTTCTAAAAAGAATCAGTTTTTTTAAAAAAATATTGAATCTTGATAGAATTACACTAAACGATTTTAAGTAGCTTAAAAACGATTTCGCTATGGTTAACGAATCAGATATCTTGGGTCTAATTCAAGAATCTAAAAAATCAGAGAAAGATAGAAAATTCAAACAGGCCTTAGAATTATACATTGTATTCAAAGATATAGACGTCAAAAAAGGATTCGCGTTGAATGAAGTTATACAACTTCCAAATCAAATGACAAAACCTGCTGGAGTTTGTGTTATGGCTACAGGGGATATGGGTCTCAAAGCAAAAGATGCAAAAGCGGATCAGGTCCTTGATAATGCAGAAATTGATGATTTAGCTAAAAACAAACGAGAATCAAGAAAATTAATAAACAAATATGATTTCTTTCTGGCTGATACAAAACTCATGCCAGTTGTAGGAAAATCGCTAGGACAATTAATGGGTCCTAGAGGAAAAATGCCAACTCCTGTTCCCTTTAATGCGCCAATAGAATCATTCCTTGAAAGATTTAGACATTCAATCAGAGTTAGAGTAAAAAATTCACTTTCATTATCATGTAAAATTGGAGATGAGACCATGAATGAAAATGATCTTGCAAGTAATGCAATGACCATAATTCATGCAATTGAAAAAAAATTACCAAATGGCGATAAAAATTTTAAAAAATTTATGATTAAAACCACCATGGGTAAGGCAATAAAAATAGAACAGAAGGTGCGAAAATAGATGCATGAGAATAGAACTGTGTATCCTAAAAGAAAAACACAGATGTATCAGCAATTACAAGAATTACCTAAAAAATACAAGGTTCTTGCATTAGTAAGAATGGAAAAAGTGAGAGCCTCACAATTGCTTCCACTTAGAAAAAAACTTCTAGGAGAAGTTGAGATAATTAGTGTTAAAGATAAACTTGCTAAAATTGCCTTGGAAAAAACTGGGATCAAAGGAACTGAAAAATTAATTAGTAAGTTGAATGGGCAATGTCTTTTCATGTTTACAAACATGTCACCATTCAAACTCAATGTTCTGTTGTCAAAGAATAAAGTGTTGTTAAATGCAAGAGGTGGGGATTTAGCGAGTATGGATGTTGTTATACCACCAAAAAATACTGGTATCGCACCAGGTCCTATGCTTACAGATTTTAAAGAAAATGGCGTCCCAACAAAAATTGATCAGGGTACAATCTGGATAATGAAAGAAACAATTCCGGTTAAAAAGGGAGAAGTGATTTCTGAAAAGCTTGCAACACTTTTGGGTAAATTAGATATCAAACCTATTGAAGCTGGAATTGTTCTAAATTCTGCACTAGAAGATGGTATAGTCTATGCAGAAGAAGAAATGATCATAGATGTAGAAAAGTTCAGAAAAGATCTGAGTCAAGCCCACCAAGAAGCAATTTCATTATCAATTGAGGCTGCATATATCACAAAAGATAACATAAAACAAATTCTTGCGAAAGCATCACAATCAGCTAGTTCAGTATCAGTAGAAACAGGATATGTAACTGATGAAACCAAAGAACAGATTCTACAAAAGGCAAATGCACATGCTAAAGGCGTTGCATCAAAAGCAAAAGACTATACTCCTGCATAATCAACTACTTCGCACTCTGGGTAAATTCCAATTATACTTCATTGCAACTAATCGTAAGCCTGTAGTCAATATTATTCCAAGAATGGTCGCAGCATATACTTCGTTTGTAATTAGCAGTGTAAAATAAAATACAATTGCACCAATGAAACTAGCTGATGCGTATAACTCTTTAACAAATACGATAGGTGTTTGATTTACGAATACATCTCTCAGAATTCCACCTCCAATACCAGTCAGCATCCCAGATAAGACAATTATCAAGAAATTCATTCCAAATAGATTGTAGGCAAAAGTTGCACCAATTACAGTAAAAACCCCAAGACCAACTGCATCAAACTTTAAGAAAATATTCCAATGCTTTTTCATTTTAGAATATAGTAAGAACAAAACTATGGCAGAAATTACTGTGATTATTACATATGTTGGATCAATTAGAGAATTTGGTAGAGTCTTTCCAAATAAAACATCACGAATTGTTCCCCCTGCAAGACCAGTAATTGTTGCTAGAATTATTATGCCGACAATATCAGCTCTGTGTTCTATTGCCTTAAATGCACCAGTGACCGCGAAAGCCATCGTGCCAAAAAGATCTAGAACATAAATAAAAAAATCAATTTGTGAAGTGTCTACCAAATCAATTCTAGTATAAACTTGTAGTAAATAATGTTGAAGTTAGAAGATCGGGTAAATTTAACCGAATAGAGATGCCAAGCCTTCCATAGCTTGCTCTTCTTGTTTTTCACTTGGTGGTTCAGCTTTTGCTTCTTTCTTTTTATCTTCACCTGCAGGTGCGTCTGCTGCTGCGGTTGGAGCTGCTGCAACTGCTACTGGGGCAGCCTTGATTGCCTCTTCAATGTTAACATCTGCTAAGGATGCGACTAATGCCTTAACCTGAGCCTCATTAACTTCAGCACCAGTTGCTTTTACTACACTAGTGACGTTTTCCTCAGTCACTTCTTTTTGTAATTTGTGTAACATTAATGCTGCGTAAACATATTCCATTTAAAAAAAACCTCTCAAAGCATAATATAAAAGCTGTCCAAAAACTGTCTTTAAATTAAGATCTTTAGACTTCTGCAAACAGAATAAAGATTTTGTTTGAGATCTCTATCGTAAAGGTTCTCCATTCTCTGTTTGAGAATCCTTTTTGCATGATCCTGGTCAGATCCGTCTGGTAAAGACAGAACATTGTTAATCAATTCTGAAAGTGATTCCCTAATCCAACCATCTAGAATTGTGTATACCTTTTTTGAAAGGATTTCAACTTTTTCTTTTTCCAAGTCTAAAACATCAGTAAAATTTTCCTGCTCTATTCTGTAAATTAAGGCAAAAATACAATTTTCAGATGTTGGTTCTTTGAGCATCTCTTCGGATCTTGTACCTGCTTTTCCCTGTGAAACTTTGTTTTTTAGCCCTATTGGATTAACGATAAATCCATTTACACCTACTTTGTTACCGTCAACACCAGTGACAGTTCCAATAACGAAATTACAGTAATCGCCATCAGGTTTTGCTGTAAAAACAAAACTTCCCTCCTTTAGAGTTCCCTTTTTACTTCCAAACATGTATTTTTTTAGATTTTTGCATATTTAATAGTTGTAATCGAAGATTCTTAATATCGGCACTAGATGAAAAATACGATGAACAAAAAAGATATCCTTACAAAATTTTCTGCTGACCCTAAAAGATACTATCAGGTGGAATTATTTGAAACCCAGGGTTTTGAGCGCAAGGCATGCGCAACATGTAAAAGATTCTTTTGGACATTAGATGAAAATAGAATAAAATGCCCTGATCATTCTAGTGATACATATTCGTTTATTGGAAATCCTCCAACAAAAAATAGATTTGATTATACTGAGGCCTGGAAGCAGGTAGAGTCGTTCTTTGTAAAACATAATCATACATCAGTAAATAGATATCCAGTCGTGTCTAGATGGCGTGATGATCTGTATTTTACAGTTGCATCAATTGTTGATTTTCAAAGAGTGATGGGTAGTAAAGTAGTATTTGAATTTCCTGCAAACCCACTAGTTGTACCCCAAACATGTCTTAGATTCAAAGACTTGGAAAATGTTGGTGTTACTGGTAGACACTTTTCATCATTCTGT
>ENA-UPTF01000768-UPTF01000768.1-marine-metagenome-genome-assembly--contig:-NODE-768-length-21756-cov-3.120301_pt1 | contig 21756 bp, 22 predicted proteins | sample MGYA00238166_ERZ767019 | MGnify/ENA primary metagenome ERZ767019 (study PRJEB28930, sample SAMN06266391) | marine metagenome | isolation source: Sea water from 250 m depth | place: Atlantic Ocean | study... | reverse complement strand
GGTGGGATCCACTGAAATCGGTAACCTTGAGGCGCCTCGGAGTAGGCACCCCCGGGCCTTCCAGATATTTGGAAATCTCCAGTTCGTATTCCGGAGGTTGCCCCGGATCGTCCACACCTCGAATCAGCGTCAGAGGGGCCTTCAGTTCGCCGATACGGTCAGCAACGTTGAACGTGTCGATGGTTACGATATCGTCGTGCTGGGAGATGGGGCCAACCTTTTTGTGGCACTCTAACAGCCGCTCCCGAAGATCAGGGTCCACGAACATCATGGCGTGGCGCTGGTACTCCAGCCACTTCTCGTAGGCTTCCGGGCTCTTTATTGCGTCCAGCCGCATGTTCAGGGCGTCGGGCCCACGCCCTTTGGAACGCATGGACACCGTCATCAACACCAGACCTTTGACTTCGTCGGGGTAGTCCAATGCGTATTGAAGGGCTATACAGGAGCCCAGGGTGAAGCCAACAAGAATCAGGTCAGAGGAATACATAATATTATTAATTTATTATCAGAAATACATAGAGATATTTGTGTAGTAGGGGACGATGATCAGTCAATATATGGATGGAGAGGTGCCGATATAAGAAACATTCTTGATTTTGAAAAAACATTTAAAAAATGTGAAGTTTTCAAATTAGAAAAAAATTATAGATCTACAGGGAATATTTTAGATGCGGCAATTTCTGTAGTTAAGAATAATAAAAGAAGAGAACCAAAAGACTTAATACCTTATAATAATGCTGGTAATAAAATTGGATTAATTGAAACCCATGATGAAATGGAAGAGGCAGATGCTTTAGTAAGTGCCCTTGAAAAAGAAATTAAACTAGAAAAAAGAAATTTTAGTGACTTTGCAATTTTATATCGAACAAATTCACAATCAAGAGCTCTTGAAGATGCTTTTAGACGCTCTGGAATTCCTTATAATATTGTAGGTGGATTCCGTTTTTATGAAAGGAAAGAGATTAAAGATTTAATTGGCTACTTATCTATTATAGTTAATCCAAAAGACACTATTTCTTTAAGAAGAGTAATTAATTTTCCCCCAAGGGGAATAGGTCTAAAAACTGTAGATAAATGTTTTATCCAATCACAAAAGAAAAAAATAGAGATGTTAGAGGTATTGAATGTTCCTGAGGAAATGGGAATTAAAGGAAAACAAGCTAATTCAATTCTAAAATTCTATAATACAATAAAAAAATATAATGATCTTCTCCCAAAACTTAATGCAGGTGAACTTGTTCGTGCTTTGATTGAGGAAGTAGGAATAATTGACTATTATCGAAATAGTTCGGTACATGATGATTTAGATAGGCATGAAAATGTATTAGAATTTTTAAAAAGTGTAGATGAATTTATGATTAGAGAATCAGAGGGTGGATTAACTGAATTTTTAGAAGAAGTTTCTTTGCTAACAGATTTAGATCAATGGAATGACGAGGTGAATCGTGTAACATTAATGACGGTTCATGCTGCAAAAGGGTTAGAGTTCCCAGTTGTTTTCATGACTGGATTGGAAGATGGCTTATTCCCATTATATAGTTCGTTAGAATTACAAGAAAAGTTAGAGGAAGAGCGTCGACTTTTTTATGTTGGATTAACCCGTGCAATGAAAAAAATTTATTTGATGTATGCAAATCATCGGAGAAGATTAGGTTCAGATGAATTGTATGGTATGGTATCAAGATTTGTAACTGAAGTGCCTGAAAATATACTTGAAAAAATTTCATTTACATCTGCATTAACTCGAAAGGTAATTGGTGGAAAGCCTGGTAAACATACAAAAACTGCTGTTAGTAGGACAGTTGTACTTTTTGATGATTTTACTGTAGGTGACTATGTTGAACATTCTATCTTTGGTATTGGGAAAGTACAAGCTCTAAGTGGTCAAGGAGAAAATCAACGAGTGGGAATTCAATTTAAAGATGGCTTGAAAAAGAAACTTGTAGTAAAATTTGCAAATCTTAAAAAAGTTGATTCTCCAAAAACTCAATAAAGCTAAGTCAATTATAAAATCTTAATATTATAAAATCATTTAGATTGTTTATATTCCAAGAGTTATTATAATTAATAAACTTTATAGGTTATGAATCAATTAAACCCTAATCTCCTAAAAAAAGTTTTAAAAAAGGAAAACCTACGATATACGCAGCAAAGACAAGCTATTTGGGATGAATTATGCTCTTCTGAAGAACACCGTGATGCTGAAGAAATATATTTATCATTAAGAAAAAATGGGGTAAACGCTTCTAGAGCTACTGTATATAGAACTATTGATGTATTAGTTAAGAATAAACTTGTTCGGAAATTAGATTTGGGTGATGGCAAGGCTCTTTATGAAAATAAAATAGATGCAACTCACCATGATCATTTGATATGTGTTCAATGCGGTAAGATTGAAGAGTTTATTGATGATAATATTGAAAAAATTCAAGATGATATAGTAAAAAGTTTTGGTTATAAAATGATACGTCATATTCATCAATTGTTTGTTTTGTGTGATGAGTGCCAATAATTTTTTTATTTATATAAAAGTCTAACCAAATAAAAAAAGAAAAATGATATTTAAAATACTAGCTTTATCATTTGCTATATTAAATACTTTAATAATAAATCCTGAATTAATTATAGGTAAAGAAAAAGTTAATCCTGGTATAGTTTTTATCTTTGAAGGTGCAGTTAAAGATCAAATTTTCCCAAAATCAATGCATCTCGATGAAAACCAAACTAATGTTCATATAGAAGCAAGGGTGAATTGGGATAATAAAAATATTCCAGAAGGTACTCCTGAAGGAGGTTTCATTCCCTTTCTTTATATAACTACAACTATAATTAATCAAAGTTCAGGATATAAGACATTTGTTGATTTAAAACCTCACATTAACCTTATTGATAATTTCCATTATGCTCGTAATATTGCTTTGCCAGGCCCTATCAATGGATTATATACGGTTCGATTTAACATTACTCCTCCTACAGAAATTGTTTTAGCTATCCATCGAGATTGGTTTAATAAATATGGAGAGAAGCTTTTGTCAAATTATGTTTTTGAATATGAAGATATTAATTTTAAGGAAATAGCTGAAGCAAGTCGAAATTAGGAACTGTTTTAATCAAATCAGTGATTTTTGCAATTGCAACCATTGAAGTTCGTTTGTTTTCAATCCTCGAAAACCTAATTTTTCATATAATTTTGTTGCCGGTATATTTTTTGGCATAACATTTATAGTTATTTTTTTCATTTTCTCTTTTTTTGCTATAGATTCTAAATACTTAAGCATTTTAGTAGCGAATCCTTTTTCACGGTATTTTGGATCTATAAAAATATGTAATGCATGTGCACGCTTAGTTTTTCTATTGCAAATTACATTTCCTATTCCAATGACCCATTTATCTTTTTTTAAAACAAAGCTATTGACTTCAGAATTTTTATATGTGAGTTTAACCCAATTATTAAAATTAAATGGGTAGTGAATTCTTGGATCAATCCAATTCAATTCTTTGGGGTTTTTAAACCATTCTGATAGAATAACTTTAAGAAGTTGAAGGTCTTTTGGATTATTATAACTTACTTTTTCAATTTTGATGGCCATGGGTCTTTAACATAATTTTTGTAAATTTGTCCCTTAAATTTAAACTTAATGAAACCCATAGTTCCCATTTCAAAATTTAAAGAAGGTAAAACCGTTCAAGGTTTTTATTTATGTGTTGAAAAACACCTGCGCCATACTAGATCTGGAGATCTTTTTATTGATTTAGTATTAAGAGATCGTACCGGACAAATTCATGCAAAAATTTGGAATAAAATTGAGGATTTTGATAAGAAATTTTCAAAAGGAGATGCCGTTGCTGCAAAAGGTGAGGTTGAATATTTTCTGGATCGACCTCAACTAACTGTTAAACGCATAAATAAAGCCACAGTACAAAATTATGCTCGTTATGGATTTGATCCAGCATTAATTGTTCCGATTGCTCCTATGGATCCACAAGTAATGTGGAAAGAGGTTCTTAAGATAATTAGATCAATAAAAAATCCATTCTTAAAAAAACTAAGTTACAATATATATGATTCTCATAAAGAAAAATTGCTAACTCATCCAGCCAGTGTTTCAGTACATCATAACTATCGATCGGGATTCTTAGAACATGTATTGACTATGCTTAAATCTGCAAAACATTTAGCACCTCAATATGATCTAGATATTGATTTGGTTATTTCAGGAATTTTATTACATGATATAGGAAAACTATTTTCTATAAAATCGGAATATCAAGCCACTTATACTGATGAAGGAAATCTACTTGGGCATATCGTAATTGGAAGAGACATGGTTCGAAATGAAGCAAAATCAATAAAGAAATTTCCCAAAGATTTACTTATAAATATTGAACATATAATTTTGTCGCATCAGGGAAAATATGAATGGCAAAGCCCAAAAAAGCCTGCATTTAGCGAAGCTTTATTTGTGCATCTAATTGATCTTTTAGATAGTCAAATGAATATAATGGATCAGGCAATATCAAAAGATCAAGACCTCGAAGATTTTACTAGCAAATACAATTATTATAAGATTCCATTATTGAAAAGATCGAATGCAGCTAAATAGTTTGATAAGAGCATCGATCTTTTGTGCTATTGCTGTAGGTATGGGTTTTTCACTTATGTTTATACCAAACATCGAATTAATTACTGTAATTGTTTTTCTATCTGGAGTAAATCTTGGTATTGGCTGGGGTGGATTAGTTGGATTAACTGCAATGGGAATATATTCTGGACTAAACCCAATGGGTTCAGGCCTGAGTTTTCCACCTTTATTTCTTATGCAAATATTTGGAATGGCTTTTGCAGGTATAATTGGTGGGCTGGTTCGTCCCTTAATTATTGAAAAAAAAATAAATGTTTTATTAATGGTAGGTTTAGCTTTTATGGGTTTTACAATTACTCTTATATATGACCTATTAACACTCTTATCATATCCAATTTCAGCTGGATTGGGTTTCTCAGGTATATTGGCAGCATTATTTAAAGGCCTTGGATTTACTTTGTTGCATGAGATCTCAAATGCAGTGGTTTTTACGGTAACTGTACCTCCTGTTCTCAAATATATAAAATATAAAAATTGAAAAATATATTTTTTATTGTTGGATTATTTTCAATTCTTTTCGGACAAAAAGATTTTGTGATTCCATTTGATTGGGCAGGCCAAAATGGCTATATAATTCATAATGGAAAATTATTTTGGAATCAATCTTGGACATCAGGTGTACTACTATTTGATGGAACATATTCTTCTTATCCAATAAAATTTGGTCCTCATACATCAAAAAAATTTGTTTCTCAAAAAATTGATAATATGCCTTCTTTTTCGAATTTACCTGATTCAACAAGTAATACTAGTTATTTCGACTATTACCGTGGAGATTATTCTTATGATCAATTAGAATTAGGTGCGAATTTTGAGTCAAAAGATGAAATGATTCAGATAAGAGGATTTAAGCGTAGTCATGGTGGTAACTTAGGTCATTATAATCATCCTGCAGGTGGTTTATCTCCTATCCATCATTCATATAGAGTTAATTATGGAATCGAGAGAGATGATAGAAAATACGAATCATCAGTAGCAAGGTATATTACTAGAAGTGGGTTACCTGACTCTACTTATAATGGTAGTGAGAATGATAATATTATCAGCACAGGATTGCGTTTTCAACAGCAAATGAAGACATTTACTTTTGATTCTTACATTGGTCAGTTTTTACAGCACAGGATAATTAATCATACTTCAGTAAATGATTCAAATTATAATGATGTTAACCGTAGCCAATTCATTGTTCAATTAACATCACAGAAAAATTTTAGTTTTGGAATACGTCATGATAATCAACAAATAAACATATTCAACTTTAATCGTTTAGTTAATTGGACAACTTTATATGGTTATAAATCATATGGAAAATTTTCATTTTTATTTGGCTCTCAATTATTGATGCAAGATAAATCAAATTTTCTTATTTGGGCAATTAATTATAAAAAAGACTTTGGGAAAGGTTCTATTCAATTATTATCTAATGCATTTTCAAAACCAATTCATCCGGATTTTCATCAAAAAAACAATGAAAATAATTTTGAAAATTGGACAAATAACAAAATTAATGGAAGTTTAAATTTTGGGAATGTTACTGTTAATGGCTTTTTCCAAGTTAGCCAGCAGAGCATTAAAGGCTTAGAAGATGTCAAAGCACAGATTATTGGGCTTGATATGAAATATAGTTTTAATAATCATTGGAATATCTATTCCAACATATTGACTCAGTTGGATACATCATATTTTGGAGGAGGGTTTGGATCTATTGCGAGTACTGGTTTAGTAGGGCAATTTAATTTATTTAATGATAATATGAGTCTAAAGCCTCATATATGGCTTAATGGTATCACTGGAAGGATACCATCATTTGGATATGACGCAATAAGACAATCACCCTTTATAAATTCAAATCCTGATTGGTTTATAAAAGATCATATGCTCTTACATTTTGAATTAACTGCAAATATATCTGGTGTTTTAATACATTATAGAATTAATAATTTGCTTAATGCCTTTGGTGCTACTAATGATCAAGCTTGGATTCAACATAATCATATTTACCAGAAGCTTGGAAGAATGATCCAATTTGGAGTCACATGGAATTTTATAAATTGATCTACTTACTGATATTCACCAAAAAAAGATGTTTGTAAATTATTATATATGATTAAAGTAAATAACAACGGATCTGTGCTAAACCGCTCGGTTCTAGTCTTAAATACAAACTATGCACCATTAGATATTTGTACTGCAAAAAGAGCTATTTGCCTTTTCTTTAATGAAAAAGTAGAAATTCTAGAGTCATATCATGAATCAGTTCATTCACCATCTACTGCACTCTCTCTGCCTAGTATAATTAAATTAAGAAATTTTGTGAAATATCATAAAATGGATGTAATTCTAACTCGAAGAAATATATTAGTTCGAGATAATCATCAATGTCAATATTGCTCCTCCAAAAAAGGTCCGTTGACTATGGATCATGTAATGCCAAAAAATAGAGGCGGTGAAGATACTTGGGAAAATTTAGTTGTTGCTTGTCAAAAATGTAATAGAAAAAAAGGAAATAGAACACCAGCCGAAGCAAAAATGCCATTAAATAGAAAGCCTGCAAAACCCAATAAAATACATTATTTTCAAAAATTTATTCATGATCAGCAGGTTGCATGGAAACCATATCTTTTTATGGAATCGTTTTAATGAAAAGAGTTTTAAGTGGTATTCAACCTTCAGGCGAACTCCATTTGGGTAACTATTTTGGAATGATGTCGCGAATGATTAAGTATCAAAATGAAAATGATTTATTTTGTTTTATAGTTAATTATCATGCTTTAACAACGATCCAGGATAAAGATCGCTTAATGAATAATACAATCAATGCAGCTATGGATTTTATGTCATTAGGTTTGGATCCAGAAAAATCAACTTTTTGGATTCAAAGTGATGTGCCACAAGTATGCGAATCTACTTGGCTTCTATCAAATATTGTCAATTTGGGACTTTTGGATCGTTCAACTTCATATAAAGATAAGCTATCAAAAGGTTTAACTGCTAATTTGGGGCTCTATTCATATCCTGTATTAATGGCCTCAGATATTCTTTTATTTGGTGGTGAAATTGTTCCTGTTGGTCAGGATCAAAAACAACATCTAGAGATTACAAGAGATATAGCAACTCGATTTAATAATATTTATGGAGAAGTATTCGTTATCCCTGAGCCTGACATTGAAAAGTCTACAAAATTAATTCCTGGTATTGATGGACAAAAGATGAGTAAATCCTATGGCAACACGATACCCATATTTGGAGAAGAAAAAAATATCCGTAAAAAGTTTATGTCAATTGTAACTGATTCTACAGATATACAAAAACCAAAAGATACTGATACAGCATTATTTCATTTGTTCTCACTTTTTTTGAATAAATCAGAAAAAGAAGAATTAGCTGATCGTTTCATGACTCCAGGAATGAGATATGGCGACATCAAACAGGAATTGTTTGAATGTTTTTGGTCCTACTTCGAACCCTTTAGAGAAAAAAGAATCTATCTTGAAAATCATAAAGATTTTGTATTTGATAGTTTAAAATCAGGTGCAGCAAAAGCTAGTTTAGTTGGAGATGATTATCTAAATAAAGCTCGGAATGCAATGGGATTAAATTTGGAGTAATAGATGTATAAGGTGCAATTAGATCAATTTGAAGGTCCACTTGATTTGTTACTTTATTTTATTCGCAGAGATGAAATTGATATTTATGATATACCAATTTCAAATATTACCTCAGAATATCTCCAAGTTATTGAAGATATGAAATCAATGAATCTTTCAATTGCAGGAGAATTTATCTTGATGGCTGCAACTCTAATGAAAATAAAATCAAAAATGTTGCTACCACGCCCAATACTTGATGAAGATGGTGAACCAATTGATCCTCGCACACAATTGGTAGAACAATTATTAGAATATCAACAATATAAAGGTCTATCAATTGAATTATCAAAAAGATGGAATGAACAAAGTAGTCGTCATTCTAGAGGTGTTCTTGAACAAATTGAAAACGTTGAAGAAATTGAATCATTTTATAAAGAAGTCTCACTTTTTGATTTAGCTAAATATTTTAAAGAAGCAATGGATCGAATGCCCGTTATCACCTCATATGAGCTTAAAAGAGAGGCTATAAGTTTAGATTATAAAAAAGAACATATCTTACAATGCTTTGATGGTGATGGAATTTTGTCATTTAAAAGATTATTGTCAAATTGTGAAAATAAAATAGAAATGATAATTACTTTTCTTGCTCTTTTAGATTTAATCAGATTAAGCAAAGTAACAGTATTCCAAAACAAATTGTTCGATAAAATAGAGATCCATCAGTTGGAAAAAAATTGAAAGATCACCAAAAAATAATTGAGGCTTTGCTATTTGCTAGTCCTGAACCCTTAACTCAAAAAAAAGTTAATTTAATTTTTGAAGAAAACCCGCCTGATCTAGAGTCCCAAGTAAAAAAAATAAATAATAAATATTTGCAACAGGATCATGGTATTGAGGTTTTGAATCTTGCTGGAGGTTACCAAATTAGAACAAAACCTGATTTTGATTTTTTTGTAAGAAAATTATTAAATAATTCAAACCGATCACATATATCTCAGGCTGCTTTAGAAACATTATCAATTATATCTTATAAACAGCCAATTAGCAAACCAGATATTGAATCAATTAGAGGTGTTGATTGTGGAGCTGTTTTAAAAACTTTACTTTCGAAAGTATTAATTAAAATCAAAGGTAGAGATGAAAGCCCTGGCAGGCCATTGATGTATGCTACAACCAACGAATTTTTACAGTTTTTTGGTTTAAATAGATTGTCTGATTTACCAAAGCTTAAAGAGGTTTCAGAAATTCTTGAAGAGCAACCGGCTCTTACTGAGCAGATAGATGCGTTTAAATAAATATATTTCTTTATCCGGTGTTTCTTCAAGAAGAGAAGCCGATGAATTAATTAAAAGCGCAACAATAACTGTAAATGATAAAGTCCAGATGGATCCTGGATATCAAGTTTCTCCAGGCGACAAGATCAAATATGATGAAAAAATCATAACTCCTAAAGATAATAGTCGAGTTGTCATGCTAAATAAACCTGCTGGATTTATTACAACGGTTAAGGATCCATTGAAAAGAAAAACTGTAATGCATCTAGTTAAAAGTGATGAGCGATTATTTCCTATTGGAAGACTTGATAAAGACACAACTGGATTATTATTGCTAACAAATAATGGATCTTTAGCTAACTTTCTTATGCATCCAAAAAATAATATTCCAAGAGTATATAAAGTTGAAATAAATAAGATCCTTAATTCCACTGAAATAAGACGTTTAGCCTCTAAAATTTATATTGGTCAAAAAGAATGGGGTAAAGCAGAAGTTCTTTCTCAAAAGAAAGATCGAGGTAGAGCAGTTTTACATTTAAAATTATTTCAAGGAAAAAAACGTGAAATTCGTAGGATAATTTATAGATTAAAACGTGAATTGTTTAGTTTGCAACGAATTAAATTTGGACCAATTGAGTTAAAAGATCTGCCTCTAGGTGAATGGCGTGCACTAAAACCATTTGAATATAAGTCTCTAAATAGCATTCTCCCCTCTAAATATGAATAAGGGATATTGATTGGGAATAACTTATTTTAGACTGTAACTTCGTCGGCTCATTGAGAAAGTAAATTAAATAATGATAATTGCTATAGATGGTCCTGCTGCTACTGGGAAAAGTACCTCAGCAAAATTATTATCTAAAAAATTAGGCTTCACATATTTGGATACAGGTGCGATGTACAGATGTGTAACACTATTAATTTTGAAGAATAATGTTGAAATTAAGAACCATAATCATTTGGATTCTTTATTAATGCAGTTTCAATTGGATATAAAAAAAAATAAAAAAGATTATTTGTTTTTTTTAGATGGAGAAGATGTATCTACAGATATCAGAAGCACTGAAGTTACTAACAATGTTAGCGCTGTTAGTGCACTTCCTGTTGTTAGAAAAAAATTGGTTTCAATCCAAAGAAAAATTGCTGAAAATCAAGACTCTGTTGTTGAGGGCCGTGATATTGGTACAGTTGTTTTTCCAAATGCAGACATTAAATTTTTTATTGTAGCTGATACTATAGTCCGCGCAAAAAGACGACAGCTTGATTTGAAAAAAATAGGTGAGGAAAAAACGATTGATTCTTTAGTGAAAGAAATTTCTGATAGAGATAATTATGATTCTCGAAGAAAAATTTCTCCACTATTTAAGGCAATTGATGCAATCGAAGTAAATACAACAAATACGACAATCGATGAGCAGGTTGACTTTATGGTTAACAAAGTAAAATTATTAATAAAGGAAAAAAATAAATATGAGTGAAGTTGTCCAAGAAACAACTGTAGAACAGACTTCTGATGATAAATCAGAAGCCAGCGTAGACAAGATTGAAAATACGCCTACAGATAATAATGAAAAAATAATTGATAGTAATGAAAAAGATCAAATAACCAAGAAACCCGAGCTGGACTATTTGTCTTCAGAATTATTTAAAGATATCAATGAGGTAACTTTCGATGAATTAGAAGAAAATCAAGAGATACTAGAAATACCTCAGGAAGTACAAAATCGCTATCAATCTAGTTTAAAAGAGATTAGTGAGAATGAAATAATAACCGGTCGCATTATTGGAATTAATGAAAAAGATGTACTTGTTGATATAGGGTTTAAATCGGAGGGGATAATTAGCAGAAATGAGTTTACTAAAACCAATCTTCCTGAAATTGGTCAGAAATTAGAAGTCTTTTTAGAAAAAATTGAAGATGAAAGTGGTAAAACAGTTCTATCAAAAGAAAAAGCTGAGTTTTTAAATCGTTGGAAGGATCTGCGTGATATCCATGAGACTGGTAAAATAATCAAAGGTCATATTATTCGTCGTATCAAAGGAGGAATGGTAGTTGATTTGGGAGGAGTCCAAGCTTTCTTGCCTGGTTCTCAAATTGATATTCGACCCATCAAAGATTTTGATCAATATATTGAAAAAGATATAGATCTTCGCGTTGTTAAATTTAATGAAATGCGAAAAAATGTTGTTGTTTCCCATAAGGCTATTATTGAAGATAGTCTTGCAGAACAGAGAGAAGAGTTATTTAATAAGCTTGAAGTTGGTACTGTGATGGATGGTAGAGTTAAAAATATAACCGATTTTGGAGTCTTTGTTGATCTTGGGGGTATTGATGGATTATTACATATAACAGATTTAAGTTGGGGACGTGTAAATCATCCTTCAGAAATAATCAACATGGATGATACATTGACAGTTAAAATCATTGATTTTGACCCAGAAAAAAAACGAGTATCACTTGGCTTAAAACAATTGACGCCTCATCCTTGGGAAAATATCCAGAGTGATTATCCTGAAGGAACTTTAGTCACAGGTAAAGTAGTAAGTATGACGAACTATGGGGCTTTTATTGAGGTTAAACCAGGTATCGAAGGTCTAATCCATGTATCAGAAATGTCTTGGACCCGACACATTAAAAACCCTTCAGAAATATATGCTTTAGGTGATGTTGTAGAAGCAAAAGTATTAGCTATTGACAAAGATCAAAGGAAAATCAGTCTTGGAGCAAAACAATTATTGCCTGATCCTTGGGATGAAATTAAAGAAAAATATATTCCTGGCAATATAGTTAAGGGTAAAGTTATTAATTTAACTCAGTTTGGTGCTTTTATCGAATTAGAAGAAGGGATTGATGGTCTAATTCATGTTTCTGATCTTTCATGGACAAAAATTGTTCGTCATCCTAAAGAGATTTTGGAAAAAGATAAAGAGATTGAGGTTCGTATCCTTGAAGTCTCACGTGATAATAGAAGGATATCTCTGGGACTAAAACAAACTGAAGATGACCCCTGGCCTGAACTATCTAAAATCTTTGAGTCGGGCAAAGAAATTGAAGGTGAGATCGTTCGTATTTTAGATAAAGGAATTATTCTTTCTCTTGAGCATAATGTTGAAGGAATTGTGCCATTTGGTAGGCAAATAAAGAAAAATAAAAAAACAATTATTTCAAAATATAAAGTTGGTGAGAAAATGAATGCTACCGTAATGGAAATTAAGCCTGATGACAAAAAAATAGTTCTTTTTGTAGAAGAATTGGGTGGAGATAAATCTACAACTAAAAATGATGTACAAGAATTTTTAGATAATCAAATCGAGCCAGTTGGAGAAAAAATTGAGATTCCAAATGAAAATGCTGATCAAAATTCTGACACAATTGAAGATTAAGGTATTTTTTTGATATATTAATTTTATTTATGAATAGGGATTGAAAAATTAACCGTTTAAGATCTTTTCTATCCTGGGAAAAGCTAGGTATTAGACTTGGAGCTATTACCTTAGCAGCTCTTTTATGGCTCTTTGTTATTAGTGAGAATGAATATTTGTATGTTATTGAAATGCCAATTGAAGCTCGAAATTTACCTGCACGTCATGCTTTAACAGAAGAAGTTCCAAAGAATGCAAAAGTTCGTTTGAGGGGTGCAGGTAGATCTCTATTTAAAACAATTATTCTAAAAAATTTCATTTCTGACTTTAAACTGGTACTGGACCTTGAGAGGATTTCTGAAGAATATGATTTTATATTAAATGATTATTTTGAAAGATATCCTCAAAAAATAGTAATACCATCTAGCTTTGAAGTAGATTATGTAGAAGTGGTTTACCCCAATGCCATTCATATCAGCTTAGACGAATATAAAGAAAAGACAGTTAATGTAATTTCAAATATTTACCTTGACCCAGCACCTGGGTATACTTTAGTTGGCAAGCCTATTATTGAACCTGAAAAAATCAAAATTGCTGGTTCTAAAAACATTGTTGAGTTAATTAATTTAGTGAAAACGGAATTAGATACATTTAATAATCTAACTAATGATTTTTCTATTAGTATCCCTTTAAATTCTATAAGGGATCAGTTAATTGAGTATACACCAAAAACTGTATTAATTAATCAAGAAATCCAATCAATTAGCGAGCGAATAATTAGTGAAATACCCGTTCAAATCATCAATGAAAATGATGCTCTTCAAGTTTTTGTAAGTCCTCAAACGGTATCGTTAACTGTTATAGGTGGTACTGATTATATCGCGAGTTTAAAACCAAATGATATATATATTAGTGTTGATTTTAATAATTGGAAATCTCAAAAACAGTTTTATGAATTACAAGTAAATGTCCCTAAAGATGTTATGAAATGGATGGATTTATCTCCGCGGAATATTGAATTGATTGTAACAAGGAAATAGAATTGATTGTTTTAGGAATAGAAACATCTTGCGATGAAACAGCAAGTGCAATATGCAAAAATGGCGAGATATTGTCTGCAATCACTTCTACACAACAAATACACCGAAAATATGGTGGAGTTGTTCCAGAAATTGCATCAAGGGAGCATGATAAACTGTTAAACCAAATGGTAATTGATACATTAAATGAAGCAAAAATATCTCTTCGTAATATTGAGGGGATTGCAGTAACGCAAGGGCCGGGTTTGATGGGAACTTTATTATCCGGAATATGTTTTGCTAAGGGATTATCTCAAGGCTTAAATATTCCTATAATTGGCATAAATCATTTAGAAGCTCATATTTATGCCAATTTTCTATCAGAACCAAATCTAGAATTTCCTTTCATTTGTCTTTTAGTTTCAGGAGGGCACACTCAGCTTTGGTTTATTGAAAATTTAGGGGAATATGAAATGCTTGGTGAAACAAGAGATGATGCTGCAGGTGAAGCTTTTGATAAAGGTGCACGTATTCTTGGATTAAAGTATCCAGGAGGCCCAGAGATAGAAAAAATGGCGGAAAAAGGAAATCAATATTCTGTCAAGTTTCCAAGACCACTTATGAAAGAGAAAAATTTTGAATTTAGTTTTAGTGGTTTAAAAACATCTCTTTTGTATTGTATTAAGGAAAATAAAATCAAAAACACTAGAGATATTGCCGCTAGTTATCAATATGCTATAATTGAAGTATTGACTACAAAACTAAAATGGGCTGTAGAGGCAATGGATTGCGATACATGCGTTATAGCAGGAGGAGTGGCAGCAAATAAACTTTTGCGTAGTTATGTAAAAGAGTTACTCCCTAATCATTATGTTATTTTCCCTAAAATGTCACTTTGTACGGACAATGCTGCGATGGTAGCCTACCTGGGAGAAGTGTACTTTAATCATCAACAAAAATCTGAAATTGATTTTCAAGTATTTCCAAATATGAGATTGGTTTAGATTTTTGATAATTGAATTCTTACACTCAATTGATTTTATTTTTCTTATTTTTTTTACAGCTGGCTTTATTTCATTATTGTATTTATATAAAATACTATCGAAAAAAAAATGGTATAAATTATTATTAGCATTAAGATCTTTTTCTTTATTAATAATTATTTTACTTCTATTAAATCCAGTAATAAAAGTTTCTTCCCAAAGTGAGAAAGAACTTAATTGGAATATTTTTTTGGATAATTCCTCTAGTATAAAATATCATAAAACTCCTTCAATAAATTCAATAAAATCAGGAATGCAACAAATCATGGATAAATTAACAGAGAAGAACATCTCTTTTAATTCATTTTTGTTTGATGACAAAATCACTCCATTAGATTTATCTAATTTTAATGGCAATGGTATATCTACGAATTTTGGAAAAGTATTCGATTCTATTATTGATCAAGAAAATAACTCAGCAGGCGCAATTATAATTTCAGATGGTATCATAACTGAAGGCAGAAATTCGGTTGAAGGTTTAGCTAGTATTAAAACTCCTGTGCACGTTATTGGCATTGGAGAAAAAAGTGAATTAGTTGATATTTCAATTCATTCCATGGATGTTCCAACAGTTGTTTTAAAAGGAGATAAAATTGATTTAAGCGTGACAATTCAGTCTTTGGGAAGTATTAAAGAAAGATTAAGTGTTTCTTTATATAGGGGTTCACAATTATTGGGATCAAAACCAATTCGATTATTTGGATTAGGTTCAAAAAATGAAACAAATTTCCGATTTAGTACTAAAGAAATTGGTCGTCAAAATTTCGAAGTACGCGTTTCATCGGTAAAAGATGAGGTAAATATTCTAAATAATCGTTTGAATTTCAGCCTATTAGTTTTAAAAAATCAGTATAAAGTTGCATTAATAACAGGTAGTCCGAATAAAAATACTAGTATAATTAAAACAATAGTTAAAAAAAATAAGCGTATCAAATTGGATCATTTTATTCGAGCCAAAGATCAGAAGTTTAAACCAAATCTTAAGAAATTCTGGGAATCACCATATGAATTAATTATTTTTGACAATTACCCAATTCAACCTTTGTCTCCAAATTTCACTAGAATTCTTGGTAAAAAAATTATTACAAACCAAGCAGGATTCATGCATTTAACTGGCCCCAATCAAAGTAGTAAATCATTAAATAGAATTAATTCAATTCTAGGAGTTGATTTGGCCGACTCCAATCAGATCTCAGAAAAATTATTTTGGGATTTTATCGAAGGGAATAATAATGATTTTGATTTTCCTCCATTAGAGCAATCACTTTTTTTAATTGGTAATAATGCGACAGCAGATTCTTTAGCAGTTTTTGAATCTGGATGGCCATTATGGATACGTAATAAAAATAGAAATGTTAGAAGTGTAATTTTTGCAACATCAGAGTTAAATATTCTATATCACTTTCAAAAAAAGGAAAGTAAAAATGATTTATTAAGTTCTATAATTAATGCTGAAGTAAGTTGGCTATTAAAAACTGAGACTAGGAATGAAAATTATTTTAGATTAAATAAAAATTCTTTTCAACAAGGTGAAATGATAAAGATCACAGGAACTCAGCCATTTGACAATCCTGCCTTTAGTAATTTAATAAGTTTCAATATAACTAAAGATAATGAAAAAATTTATAATGGGGATGTTGATTATAATTATGAAAAAGATAGATGGGAGGGCAACTTCAGGGCATCAACACCAGGTAACTATCTATATAAACTATTTATTGATAATTCTGATGATCCTATTCAAGTAGGCAAGTTTAAAGTTTTAGAAAGTCAAATTGAACTAACTCAAGTTTATTTAAATCAAGAATTATTAAATAAAATTTCTGAAGATACAAATGGAGATTATTATCATTGGGATGATAGAAATGAATTGGAAAAAATAATTTCACCAAAAGTCCGTCGCGAATTGAAAGCTGAAATCATTAAATTAACTGAAAGTCGATTAGTATTAATTATACTTATCTTTATATTGTGTATTGAGTGGACAATAAGAAGATTTAAAGGGTTAGTATAAGGATAGTTAGATGGAGAAAATTTGTATTATTGGAGTTGGATATGTTGGTTTGGTTTCAGGTGCGGGACTATCAGAATTTGGAAATGAAGTAACATGTGTTGATTTAAATGAAGAGAAAATAAATCAATTAAATAATGGTGAAATCCCAATATATGAACCTGGCTTAAGATCATTAGTTAAAACAAATATTAATAAGAAAAAACTTCATTTTAGTAATGATATTAGTAAAGCAATTAAAGATTCAAAAATTATTTTTATTGCTGTTGGCACACCACAGAAAAAAAATGGTGAAGCTGATTTAACTTATGTTCGTTCTGTAGCAAATTCTATAGCAGATAACCTAAACAACTATAAAATAATTTGTACTAAAAGCACTGTTCCTGTAGGCACAGGAACAGAAATTGAAAAAATAATATCATCTAAAAATGATACTAAATTGTTTGATTATGTATCCAATCCTGAATTTTTAAGAGAGGGTTCAGCTGTAAATGATTTTATGATTCCAGATCGTTTAGTAATTGGTTCTAGGTCTACTAAAGCATTCAATCTTATGAAGAATGTATATAGACCATTATTTATTAATGAAACGCCTATCGTAAATACTTCAGTCGAAACTGCAGAAATGATTAAATATGCTTCAAATGCTTTTCTAGCATTGAAAATCAGCTATATTAATGAGATTGCAAATTTATGTGAAAATGTTGGTGCAGATGTGCATCACGTAGCAAAAGCTATGGGTCAAGATGGGAGAATTAGCCCAAAATTTCTTCACCCAGGCCCTGGATTTGGGGGATCTTGTTTTCCAAAAGACATACTAGCCTTATCATTTTTAGGAACCAAGTTTAAAAAACCTTTAAAAACAATTGAAGCTGCAATTGAAGTAAATAATAACCAATCGATGAGAATGGTTGAAAAATTAATTTATTTATTAGATAATAAGATTGCTGATAAGAAAATTGGAATTCTTGGTTTGGCATTTAAGCCAAATACAGATGATGTAAGAGAGGCCGCATCACGAAAAATAATCCCGCAATTAATTAAACTTGGTGCAACAATACATGCTTATGATCCTGTTGCGATGAATAATTTTAAATTTCATTTTCCTAATATAAATTATTTTGAGAACTGGGAGGAAGCTATAACTGATACTGATGCGTGTGTCATTCTAACTGAATGGCATGAATTCAGAGGTATTGATTTAGAAAAATTAAAGTCTTTGATGTCTAAACCGGTCATCCTTGATACAAAAAATATTTTAAGTGTTAAAAAATTAAAAGATCTTGAGTTCAATTACGATAATGTTGGTAGAAAAATTTCTTTATGATTATTAACAAAACATCGATTCCAGATTTATTAATTATTCAACCAAATATAAATAATGATGATAGAGGATATTTTTTTGAATCATATAAATATTCTGATTTTAAATCAAATGATCTACCTACAAGCTTTTTGCAGCAAAATCAGTCAAAATCTAAAAGAGGTGTTCTTAGAGGACTTCACTATCAACTTCAATATGGTCAAGATAAACTGGTTTGGGTTAGCCAGGGCGAGGTAATGGACGTAGCTGTAGATATTCGTAAAGATTCACCTACTTTTGGTCATTATGAATCATTAATTCTTAACGATGAAAATCACTATCGTTTTTATATACCAAAAGGTTTTGCCCATGGTTATTATGTTTTATCTGAAATAGCAATTTTTCAGTATATGTGTACAGAAATTTATCACTCAGAGGATGAGTATGGTTTTATATGGGATGATCCTGATGTTAATATTAATTGGCCTAATGGAGAAAAATTAGTTTCAGATAAAGATAGAAAGCTGCCTTATTTGAAACAAATTGAAACTAAAAAGTTACCTGTATATAAATAAAATAATATTTCAATGATATCAATTGAACAAATTAGAAATAATGTTGAAAATGTGAGAAAGCAACTTTCTCTAAAAGGTGATACATCATCCATTGATACTATAGTATCAATGGATGAATCATACAGATCGCATATCTCACAATCTAATGAATTACGTGCAAAACGCAATAAGGTATCAGAGGAAATTGCAGCTGCTAAGAAATCAGGAAAAAGCGCTGATCAAGAAGTACAGGCCATGCGACAAGTTGGTGACCAAATAAAATTGATAGAACAAAAAGCCAATAACATAAAGAATGAATTAGATGCTCTTTTATTAGTTTTACCAAACTTGCCTCATAAAACCACACCTGTGGGTAAAAATAATACTGAGAATAAATTGGTACGAGAATGGGGTGAAGAAATAAATAAAGATTTTGAATTAAAAACTCACCTTGAATTAGGAACTGATTTACGTTTGTTTGACTTTGAGGCAGCAGCTAAAATATCAGGATCAGGTTTTCCTCTATATAAAGATAAGGGAGCCAAGCTAGAGCGTGCATTGATCAATTATATGCTTGATTATCAGACAAAAAATCATGGTTATAGGGAAATTTTTCCACCATTTATGGTTCGTGATAATTCTCCGTTGACAACTGGAAATCTGCCAAAATTTTCTGATGATATGTACCACATTGAGAGTGATGATTTGTGGATGATTCCTACAGCAGAGGTTCCAATTACTAATCTTCATCAAGATGAGATCCTATCAGAGGATGAACTCCCATTGAAATATGCTGCATATTCTGCTTGCTTTAGGCGAGAAGCTGGATCTCATGGAAAAGACACGAAAGGATTATTAAGACTTCATCAGTTTAATAAAGTTGAGTTGGTGCAATTTGTAACGCCTGAATCTTCATATGATATGCTTGAGGAATTAACCCTCCATGCAGAATCAATTCTTCAGTCTTTAGGATTGAAATACCGAGTTATAGAATTATGTACAGGGGATCTTAGTTTCGCAGCTGCAAAATGCTATGATTTGGAACTTTGGGCACCTGCTGAGGGGAAATGGCTAGAAGTATCTTCATGTAGTAATTTTGAATCATTCCAATCGAGAAGAGGGAAAATTAGATATAGAAAATCAAAAGATGATAATGTTGAATATGTCCATACCTTAAATGGAAGTGGCGTTGCAACGCCAAGATTATTGATATCATTAATAGAAACATATCAAAACGCAGATGGTTCAATATTTGTACCTGAACCATTGCAGCCATATCTTGGTATGGAGGTAATAGATTAATCTTAGATATTTTTGGTTTGGGGCCAATGTTCTAATTTGGACAGTACTGTTTGCTTCTACTGGTATAATCGGTTCGGTTTTTGAATGGAGAGGTAAATTTATGGCTTGGATTGCAAAAACTTGGTCTAGACTTCTTCTATATATAGGCGGGATAGATTATCGAATTATTGGTTTAGATAATCTTGACCCTAAAGGATCTTATCTTTTTGCAGCAAATCATGAGTCAGCGTTAGATATTCCTTTAGTTTTTGCGGGTTTGCCCTATCATATAGTTGCTGTAGCTAAAATTGAATTAAAACGTATCCCCATTTTTGGTTGGTCCATGATGGCTGGCGGACATTTCTTTGTTGATAGAAAAAATAGAAAAAGAGCAATGAAATCATTGGAAAATGCAAAAACTTCTATGTTAAAGAATCCTCGATCAATAATAATCTATCCTGAAGGTACTAGATCAAATGATGGATCAATAGGTCCATTTAAAAAAGGGGGCCTAGTATTAGCTATTGATATGGATTTGCCAGTTGTGCCAGTTGCGCTATGTGGAACTCGTGAATGTATGGGTGATGAAAAGTTTACATTGAAGAAAACTACTATTGAAATGAGAGTTGGAGAGCCTTTAGAAACACATGGATTAGGGTATCAGGATAGAAACCAATTAGCTGAAAATGTTCGAGGTGAAGTTTTGAGATTGAAATCCGAATGGGAGCATCGGTCAGCTATACTTAATTAATTGGCTAATTTAAAATAATTAAACATACTATGAGTCTATTATCATTAACTCTTGCAAAAAATAAAGTATCAAAATTGAATGAGAATGGAAAAGTAGTTGTTTTTACTAACGGTTGTTTTGATATCATTCATAAAGGTCATACTACATATTTAAACAAAGCAAAACAGTTAGGAGATTATTTAATTGTAGGATTGAATTCAAATGAGTCTGTATCAAATCTAAAGGGACAAGACCGACCTATTAATTCCGAGGATAAACGTTCTGCAAACCTATTGAAACTAGATTATGTTGATGCTGTAGTTATTTTTAATGAAAATACACCTAAAAAACTAATCGCTGAACTTCGACCAGATATACTTGTTAAGGGAGGCGATTATACTAAAGAGGAAGTAATAGGTGCTAAACAAGTGGTCGAAGATGGAGGTGAAATTGTAATTATTCCATTGGTACCAGGATATAGTACTACAAATACAATAAATGCATTAAAGGAAAAAGGCTTGACTGAGGAAGATTGCACCGACTAACTTCGCCACTTAAATCACTCTAAATATTAATGAATAAGATACTTACAGCAATTTTAACGACTTTACTTATAAACTTGAACTATGGGATGGCTCAAGCCACAAATGGAGAAAAGCCTTTCGAAGGTGGAAATGGTATCAGTGTTTCTGAAAACCGTTTGCCTGAGCTTCTACGAGATGTAAAAGTTTTACTTTCTGACGCATTTATTGCTGATGTTTTATCAGACACTTTAGAAGTTATTTATAATCTTAACAGAATTTTTGATTTATTGACAGAGGCAGATCAATATGGAGAAATGGATGATGAGGATAAAGATGAATTTGACAGGTTTGAAGAGTCATTAATTTCATTATACACTAAAAGATTTACTACTTTAGATAAAACTGATGCGGCTCTTACAGC
>ENA-UPTF01000766-UPTF01000766.1-marine-metagenome-genome-assembly--contig:-NODE-766-length-21803-cov-2.372733_pt1 | contig 21803 bp, 18 predicted proteins | sample MGYA00238166_ERZ767019 | MGnify/ENA primary metagenome ERZ767019 (study PRJEB28930, sample SAMN06266391) | marine metagenome | isolation source: Sea water from 250 m depth | place: Atlantic Ocean | study... | reverse complement strand
GCAACAATGCTTCGTGGAGGAAGTCTTTCCGTTGCATAAGTACGCCAGATTCCCTCGCCAGGGCCAACGCTGAGAGCAGATCGTTGCCCGGCGCTTGAAGGCGGCGTTGATACCACTCCATGATGTACTCATCAAACTGATTTACCGCATCGCGTACCTCCGCTTCGAAACTCGCGGGTTGATTGGACATGCCCGTTGCAACCAAATCTGACCAGTCAAGCAGTTTCTCGTAATCACCCTCCGGGACACCGAACAAGTGCCCGATCACCATCATTGGGAGGGGCTTCGCAACCTTCTCCACGAAATCAAAATCCACACCGGCGTGCGACAAAAGTGTCCGCACGGCCTTGCGTATGAAGGGCTCGAATGCCCGCACGGATTGCGGCGTGAAACGTTTTCGAACCACGCCTCGTCGTAATAGGTGATCCGGTTCATCCCGGTTGATCATCGATGGAACCGGCGGCGCGTCAATGCGAGAACCTTGCGTCGACGTAAATGTCTCTTGGTCTAACGATACCGTGCGGATGTGCTCGTAGCTCGTGATACCCCAGACCCCGGCTTTGTCATCCCAAGCCGGTGCCTTTTCGTCCCAGTAGACGGGCGCATAGCGTCGTAGCCATCGGTAGGCGTGAAAAGGATCCGCCTGGAATTCGGGGTCAAGAAAGGCAACTTGCATCGGCGGATGGGGCATAAGCTTTAGCTATGATTTAACGAAAGCATCCATTGTGGCGACCAAGCTTTAACTGGCTCTGGTAATCTCGTGGAAAAACTATAGCAGAGGCAACCGTGACGGCAATTGGCGTCTTTTATTTTGCCACCGAATACGGGCATGGCGTCGTTGATGTGGCACGAGACGTAGAACGACGCGGATTCGAATCTTTGTGGTTGCCCGAGCACACCCACATACCCACAAGTCGAAAAAGCCCTTATGCCGGCGGCGGTGAACTTCCAAAGGAGTATGCTCACACGCTCGACCCTTTCATGGCACTTGCGGCTGTTGCAACTGCAACGGAGAGTATTCGACTCGCGACGGGCATATCCCTATTGATCGAGCGGGACACGATCACCACGGCCAAAACGGTAGCAACCCTCGACGTCCTCTCGAACGGTCGAGTCATCCTCGGGGTTGGTGGGGGCTGGAATAGGGAGGAAGCTGAACATCACGGTGTCGACTGGTCGCAGCGCTTCCGTAAGCTGGAAGAACAAATCGATGCACTCAAAGCCATCTGGGGTAATGACGAAGCGTCATTCCACGGCGAACATATCCAGTTTGATCCTATTTGGTCCTGGCCAAAGCCTCGACAGCGACCCCACCCACCCATCGTGTTAGGTGGCGAAACAGATCACAGTCTTCGGCGTGTCATCAAGCACTGTGACGGTTGGCTACCCCGGGCTCGCGATCCCGAATTCGTTTTCCGCGGCATCGAAAGGTTGTATCAACTTGCCGAAGAAGCCGGCAGAGACCCCGACTCCATTAGCGTGAATGTATTCGCACCCAGACCGGAACCGGAATTAATTGATCGATTCAAAAGCAAGGGTGTCGAACGTATCGTCCTGTGGTTGCCACCAGAAGATCACGATGCGGTATCACGACGTCTCGACAGCTACATGGCGTTTCTCTAAGCAGAGCGACGACGAGTTGCTCCTAGTACGAGATCGACTTTCCAACCGTTACCCAGCGACCGTTTTGAATTTGCGATAGCGCCGAAGAACCGACGCCTTTGTGGTCGTTAGGACCGTACTGCAATTCATAGCCGAACAAATCTCGATAGTCATCGATCGTTTCGATGGCAGCCACCAGACTGTCCCGGTTCAATTCGCGGCCGGCAATTTCAAATGCGCGTACGGTCAGATCGGCACCACGGTAGCCAATCATCGCAGGAAGCCCCGGGTACTCTCCGTACCGGTTTTGGTAGCGGTCAAACCATTCGCGAAGCTCCGGCGATAAGTCCTCGTCCGCATAGCGAAGGGCCAACGGCACGAAAGCATAGTAGCCCTCGCCCGACCCGCTTTCCTGATCGGCGATCACCTGCCCATAAGCGGCTTCATTGCCCACCCAAGCTACACCCGTCCAGTCCGCCTTACGCGCAGCTTCTAACACCAGAATCGTATCCCGGTGAACTGTCCCCATGAGGACCAAATCACAGCCTGCGTCCCGCATGCGAATAATGGCTGCCGTAAATTCACTCTCTGTCGGTTGGTGTGCTGATCGAGCCGCAATAGTGACCCCCATTTCGGCGGCTTGATCTTCAACACCGTCAAGAACCTCCTGGCCATAGTCGGTATCCTGATAAATGACACAAGGGGTGGTCGCGCCTTTCTCTTCGATAAAATAGCGAACCGCGGCCCGCATCTCCTCGTAATACACACCCATTTGCGAAAACATCAATTTCTGAAACGGCTCAACCATCGATCTCGCTCCCGTCACTGGAAACAAGTTCGGAACGCCGTCTCTGAATTGTTGCACCATCACGGCATTATTGGTCGGCGTACCAATGGCCATTACCATCGCAAGAATCTTGTCTTTGTTGATGAGTTTATTCGCCGCCGATACCGCTCGCGGGACCTGGTACTGGGCATCCTCCAGAATGTATCTAATCTGTCGACCGTGCACGCCACCGGCATCGTTTGCCTCACCAAAGCGCATACGCGCACCGTTCGCTATCCCTGTACCCCATATGGCGATTGGACCGGTGAGGTCCGTGTGCGCACCGATCACGATCTCGGTATCGGTGACTCCGTTGACGTTGGCGGAGTCCCCACGGCCCGACGAGCCCGTTTCGCCACAACCCAGCAACAACGCGACTCCCAGCCAGGAAACTGGCAACAACAATTTACTCATCTCTAACCCCCTTGGTACATACCATTGATAAGGTCGGCGTACTTCTCATTGACCACTTTTCGCTTCAACTTTTGCGTCGGTGTCAGCTCGTCGTCTTCCGCGTCCAGCAACTGATCAATAAGTCGAAACTTTTTGATGGTTTCGACGCGCGCAAATTTCGCGTTCACCTTTTCAATCTCGTCGTGGACAAGATCCTGAACTTCTTGCGTATGGCAAAGGCTCGTGTAGTTGGTAAATGGTACATCGTTATCCTGCGCATACTTCGTCACATTTTCGTCATCGATCATGACCAAGCAAGTCAAGTAAGGCCGCTTGTCCCCGACGACCACCGCGTCAGTAACGTAGGGCGAGAACTTTAGCTGGTTCTCGATCTCGCTCGGTGTAATGTTCTTGCCTCCGGCCGTGATAATGATGTCTTTCATACGGTCAATAATGTAGATAAAGCCGTCGTCGTCTATTCGACCCACATCGCCGGTATGAAGCCACCCTTGTCGAATCGTCTCAGCCGTTTTTTCCGCCTTATTCCAATATCCCTTGATCACGCCCGGGCTTCGGATAAGGATCTCGTTGTCATCAGAGAGCACAACCTCGACGTCGTCGATGGCCTTGCCAACACTTCCTATCCGAAAATCGTCGATCAAGTTGGCGGTCGCGATCCCCGTGCACTCCGTTTGGCCATATACCTCATACATCGGTTTACCAATCGACCAGTACCAATCAATTAAGTCGGGAGCGATGGGAGCCGCTGCCGTGGACAGCCAGCGACACTTATCGATACCGAGTGCACGTCGGATGTTACGAAAAACGAGGTTGTCGACGACGAAGAACGCGCATTTCAGATAAAGAGGCACCCGTGCCAACGTTTTCAGATACGCCGCCCGCCGTTGCCCGATCTTAAGTCCTAATTCGTATGCTACCCGGCCAAGCCACGTGGCCTCCTTGAGCTTAATTGCGACCGTTGAAAATTGTTTTTCCCAGACCCGCGGGACCGCGAAATGGATCGTCGGTTCGACCTCTTGTAAATCTCGAACCACGGTCTCCTGGCTCTCGACAAGGTTTATCACGGCGCGCGATTCGATCAGTGAAAATGTGTAAAACATTCGGCCCGCAACGTGAGCCAGCGGCAGAAATCCGAGCTGTTCGTCGTTCGGGTGAATGCCGTAACAACGTTGCAAACATTGCATCATAAACATCATGTTCTGCTGCGTAATCATGGCGCCCTTGGGGGGTCCCGTTGTCCCCGACGTGTAGGTTAGGACCATCAAATCGCCAGGATTTGCCGCCTCGATTTCAACGCGCCATCGGTCCCCATGCGTTGCTGCATAATCACGACCTAACTCAAGCAGTTGCTCAAACGACATGCACATCGGGTCGTCCAACTGCCGAAGACCCTCCATATCAAAGATGAAGACTTTTTCCAGCGAGGGTGTCCGGTCGCGAACCTCAAGAACCTTGTCTAACTGCTCTTCGTCTTCCGCAAAATAAAAACGCGTCTCGCTATCGGTAATCAGGTATTCCACTTGATTCGGGGCATCCGTCGGGTACACGCCGTTGGTCACTCCTCCTGCACAAATGATGCCGAGATCCGAAAACATCCATTCCTTATTCACTTCCGACGCGATGGAACAGACGTCACCACGTCGCAGTCCCAAAGACAGCAAACCAAGACCCACCAACCGTGCCATGTCTCCGTAATCGGCCCAGCTGTATTCGTTCCAAATCCCGAAGTCCTTTTCGCGAATTACCGTTTTTGTCGCGTTCTCCGTCACGCGTTGCCAAAACAACTGGGGGACAGTCGTACAATCATTGATCGCGGTCAGCTCACTAGTCATCGCCAAGTTTTCCGTTGTTTCCAGCGTCGTCGCCCACGGACACCCTGATCCTTCATGCCCAGATAGAACTCCTGAATATCGGTGGCCGCGGCTAAGCGCTCACAAGTATCCTCCATCACGATCCGTCCAACTTCCATCACATAGCCGTAATCCGAGATCTCTAACGCCACGCGCGCGTTCTGCTCAACCAAGAGCACGGTAACCCCCTGCTCTTTATTGAGGCGCACCACGATATCGGCAATCTCTTTAACCAACATCGGCGCAAGACCAAGCGAAGGTTCGTCGAGCAACATCAAGCGTGGTCGGAGCATCAACGCACGACCGATCGCGAGCATTTGCTGCTGACCACCGGACAGGTAACCGGCAGCGAGACTCTTTGTATCAGCCAGCGTCGGGAAATACTCGTAGACAAGCTCCAAATCACGGTTCACCTCGCTAGCCCCATCGCGTCTGGTAAACGCGCCCATCCGCAAATTTTCTTCAACCGACAAAAAGGGGAACACTTCGCGCCCCTCGGGCACATGGCCGACGCCGAGTCGAGCCACTCTCCCTGGGTCCCACGACGTTATGTTTTCGTCCGCAAATACCACGCTCCCTTTCTGCGGATCCATCGCACCGCTGATGGTTTTGAGGACCGTTGTTTTGCCTGCACCGTTGGCGCCGAGAATCGTCACGATAGCTCCCGACTCAACGTCCAAGGAGACCCCCCGAATAGCCATGATAGGGCCGTAATAAGTCTCAATATTTCTCAACGTGAGCAGTGGCACGTTAATCCCCCAGATACGCTCGTAGGACATCGGGATGGTTCTGAATCTCGCTTGGCGTGCCCAACGCAATAACCGCACCGTCAGCAAGGGCCAGTACCCGATCCGATACCTGGTTCACCAAGTTCATGTCGTGCTCAACCATCACCACAGTAATACCCAATTCCTCATTGATATCCTCGATCCAAAACGACAAGTCCTCCGTTTCTTCCGGATTGAGTCCAGATGAAGGTTCATCGAGAAGGATTAGGCGTGGTCCGAGGCAAAGCGCTCGTGCAATTTCAACCATTTTTCTTACGCCATAAGGAAGATTCCCAATAATCTGCTCGCGGTAGGTTTGCAGATCCAACAAGTCAATAACGTCCTCAACTTGTTGGCGAAACATGAGGTCCTGCGCACGCACCTTGGGTAGAAACATGAGCTCCTCCCACAACGCGGTTTTTCGATGGACATGGTGACCTATGAGTAAATTCTTGAGCACGGATTCGTGCTCAAAAAGTTCGGTATTTTGAAACGTGCGCGCAATTCCTCGTTCTGCAACTTGGTGCGGCGGGATACGGGTGATGGTTTCCCCGTCAAAAGTCATCGAGCCTGCATCCGCATCGTAAAGACGACTCACCAAATTAAATAACGTGGTTTTACCCGCCCCATTCGGACCAATGATGCTGTACACCTCGCCAGCCGCCACCTCAAACGAAACATCACGGACCGCGTGAACGCCACCGAAGCTTATGGAAACGTTATCGGCAGTCAGCAAAGTCAATGGACTCGCTCCGTTCGCAGATAGGACTTTTGACGCTTATACGTCGACTTTCTATACAACGGAAATTCGCTGAAAAACAGTCGAACCTTAACCCAGCGTCCGAAAATCCCAAGCGGTTCGTAAACTAGGAATAGGACCAAGATCAGACCAAAAATGCCCGGTTCCAAGCCAGGTATTTGACCTATGCTAGAGGGTACTGATTCTCGTAGAAACGCTATCCCCTGCGGCAACAAGCCGATAAAAACCGCGCCGTAAATAACTCCGTGCAACGATCCCAAACCACCGACCACTACCATCAACAAAAGTTGAATAGAGATCAGTATCGTAAACGCGTCCGGGGCCAGATAACCTATCTTGTGAGCGAACAAACCTCCCGCAAGTCCTGTAAACCCGGCTGAAATGGCAAACGCCGTAGTCTTAACCCGTGCCAAATGAATGCCCATGGCCTGAGCCGATATCTCTGAATCACGGATCGCAATCATGGCGCGCCCCGTGGGTGAACGGAGAAGATTAAGTGCACAAAATAGTGCACCAACGAGCACGAACAACACGACAAAATAGAATACCCGCGGCGTTCCAAGCGACCAGGAAAAAAGTTCCGGATCAGGAACTGCCATACCGCGATGGCCCCCAGTAACGGATTCCCAATGCGCTAGCACCTTCTCTACGATTTGGGCAAAGGCCAAGGTCGCGACCGCCAAATAAATGCCCGTCATACGTAGCGAGGGGATCCCGACCATAGCGCCAATGACTACACACACTGCGGTGGCGCCGATAAGCGACACAACGAAAGGAGCTCCTTCGGTCATGAAGTAAGCGTGCGCATAAGCACCGATGGCCAAAAAAGCCGCATGCCCTAAACTGACCAACCCGGTGTAGCCAACCAACAACATCAAACCAATGCCCGCGATGGCATAGATGAAGACCAACGCGAGTTCACCCGTGTAAAAATCGTCGAGCAGGAACGGCGCAGCGATAACAAGCAAGGCCAACAACGCGTACCAAAACCGCTGGCCGTTGTGCTTAAAAAAGTCGACGTCCTGCCCGTAGCGAGTTTTGAGCGTAAATCGCATTAGACTTTCTTTCGCTGCATCGTCGCGAAGATGCCTTCCGGTCGGATGAAAAGCATGATCAACAAAATTACGTACGCCGTGGTCTCGGAAAATCCTTCCAGTCCGGGGGGCAGGCTATGCTTTGCGAACTGCTCGACAACACCGATCATCAAACCCGCTAGGAAAGCGCCGGGTAGACTGCCGAACCCACCTACAATCGCTGCCGCAAACGCTTTAATACCAACAAATCCCATGATCGGATTAATAAGCGATAGCGGCGCGACCAGTACCCCCGCGGTCGCCGAAATCATCGCGGACATCGCCCACACCAGGGCAAAAATCCACTTCACCGGAATACCCACATAGTAGGCGGCCAACTGATTTTGAGACGCCGCTTGCATCGCGATCCCAACCCTAGTCTTTCGAAAAAAGAGAAACACCAGAGCGCACAACGCTAGGGTACCTATGACCACGGCGATGTTTTCGTATCCGACCGAGAGCTCGCCCCAGCGCGCGACCCCCCCTCCGTATGGGGTGGCCAATGTTTTGTCCTCATATCCCCAAATGGCTCCCGCCACTGCTCGCAGAATAAATCCCAACCCGATGGTCAACATTAAGACCGCAAAGGGCGGCTCCCCGATCATGGGTCTCAGCAACAGTCGTTCTAACGTGATACCGATAAGGCCCATGACAGCAAGCGTCGCTAAGAAACCCCAAAGAAAAGGCCAACCCAACACATTGATGAAACCAAACGCAATGAAGGCACCCAACATCATGAGATCGCCTTGCGCAAAATTGACCATCTCGGTCGCCTTGTAAATCAGCACGAAGCCGAGCGCGATAAGGCCGTAGACGCAGCCTTGCGAAATCCCGCTGATGAGCAGTTGCAAAAAATCCATGGATATCCAGGCTTTTAAGGAATATAAGCAGCGAAGAGAAACAGCTCAGTCATCGACCAAGAACCCGTCTGCGTCCCTTGTTTCAGGACCGTTCACGCGTACTCGACCGTCACCAAATTTACCGTCGCGTTCTCGCAAAGCTTCCCGAAGCCCCAGCCGCTGAACGCGTTCGCCCCAACCTAGAGCTGCAGCTGCATTGTGGCCTCGCACATCGTTTTCCACTGCCATACGCTGCAGCGTCCTCGCCCCCATCAACTCGAGGCCTTGATTGATAATGCGCTTGTTCGCAGAGAGTAAATCGCGATCGATCATGCACAACCGATCGGCCAATTGTTCGACCTCGTTCTCGAGATGATCCTTAGGCACCGCTTTCAAGACCAATCCGATTTGCTGGGCCTCAGCCCCGCTAATCATATCTCCCGTCAACATGAGTCGTTTCGCCCACTGTGGTCCGACATTGTAGAGCCACATGTTGTTAGGCAGCGCGCCAAGATCCCGCGCGGGAGGAAACCCGAACAACGCATCGTCGGCGCAAATAATCATATCGGTAAGCAGAGCGACGTCCGTGCCTCCGGCAAGGCAATAACCATGCACCTGAGCAATAACCGGTTTGTGCATGTCGAACATCGCCATTCGGTATCGCTGGGCTCGTTCCATCTGCCAGGCGTCGTCGTCCACGCTTCGCCCACCCCGATAACTGTTTTCCTTCGATTGCACACGCGATACCGGTACATTTCCATCCGCTCCACTGAGGTCGTAGCCGGCCGAAAACGCCCGTCCTGCACCCCGAATGATCGCGCAATGCACAGCGTTGTCATTGTCGGCTTCCCACAATGCTTCGTTGAGTTCCGATTGGAGTTTTAGCGATAGTGCGTTCAGTTTCTCAGGTCGATTCAACGTGATCCGCGCACGCCCATCGTCAACCTCGTAGATAATGCTTTCAAATTCGCTCATGGGTCTTCCTCCCGTTCCCACCTGCTAAAACGGCGCAAGCACCGCGATTAAGGCGCAAAAGGTTACATGAATTCGTCCATTGACGCGGATAACATCGGTTGCTTATTCGAGCTTCGGTTGCAACCGACAATGAAGCCGAGACATCAACGATGGGAGATACACAGTGAGTGATCGACTCTCAGGAAAAAGGGTGCTGATAACCCAAGCAAACGACTTCATGGGACCTGCCACGGTCGATGTGTTCCAGCGCGAGGGGGCATCAATCATGGCGAGCACCGACCCGCTACCCGACAAACAATCCTGCGACGAACTAGTCGCCTCAAGCGGGGAGATCGATATTCTCATCGCCAATCTGGCATCCCCCAATTACAGCGGTACCGTCGTCACTGCCCTCACCGAAGCTGAGTGGACGACGCCGTTCGATATGATGGTGCATCCCCTGCACTGGCTTACCCAAGCGGTATTGCCTCAAATGCTGGAGCGAGGGCGCGGAAAGATTGTGGTCTACGGCAGCGCAACCGCACTCCGCGGGTTAAAAACGGTCGCCGCGTACAGTGCCGCGCGAGCCGCGCAAGTGGGTTATGTCCAATCGGTTGGTGTCGAGATCGCACCAAATAACATTCAAATGAATCTTATTGCCCAAAATTACGTTGCCAACCCCGACTACTACCCACCCGAGTTGATGGAGAAACCGTCGTTCGTTGAGTCCTTGAAACGACAAGTTCCGGCTGGACGTCTTGGCACACCTGAGGAGGATGCGCTCTTCGCATTATTTCTCGCGAGTGATGAAAGTGGATTTTTTTGCGGTCAGGCGTTCCCCTTCAGCGGCGGATGGGCACAACGTTAGCCAATCGTCTCTATGACAGACCGACGTCTTATCTCCTACCTCAACGCATTCACCGAGTTTCGCTTGACACACGCAATCGAGTCACTTCCACTGACACGTTCGAGACCAAGCAGCTAAGGAATGTGCATGGACGACATACGAAAGTTTGAGATCCACGTCGACGACGAAATCCTAACCGACCTCAATGACCGTTTAGCGCGAACACGTTGGCCGGAATCGGAGCCTGTCGATGATTGGACCCAAGGTATCCCACTACAGTACGTCCAAGACCTTTGTGCGTATTGGCAAACAGATTACAACTGGCGGGCGACCGAGGAAGCTCTTAATGCAATCCCACAATACACGACGGAAATTGATGGTCTCGAGATTCATTTTTTGCACTTAAGATCCCCAATTGAAAACGCGATGCCCCTCGTTCTAACGCACGGCTGGCCGGGATCGATCATCGAATTCATGAAAGTATTAGGCCCGCTCTCAGACCCAGAGGCACACGGTGGCAACGCTGACGATGCGTTCCACCTGGTCGTCCCTACATTGCCCGGCTATGGATTTTCTGGAAAGCCAACGACCACAGGCTGGGGCGTCGACAAAGTCGCAGGGGCATGGAGCCAACTAATGCAAAGACTTGGATATCAAAAGTATTTCGCGCAAGGTGGCGATTGGGGTTCAGCAGTGACGGCATCAATCGGAGTCCAAGACCCCGAACATTGCGCCGGGATACACACCAATATGCCCATCGCTGCGCCTAGCACCGATCAAATGAAAGATCTAACCCCACTGGAAGAAAAGGCGATCAAAGCTAGGCAGTTCTATCAGGATTGGGATTCCGGTTACTCGAAGCAACAAAGCACAAGACCTCAGACTTTGGGTTATGGGTTGGTCGACTCACCCGCAGGTCAATTGGCATGGATCGTCGAAAAGTTTTACCAGTGGACGGACTGTGACGGTCATCCGGAAAACGCGTTGTCCCGAGACGAATTGATCGACAACGTCATGTTTTATTGGCTCACAGGGTCTGGAGCGTCTTCGGCTCGACTCTACTGGGAGAGTTTTAGTCGTGGCTCAACCGGCGATATCACGGTGCCATCGGGGTGCAGTATTTTCCCTAAAGAGATTTTCTCAGCCTCAAAAAGATGGGTCGAAAATCGATTCAAGGATCTCAGGTACTTCAACGTTCTGGAGAAAGGGGGCCACTTTGCGGCCTTTGAGCAGCCGTCAGTCTTCGTTAACGAACTAAGGAACTGCTTCCGTACGATGCGATGATATGGAACCCTGGCTGGTCGAACTAATTGATTCGGCGGACGTCGCACGATTTGCAACGCTCGGCAAACAACGTCCGCACATTGTGCCAGTAGTCCTGGTTGCTGCAAGCAACCATATCTATTTACCCATTGACGGCAAAAGGAAAAGACCTGGGAGGTTGCAGCGGGTGCGAAATGTCCAAACAAACCCCCACGCCACCCTTCTGCTCGATCACTACGAAGAAGATTGGTCTAAGCTTTGGTGGGTTCGAATTGAAGCCATCGCCTCGATCGTTCCGTTGCCGACGTCGGCGCGAAACAAGCTAACCAAAAAGTACGCGGGCTACGACGACACCGAGCTTGGTGTCGAATCGATCAAGCTCGAGATCGTTAGCGTCCATAAATGGTCACAAAACCCTAGTTCCCAAATCGGTAGCGCAACTTAACCACCAAGACATCGATCACAGGATCCGTAAACGCGTCAGTCAACAAATTGCCAAATTCATCGTCGATACGGTTAGACAGGTTGCTGCCACGGGTGTAAACCACAAATAGATCGGATAACGGCGCAATCTCCCAACGATATCGAAGCTGCGCCGTTAATTGACTGATCGTGAAATCGCCGGGAACTGCATCCGCGTCCCGGCCGACTTCGATGAGTGCTCCGGGGACGATGGGGATCTGATAAAACGCCTGCTCATCAGCAACAATACCTGCCCATTGCATAGTCAGCCGGATCTGCTGACGAGCGGTAAGAAATAAATCCATCGCGAGACGCGGTTGCCAATTGCCAGCATCGAACGTCGCCATTTGCCGACCACCTTGGTGCAACAACCAACCCCGGTGATGGCGGTAGTTGGCGTCAAGATCCAATGAAAACCGGTCCGTCGGCTTATAAGTCATGCCTACCCCCATAAACTGCGTCCGCCCGGATAAGGTCTCTTGCATGCCACCGCCTTGGACGCTCCAGCTAAACTTTTGGCTCGTGTCCGTACCGAAAGCCAGTTCCCAAAACACGCGGTCGTGAGTACGGAACGACCCATTTCCCCGGCTTTCAAGGTCTTCCCATCGACGCGGGAAATAATAGAGGTGGCCGCGCACTTCGTTTAGATTCTTGAATGTCAGACTGTTGCGCGAAAATATTCCCGTCTTGATGTTACGGCCGTCACCGTTCACCCAATTTGTTAGCGTCGACATACTTTGCCAGGATCGAAATCGTTTCATCCCAGAGGACTTCATGTACATCAACGTGTAACGGCCGCCGATGCTATCCGACCGTTCTAGAAAGCCGAGGTCGCTGATGTCTATTTTTTTGTCGAGGTATTCAAGCCCGAACATGTGCATCAGTCCGCGTCGTGGCGTGTAGTCAATGTCCGCCCACCCGCCAAACCCCTTCGAACCCTCGATATCGCTCATCAGGAACTGGGTATCAACGTTTAACTTGCCGCTGGCGTTCATAAAGTGGACGTCGACTCCGTGCGTCGTCGCTTTACGTAATGGGTGGTCAACGAGGGTCCCCAGATAACCGAAGGAGCGCCGTCCTGCATCCACACTCTCGTACATCAAACGCGCCACACTGAAATTACGGCCATCGCCCTTGATCCCAGTTCGAACGCCGTCGCGTTGTCCATAGACCACGGGATCATCTTCGAGCGCACTTAACACACCGTATCGCATCGCGCCCGTTTGCCCCGTCAATTTAAGCGCTCCCAAAAGCTGGGTCGGTTTGGATCGCTCATAACCCGGGACGGTGATGTCTTCTGGAATATCAATGAGAGGCGCACCACCGATGCGGCGCGTATTAAGAAGCGTTGTCGGTGTGCTGGTAAAACTCGTCGCCGTCTTCCGAGCCCCTCCGGAACCACCACCGCTGGCCCTCATTGTCTGGGACCGCGGCGACGTGATGAAGTTCTCATTGCCTTCGAGGAAAAATAAGCGCTTCTCGGGGAAGAAAGTCTCCCTCGATGTCAAGTTAACAACCACATCATCGGATTCCACCGCTCCAAAATCAGGATATAGCGCTGCCGTTAGCTGGAGATCGCTCGTTGGACGCCAAAAGACATCCACGCCGGCTCGCACGTCGGCCTCATCGACGCCAGGCCCACTATCGAAGCTCCCCGATCCGTAGGGAAAAGCGACCAATTGCTTCTTCGGCGTAACGCCGGGTAAAGCCATCGGTTGCAGTGCCGACATAAAACGCGCCCCAGTAAACGGCAAAGCGGGCCAACCCCACATCTCCGAAACGTAAGCTACCTGTCGATTGATCCAAAATCCCATCGTGCGATCGCCATCGACCCGCGGCAACGTCATCATCGACCACGGCAAGAAAACTTCGAGGCTCCATCCATCGGAGCGCACGTGTGTCGCGGTTTCCCAGGGTCCGTCCCATTCCAATGCAAACGATCGTTCCGGCGCGACTTTTCCGTCAACCACGGAGCCGCCGAGTCCGACGTTAAACACGTACCCGTAAAGACCTTCGCCTGATGTATCGAGAGTAATACCCCACTGGTCTCGATTAATGTGAACATCACGACTCGACAGGCGCGCGATCAACGTTTCGGCAGGTTGATAATTGATGACACCGACGTAAAGCCCTTGGTCAGTGTAAATAAAACGCATTTCCGTCGGGTGCCTGGCCGGCTCCAATGTATCAGGGTTCATAACAAGCATATTGTCGTGCGGCGTGACTTCGTTCCAAATTGCTTCGTTCAAGACGCCGTCAATTTCGATACCCGCGTTCTCGTATCTGGGGACGACCAGCGCATGCTGGAGGCCGGGCCCTCGCATAACAATCGATGAGCCTTCAGATCCCGCGTCGCCGCCGTCCATTGAAACCTGAGCCGCATTGCCAGCGATTCGTCTTAGTGAGGCCACCCCAAACGAATCCACCGAATGTTGAGAAGCTGACGCTCGTGCATCCGTTACGGGGCCTTTGAAAGGACGTACCAACGACGCGGCCCTTGCACCTCCCCAAAACCAAGCGCCGGCATAACGTCCAGCGCTCACTTCTTTCACGAAGTCGTGCGGCGCCGGCGTAAAGACAACCACGCGATAATGTCGCTCGCCGTCAACCGAAACCTCGACAACCGTTGACTCTAGACCGCCGCCCACGGCTTCACGTTGTTCTGCTGCGCGCAGAGGATCCGCAAAACTACCGATAACCACGCCCCCACCGTCGTCACTTGAGACGACGGACAGAGCAGCAAACCAAACGCAAAGACAGGCTACGACGCGTGACATTCGGGAAAACCATGGAGAGAGCAGCCGCCTACTATACCAGTCTCTGCTCGCTTACACCGAAACACGTCGCGATCGGACGACCTGCATTAAACTAACGATTGAAAGCATTTTTTTAGGTTATTATATATTTACATTAATTTTGTATCTTATTGTTTTATAAATATTTATTTACTCATATATCTCCAAAAGGAAAGCTTATGGAATCGGACGAATCAAGCGTCGCCGTGGTCACCGGCACGAGCACCGGAATCGGGTTCGCCACCGCTCTTGAGCTCGCACGACACGGCCACAAGGTGTTTGCCGGCATGCGAGACACCAACAAAGCTCGAGCGCTAGCAACAGCATCGGAACAGGAGGGTCTCGACGTTACCATCGTCGCTCTAGACGTTACGTCAGCGGTTTCCACCGACGCAGCATTCACGCAGATTCATCGAGCGGGACCCGTCAACGTGTTAGTCAACAACGCCGGTATAGGCGGCGCAACGCCTCTGGAATTAACGCCTGAAGACGAGCATCGCGCAATATTTGAAACCAACTATTTTGGTGCCGTGAGGTGCATACAGGCGGTTTTGCCCCAAATGCGCGAACGGTGTCAGGGTACCATCGTCAACATCACGTCCATGGAGGGATTGGTCGCCATGCCCAATCAAATTCCCTATTCGGCAACCAAATGGGCACTGGAGTGCCTCGGTGAAGGCCTCGCCCATGAGGTGTTCCGCTTCAACATACGTGTCGTCAACGTCGAGCCCGGCGTCATCATGACTCAAATTTTTGACAACTCGACGGCGGCAACTCGCTACGATCGGGAATCCCCCTACCAACCGATCATGCGACGCAACGGCAAGATGTTTAAAGCCGGATTCGAAGCAAACGTTCAGCCGGAGCGAGTTGCCGAAACGATCATCGACGCAATCAGCAGTCCCGAATACCGACTAAGATGGCCCGTAGGCGAAGACGCCGTCGGCATGTTTAAAGGGCGCCGCGCTATCAATGACGAAGACTGGATCGAAATGGGAGCGGATCTGAGCGATGAAGATTACAACCGCCGCTACGAAGAATATTTTGGCGTTCGGCTTAGTTGATAGCCCGGAGCGGCACACCCTCCACGGTAACGCGATGCATGAGGCGGCGCTGACCGTGGTAGTCGTTTAGCGCGTAGTGCCAGGTCGCACGATTGTCCCAGATAACCAGCGTGCCTGGTTTCCAACGATACCGAATCGTATGTTCCGGCCGCGCGCCGAAACGGTACAAGTACGCAAGCAACGACGCCGACTCGCTCGTTGACCAACCGTCGAAACGCACGGTAAACGAAGGGTTTACGTACAACGACGGCCGACCAGATCCGGGGTGCTCAATAACAACTGGGTGAACCGCATCTTGGACCGCCAATTCGGGGTTGTGCAGGCGCTTGCGAGGGCGATCACCCTCCATGGGTTCGTGGCCGAATACATGTCGACTCGAATGCACGGCACACATCGAGGAAAGCGTTTGTTTAAAACCATCAGACAGGTTGGCGTACGCTGCGTACATACTGGCAAAAAGCGTATCGCCACCCGTATCGGGAACTTCCAACGCATAAAGCATCGAACACATCGCCGGAACATCGTCGTAGGAATGGTCCGTATGCCAACCACCACCAATGTTCAATTCTTGATCGGGTTCCTTTAAGACCTCGGCCACGCGGCGATTCTCCGCCACCGGCGTAAAGAATCGATTTACGTTGATCTCGCCCCAACGCTGGGCAAATGCAAACTGTGCATCCGGGGTTAAGTCTTGATTCGGAATCGAGAGCACACCGCGGTCCCACAACAAGTTTTGCAACGCAGAAAAATCGCGATCGGAAATATCCTGACAATCGATGTCGTCGACTTCCGCCCCTAGGATCTCCGAAAGATGCGTAACCTTCATCGACTCAACTTACATCGTGGTCGCTTGATAGACCAGGCGTTTAAAGTCGTGGCTAAAGGGGTGCCAAAACCCCGGCAACCGCTGCGTAAACACAATACCTGAGATACCCGAAGACGGTGACATCCACGAGTGAGTTCCTGCCAGCCCGCCCCAGTGGTATTCGCCAATTGCCGCATCGCCCTCGTCCGGCAATGGCGAAGTTTTGATGGCAAATCCAAGCCCAAACACGGTGTCGGGCATGAACCAATTGGGCAGCTGAACACCGACGTCATCCGGAAGCTGATTGGTCCTCATCATCTCCAAGGTTGCCGGTTGGAGTATGCGAGCGTCATTGAGGAAGCCGCCACCCACAATCATTTGGATAAAGCGCGTGTAATCGCCAATCGTCGAAACCAAACCGCCGCCGCCACTTTCCATCGCCTTAGGCTCCAAGTAGTCACCTAACAACGTATCCGGCACGACGTTGAGCCCTGGTTCCATGGGATCCAACATATTGACGGGGGCGTAGTTGGCGCAAAGACGATCGTGCTTCTCGGTCGGCACGTGAAAACCGGTATCGATCATGCCCAGCGGTTCGAATATGCGCTGCGACAAGAACTCGCCGAAGCGCAGCCCCGACAATATCTCAATGAGCCTTCCCAGAACATCGACAGAAACGCTGTACTGCCATCGTCGTCCGGGTTGATAAGCCAGTGGAATATCGCCCAGTTTACGGACCATGTCTTCGAGCGTCGCCGTTGGTGCCGAAACGCCGGCCGCGGTATAGATCGGATCCACCAAACTTTCGGCGAATAGGCCGTAGGAAAAGCCTGCGTTGTGACACATTAGCTGCCGGATAGTTGGCTCAACAGCGACCGGCTCGACCAAACCAACATCGTTAGCTCCATCCTTGACCACATTAAGCGAACCAAGTTCCGGCAGATAGTCTCGCAAAGGGTCGTCCAACTGAAACTGGCCCTCTTCCCACAGCATCATCGCCGCGCACGAGGTGATTAACTTGGTACTCGAATAAATGCGATAAATCGAGTCCGCCTGAATAAGCCGCTCGGCTTCACGATCCTGATGACCCGCGAGGTGAACGTCCACGATATCCTGGCCGTCAAGGACGACCGACGCCGCCATCACCAACAAATCATCTTGGACGTACTTGTCCAGCGACGCATGGACGTGGGAAAAATCATAGTCCGAATCGACCGTTTCCATCAGTCCCCCTTCACCAAAATGTCTTTCCGCGAGCCCAGCTACAAGCTATTGCCGACCGTAATTTTCGTCGTACTTTCGAATTTCAGCACGGCCTACAACGAGGTGATGAACTTCGTCAGGACCATCCGCAATCCTCAGGGTTCGCTGACCCGTGTACATGCCGGCTAACGGCGTCCACTGCGAGACGCCACTCGCGCCGTGAATTTGAATAGCCTGATCGATGATGTTGCATACGCGCTCCGGAATCATGGCCTTAATCATATGTACCCATACACGCGCTTCTCGATTCCCAAGCACGTCCATGGCCTTAGCCGACTTCAGAACCATCAAACGCATCGCTTCAATATCGATACGCGCACGCGAAACCAACTCTAAGTTTTTGCCCAGTTGTATGAGGGGACGTCCGAAGGCTTCCCGTGACATTCCGCGACGCACCATCAAATCCAACGCGCGTTCGGCTTGGCCAATGGACCGCATGCAGTGGTGTATACGCCCCGGTCCAAGACGACCCTGGGATATCTCGAACCCGCGCCCTTCGCCTAGCAAGCAATTTTCCTTCGGTACACGTACGTCTTCGAGTTTGATATGCATGTGACCGTGAGGTGCGTCGTCGTGACCGAACACCGTCATTGGTCCGAGAATGTTCACACCCTGAGTGTCGAGGGGCACAAGGATTTGCGATTGTTGCCGATGCGGCGGTGCGTCGGGACTACTTTTCACCATGCAAATCATGATCTTGCATCGTTTATCGCCCGCGCCGGAAATATAGAATTTCTCTCCGTTGATCACCCATTCGTCTCCCTCGAGAACCGCTCGGGTACCAATTTGTTTAGCGTCGGACGATGCCAAATTGGGCTCCGTCATTCCATACGCGGAACGGATTTCACCGTTGAGGAGCGGCTTTAGCCACTTCTCTTTTTGTTCTTCATTCGCATAGCGTTCGAGCACTTCCATATTGCCAGTGTCCGGCGCGCTGCAGTTGAGACATTCCGAAGCAATGGGGTTTTTTCCTAACTCCGTTGCTATGTACGCGTAATCTAGATTCTTAAGGCCCTCGCCAGTATCAGCATCCGGAAGAAAGAAATTCCACAAGCCGTTCGATTTAGCCTTCGCCTTTAGACCTCCCAGAATATCTTCCTGGCGTGGAGACAGGCTCCACCGATCACCGTGTTCGCCCGCGGCTTCGAAATATTCCTCGGTACGAGGCTCAATGTCTTCGCTGATGAATTTCTTGACGCCGGCCACCAGTGGCTCGACCTCTTCGCTCATCGTTAAGTTATTGAGATCCGCGTCTAAATCTACGGTTGCAGCTTCCGCCATGTGTTTCCCCTTCTCGTGGAATGCGTACCAAGCGACTTATTCTACAAGTAACAAGGGCATCCGGCAGTCACCCTCTTAGCCTGCGTGTTTCTTTATATCAGCCGCTAGCTTTTCGAGGAAGGGTGACAGATCACCCACGAACGCCGGATGCTCGCAAAGACCTTCGTAGTGCGCCGTCGCCAAGTCAAACCGGCTCCAATCGATGGGCTCACATTCAATTGCTTCAACGGTCCGCCGCCAAGCCCGCTCACGCGAGAACAAACTCACCTCGGCAACGAAACAGACATCGGCCAACGTCAGCTCGTCGCCCGCTATAAATCCACTACCGACCGCCAACGCCCCTTCAATCCCGTCCAAGTAATTTGTAAACGCATCTCGACCTTGCGTATGTATCTCTCGCGTAAGTCGATCACTCCCAAGGCACAATAAGTAGTGCTGCGTGTCCCTAGCAAACACGAGACTCGCATCAAGAAAACTATCAATTCTTGAGGCATGGTACGGATCTCGCCCATACACGCCCCTGTCATCGTCGGCCAGCCGAGCGACCGCTCGCATGATGCTATTGGACTCAAATATCCCAACCTCCCCTGAGCTATCGAACGCGGCTGGGACATTGCCAAACGGGTGCGCGTTCAGAAACTGATCTGTCTTGTATAGCGAGCCACTAAAACCGGTCCGTCCCTTCCTTTCTAGCCTGGCATTATTTCGATCCTCTTCTTTGAGAGGTCGTGCGTCGAAATCCCACAACCATTGGCCGAGTTCACGAGGGGGCGCTCCACGTACTTCGACGTTCACATTCAAATACCTGCCCGTGATGGTCGCTTTCCATACGCGCGGATTAGGCAAATACGAGAATATTCTGATCATTCAGGGACGTTCCTCTTGAAGGCCATGGTCATTGTATAGTTCTTCTTTGGCTATGGACGCGAGAGAGACCATGGAGCGAGATAGTGAGTTAAAGGACCGTGCAGCTCGAGTCATACCTGGAGGAATGTACGGTCACATGTCGGTCCTTAAACGGATGCCGCCAGAATATCCCCAATTCTTTGAACGCGCCGAAGGTTGTCACCTATGGGACGTGAACGGTAACGAATACATTGACTACATGTGTTCGTACGGGCCGATGATTGCTGGATACGCCAATCCGCGCATTTGTGCAGCCGCCGACGCACAGCGCGCACAGATGGATATTGCGAACGGGCCTGCTCCCGTTATTGTCGACTTAGCCGAGCGACTCGTTGACCAGGTCTCACACGCTGAATGGGCGATGTTTGCAAAAAATGGTAACGATGCGACCACGATTTGCGTTATGTGCGCGCGCGCGCGTTCGGACAAACCCGTGATACTCGTCGCGAAGGGCGCTTACCATGGCGCGCAGCCTTGGGCGAACTACATGTCGAAGGGCACGCCCACCGATGAACATCAATATTTCCAACCTTACGAATTCAATAACGTCACGAGTCTTGATGAGGCTGCCTCCAAGGTTCACGGCCGGCTAGCCGGGATCATTGTCTCCGCATTCCGTCACGACGCCGGTCATCATCAAGAGCTCACGGATCCAAAATTTGCACACCGTGTCCGCGAAATCTGCGATCACGAGGAAGCGGCTCTCATCCTCGACGACGTTCGCGCAGGATTGCGTTTGTCGCTCGATGCTAGTTGGTCGGCTTTAGGCGTTAATCCCGACCTTTCGGCGTGGGGTAAAGGCATTGCCAACGGGGAACCCCTCGCTGCCGTTTTAGGTAACGAGCTTTATCGGGAAGCCATGACCAAGATTTTTGTAACGGGTTCCTTTTGGTATCAAGCCGCCCCCATGGCCGCCGCCATCGAAACGCTGGACGTCCTTAACGAGGTAAACGGACCCCAATTAATGGAACGCCTCGGACAACAGTTACGAGACGGACTATACGAACAAGCTCAGAGGCACGGTCACGGCATTATTCAAAGTGGCCCTCCGCAAATGCCTACGCTCATGTTTGAAGACGATCCTAGGGCGGAAACGGGAATCGCCTTTTGCGGACTCGCCGCCAAGGAGGGCGTCTATCTGCATCCATGGCACAACATGTTCTTGTCGACCGCACACACCGAGGACGATATCGGACGAACGTTAGAGGCTACGGACGAAGCCTTTAGGAAGTTGGGTTAATGCCCAGGTAATGAGATTTCGACATAGCCACGATTTGAAGCGATGATGCCGCGATGCGCAACGAAGATACTCGAGAAGTTCGCGTCGTTGAACGCCCGTTCGATTTCACCCTCTCGTTGCCCGGTAGCAAATCGATCGGACTAAGACAGTTGGCGATCAGCGCGCTAGCCCAAGAGCCTAGTGTGCTCGAAAACCTGCATCAATCTAGCGACATAGGCGCCATGACGACAGCATTGGGACGGTTAGGGGTCGACATAGAACGGGCTGATAACCGCTTCAGTATCGACCCAACGAGATTCAATTCCACAAGCGATGTCCATTTAGATCTCGACATGAGCGGTGTCTCGCTGCGATTGTTGCTCGCGGTCAGTGCAACTCGCACGGGGTCTACCACATTCGACGGCCATGCTTCGTTGCGTGCCCGTCCCAACCAACACCTATTAGAAGCGCTCGAACAGCTCGGTTGCACCGTCCAGGCCAACGGTGGTCGTCTACCGATTAATGTCAGTGGATCGGCGACTAATAACTCGGTTCGATTGCAAACCAGCGTGAGCAGTCAGTACCTCACGGCGCTGCTGCTCGCCTCCCCTAACTTTCCTCGAGGAATCCATATCGACCTGATCGATACCCTGACCAGCGCTCCATACGTCGAACTCACGCTCAACGAAATGATGCGGCGAGGCGTTTCGGTACAACGCGAGGGCAACAAGCTCGACGTAAAACCGCAGACTTATCGCGGCGGAAACATCGATATCGAAGGAGATGCCACCGCTGCGACATATTTTGCTGCAC
>ENA-UPTF01000765-UPTF01000765.1-marine-metagenome-genome-assembly--contig:-NODE-765-length-21817-cov-3.162374_pt1 | contig 21817 bp, 19 predicted proteins | sample MGYA00238166_ERZ767019 | MGnify/ENA primary metagenome ERZ767019 (study PRJEB28930, sample SAMN06266391) | marine metagenome | isolation source: Sea water from 250 m depth | place: Atlantic Ocean | study... | reverse complement strand
TAGTTCTTGTAGCTCGGGTAAGGTCCACAGACGCCAGTCGTACGCAAAGGCTCGGTTTATCTTCGACCCGTCCGGGAACGTAAAGTGGATGTAGCAAAGAATATCGCCAGTCACAGGATGGTATCGAGACTGATCCCAAACGTAAGTGAAGTCGTCATGCTCGGTTTCTTCTTCCATTTCCCGATAAGTTTCGTAACCGCCGAAAGCGTCCAAGAAAAATACGCCATCATCAATTAGAGCTGTGTAAACCTGGCCAAAGTAGTTGCGAAGCTGGGTCCTTGTTTTAAAGATTTGATAACTGAAGTTCATCGCCAAAACCATGTCCGCAGGCGGCACGTCGACTGTCAGAACATCGTCATTGAGCAGGTGTATTCGACCTGTTGCGTCATCGTTCAGTTTTGAAATGTTGTGTTTCTCACCCCACCGTATTACCTTTTTGTCCAGATCCACTGCGTAAGCCTGGTTGTTGTCACGACGCCGCACCCACTCGCAGCTGGTGTTGGCTGTGCCGCAGAAATCCTCACGTAAAATTCGTGCCGTTCGGCCGCGTAAAGACTGAAAGGTTTCGTCGACCATGTCGATTTCCGCTTCCACACACTGTACGGCTTTCTCATACAGCACATAGCGATCAGCCTGGCCGGCCAGTGTCGTACCTTTGCCTCTTTGATTATTTTGATATTTGTTATTACGACTCATAGCGAAGTGACTTCGGGCTCACGTACAAGCGTGTAGATACCTCAGGATTGGCCTGTTTTCAGGTTGTGGTCTCGCAGGCTGTTAGAAATACTGCGCATTATCATGGCTAAAGCATCGGTAAGATTGTCGTTAATAATGACCGAAAGGTTTGAGGTCTTCGCTTCTGCAAGCAGTGCCTTTTGTAGCTCCCAGATGGCATCGAAACTTTCCAGATATCGATCCGCTCTTCGATCCTGCGAGCTTTTTGATCGCCCTTGGAACTGACGCTGGAGCTGTTTCTTGTTGGTGACCCCGAGAATGATCTGGATCACAATGGCATTGGAGTCGTGCGGAATTTTGTCGATCAGACTCGGCCGAACATGTACACCTTCAAGCAAAAGTGATACGTTTTCCCGTAAAGCCCGCTGCAGAACAGCTTCAGCTGCCACCTCAACCAGGTCCGCCTGACGATGATAGCCATCGATCACGCGCTTGCTGCTGGGAGAATGTTCTTGATGCGCCGGTAATGCCTTCCAGGCATTAAAGCTGGATTCATGCAGTTCCGGCATCAACTGTACAGCGACCATCGTCCGCATGACTTCCCGCAGCATATCTGTGGATTGGTAACGGGTTATATTAAAACGTGTTGCAATTTCCGCTGAAAGCGTACTTTTACCGACACCCGCCGTCCCGCCAATCATGATGATCAGCGGCTGGCCCGACTTCAAGAAATAGTGCCAGGCTGTGTAGTTGTCGGCAAACTTGTCGCCGGCCTCCTCGCGCAGAACGTTAACGGTATAGTCACGCAGCACATCCCGGTCTATTCTTGTCTGGCGAAGCTCGAGCAAACCATCATGGATCTTATGTGTCAGCCGTTCCGCTTCTTCCATGTGTAGGCCGCAGATTTCCAGGCGTCGCTGGTGCAGGTTGCGTGAGAACCATTCCTCATATCCAGTTGTGTCGCGTACCAATATCCATGCTGCATCGCGCTGGCCTGTAATGTAATTGTGTGTAGCATTTGGGCCGAACTGTGCACTAAGCAAAGTTGAAGTCTTATCGAGAATCTGTTTTGTTGAAATATTTTCATCCTGATCAAAAGTATCTCGAACCTCGCACGCGATCTGATACGCTTCGCTAAAGGATAGTCCCGCTTTTTGCAGCGATCGGGTCAATATCCCGCGTAGAAACGGCTGGGCAGCGCCGTCTTGATTGGTGACATAGATCGTGGACACAAGCGCGTTTCGAGTTTTATCCGTAGTGGAGTCAGGTATTGGGTATAGATTCTACAGATTCTTTACAAACCTGATGCACTGACAGTGCAATCCCTTATTTCGACACTCGTGTGCATTGATATTGAGTTGCCCTGAAAACGAGTGAGTCAGGTGCGTTAAAACTGATCCTTTGACGACAAACATGAACCACCAACAGACCTTTGGCTAGAGCATGGCCCGGCCGAAGTCCAATAGGGGTTGGACTACAATTTTGAGCACAACCATCAATACGATGAAAACTGCGATGGGCGAAAAATCCAGACCGCCTGTAACGGGCAGCAAACGTCGGAAGGTTTTCAGCACGGGCTCAGTAAAGGTGTGCATCAAGCGCAATACCGGTGTATATCCGGCACCACTGAACCAACTCAGCATGGCGCGAATAAAAATAGAGAAAATAATGATGTAGATTGCAAGTTTAAGAAGTTCACCCACACTAAGGAGTACAAGTCCGACTATAGCGGGGGAGTGACCAGACAACAGATTGATGCCGGCGATTCGACACATTTCCAAAATCAGCAATAGCACCACCGCAGCAGTATCGATGCCGGGGAGACTGGGTACGATCTGGCGCAGTCGCTTCAGCGGTGGGTTGCTGAGTTTTAAGACTGCCTGTGATATGGGGTTAAGGTGGTCTGCGCCGGTAAGCCCAAACAGGAGCCGCAGCATCACGATGAGGGTATACAGGCCAATGACAGTGTCAATCAGGAACATACCGGTATCACTGGCGTAATCGGTCCGCATCATTGTTCTCCTAGCAATTTGGCGAGTTCTACAGAACGCTCGCGTGCAGCATGCACCGCACGGATCAGGATCTTTTCACAGCCTTTTTTGTCCAGTATTTCAACAGCAGCCTGTGTTGTACCGCCAGGAGACGTCACCCGCCTGCGGAGTTCTGTTGGTGATTCGTCTGAGGCGAGTGCCAGCTGTGCTGCGCCCAGGGCTGTCTGGAGGGTCAGTTGTCTGGAAGCTTCTGGGTTCAACCCACCTTCCTGAGCAGCCTTGACCATTGCATCCATCAGGTAGAAAAAATAAGCCGGACCACTTCCAGAAACAGCTGTGACAGTGTCGATCAAGGACTCCTCATCGACCCACACGGCAATTCCGATCGCTTCCATGATTTTCTGGGCCTGGGCACGCTGGCTTTCGCTGACCCGGGGGTTAGCATACATTCCCGATGCACCGTTGCCGGTCACCGCCGGGGTGTTGGGCATGACGCGGATCAGCGGCAACGGACTACCTGCCCACGATTCGATACTGGCAATAGGGATTCCTGCGGCGATGGACACGACCAGAGGTTGTCGTTGAAGCAGGGTCTCAGCGATATCCTCGACGGCACACTGCATGACCTGAGGTTTCACGGCCAGTACCAGGATATCTGCAACGCGGGCAACAGAAGAATTGTCGGCGTGGGTCTGTACCGAAAAATCCTCGGTAAGTGCCTGTCGGATGCTGTCATCCGGGTCCGAGACAATTATGTTTTTGGGTGCTATGCCGGATTTGATCAATCCACCGACCAGACTTCTTGCCATATTGCCGCCACCAATTAACCCCAGTCGTTGATTAGTCATGGGTTGTATGCCAATGGTTGCGTGTTGTTGCGCTTAGGGTCGTTATTTGGCATCACTGTCGCGGCCCAAAGATAGCGGTGCCAATCCGGACATGGGTTGCCCCTTCTGCGATTGCGGCATCCATATCATCGGTCATCCCTATCGACAGGCAGTTCAGTGGAAGCCCTTTGCTTCGAAGGTGATCTTGCAGTTCGACAAGCCGTCGAAACACTCGGCGCTGGGTGTCGAAGTCGGTGGTAGGTTTTGGGATTGCCATCAGACCACACAGCCGAATATAGGGTAGTGCGAGCACGCTGTTGGCAAGATCTTCGAGGTTGTCGGCCGTGACGCCTGATTTTGTTAGTTCTTCCTGAAGGTTGACCTGTAGAAAAAGATTCAGCGGTCCGCGGCTCTGGGGCCGCATCTGAGAAAGGCGCCGGGCTATTTTAAACCGGTCGATACTGTGTACCCAGTCAAAATTAGCGGCAATATCACGACATTTGTTGCTCTGGATGGCGCCAATGAAATGCCAGGACAGCGTCATGTCTGCCAGTTGATGAATTTTATCCACTGCTTCCTGGACCTGGTTTTCCCCAAAATCTCGTTGTCCTAGGTTCGCCACAGCACGCACCTCGTCTGCCGACCGGGTTTTACTGACGGCCACCAGTGTGACACTGCCTTCGGGACGGCTGAATCTTTTCCCAGCCGCACCGATTGCTGAGCACACTTGGCTATAACGTGCTGCGAGATCGGTATGACAGTCTATGTTTGTGCGTACAGCAGGTTTCATGGAGACATCTCGTGGCGTAAGGTGTTGTGACAATGTCTAAAATATCTAACTTGGAAGGCACAGTGCCGTAAAATGCAGACTTAAGAGATTAATGTGGGATTATAGGCGACACGAAACCGCTTAGGGGTCGGGTCTGCGGCGGTTCTACGAACTGAGGGAGACACTCATGGATCTGTCTGAACTCTTGGGGTTTGCGGTCAAAAACGGTGCGTCTGATATTCATGTGTCGTCAGGACTGCCGCCACTGATCCGAATCGACGGAGAAATCCGTCGGATCAAAGTGGATCCGTTAGGTGATCATGTGGTGCTCGATATGATCACGGGAATAATGCTGGATCATCAGCGCAAGGAATTCGAGGAACGCTGGGAGTGTGATTTTGCATTCGAGATTCCCAACGTTGCGCGCTTTCGGGTCAATGCATTCAATCAAGCACGAGGACCAGCAGCGGCTTTTCGGGTTATTCCCCGCGATGTGCTGACGCTAGAAGCTATTAATGCGCCGGCTGTGTTTAAGAAACTGGCTGATCGTCCACGCGGACTCGTGCTGGTGACAGGGCCCACTGGGTCCGGAAAATCGACCACGCTGGCCGCGATAATCGACTACATCAATGCCAATCGTCAGGCCCACATCCTGACCCTTGAGGATCCGATCGAGTTCGTGCATCAGAGCAGGAACTGTCTGATCAACCAACGTGAAGTGGGTCGCCACACGCAGAGTTTCAGTGCAGCGCTGAGATCTGCGCTGCGTGAAGATCCAGATGTTATCCTGGTGGGTGAGATGCGGGACGTGGATACGATCGGGCTTGCACTGACGGCCGCGGAAACCGGTCACCTCGTGTTTGGTACGCTTCACACTTCCTCAGCCGCGAAGACGGTCGATAGAATTATCGACGTATTTCCAGCCGATCAGCAGAACATGACCCGGACGATGCTCTCGGAGTCACTCGAGGCTGTAGTGGCACAGCGCTTAGTGAAAAAAACTGGAGGGGGGCGATGTGCTGCCTACGAAATCATGATCGGCACACCGGCAATTCGTAACCTGATACGGGAGGCCAAGGTGCCTCAGATTTACGGGATGATACAGGTCGGTCGAGAATTCGGAATGGTGACTATGGATCAGTCGCTTGATGCTTTGGTGACACAGAATTTGATATCTGCTGACAGTGCAAAGACCATTGCTGTCGAGTTAGAGAAATTCGAAACCCAAGGTGGCACATTATCATCACTCTAAAAGATCTGGATGTTTGAAGATGACGATGCATGACCTGTTCAGGTTGATGGTCAAGCAAAACGCTTCGGACTTACTTATCTCGGTGGGTGCACCACCGAGCTTGAAAATTGATGGTCAGGTTCTTCCCATCAAGACGGATCCCTTAACACCTGATGTGGCGCGGGATCTAGTATTCTCGATTATGACGGAAGTGCAACATGCTGAGTTCGAGTTAGACAACGAACTCAACTTTGCGGTGACACCCGCAGACATAGGCCGGTTCCGAATCAATGTTTTTCGACAGCGTAACCATGTCGGTCTGGTTGCACGTCGGATCAGCAGTGAGATTCCCAGCCTTGAAGCACTTGGACTGCCCGTGGCAACACTCGAGAAGATCGCGATGACCAAGATTGGTCTGGTTCTCTTTGTGGGAGGCACCGGTACCGGCAAGACAACAACCCAGGCCGCGATGGTCGGATACCGCAATCAGCATACACGGGGACATATCATCACCATAGAAGACCCCATTGAATTTGTTCACGATCATATTAAGTGCATTGTGGATCAGCGTGAGGTGGGTGTAGATACGGAATCTTTCGACACCGCGTTGGTTAATGCAATGCGGCAGGCGCCGGATCTGATTCAGATCGGCGAGATTCGCGACTCAGAGACGCTGCGTTCGGCTCTGGTGTTTGCCCAGACGGGTCACCTGTGTTTCGCGACCTTACATGCCGCCAATACCTATCAGGCGCTTGAAAGAATCATCAGCCTGTATCCCGGCGGGGAAAGAGACTCACTGTTGATGGATCTGTCCATGAATCTCTGTGCGGTCGTCTCGCAGAGACTCGTACCCAGCAAAGGCGGATCCGAGCACGTGGCTGCGGTGGAGATTCTGCGCAACCTGCCCTGGTTTCGGGATCTCATTACCAAGGGGGAGATCGATCACTTGCAGGAAGCGATGGAACGCCCCTCGACCGACGGTGTCGTCACTTTCGATCAGTCCCTTTATGAGCTCCACCAGAATGGTCAGATCTCACTGGAGGATGCGTTACGAAATGCTACCTCCAAGAACAATCTTCGCCTCAGGATTCAACTCGAAGGCACCGCGGCGAAAGATCGCCAGGAGATCGGCTCGACACTGCACACAGTTGAGTTCTGACCTAGGGTCAGCTGCTTTTTCGTACTGGACCATACGCCATTGCCTGGGCTGATGAGCGCAGGCCAAGTCCGTATACCGTATTCAGTCCGTGGGTAGACCCTCGTAGAGTACTTGACCCGCGACCAGCGTCCACCGGACTTTGCCCGGTAGTGTCCAGCCGTCAAAGGGTGTGTTGGTGCCGTTGCTGTGCAGAAGTTCGGCATTCAGTGTCCATGTGGTGTCAGGATCAAAAATACAAATATCGGCAGGTGCACCTTCAGACAATTGTCCCAGGTCGGTTCCCAGGATCCGGGCTGGTTCTGACGTAATCGCAGCAATGGCCTTTTGGAGAGGCAGTACGTTGTCGTCCACCAACTGAAGCGCCAGCGAAAGCAGGGTTTCAACACCGGCGATTCCTGCTGCAGATTCGCTGAAAGGCGCGAGCTTGGCGTCTGTACCATGGGGTTGGTGATCAGAACAAATGGCCTGTATCACGCCATCTGCAACGCCCTGCCGCAGCGCATCTCGATCAGCGAGGCTGCGCAGCGGCGGCAAGACGTGACAGCGCGTATCAAAATCTCCAATATCGCGTTCGCTCAAGTGCAGATGATGGGCAGAAACCGCAGCACTGACCGGAAGGCCACGTTGCTGTGCTTCAGAGATTTTCTCGACCGAGCGTCCGGATGAGAGTTGGCAGATGTGACCTCGCACACCAGTGGTTTCAATCAGCGCCAATTCACGAGCCAAGGCAACGGTTTCGGCTGCTTCCGGTATGACTGGCAAGCCCAGCCGTGTACTGATTTCCCCTTCATGAACACAACCGTTACCTTTTAACCATGGGTCAAGAATGTTCAGGAATACCGTCAGGTCGAATGTGGAGGCATACTGCATTGCCCGGCGCATGACCAGCGTGTTTTCTACCGCGTAGTCGGCATTGCTGACACCCACACATCCGGCTTCGTCGAGTGCCGCCATGTCGGTCAGCTGTTCACCCTTCAGGCCCCGGGTCAGGGCTCCCTGGGGATGTAGCCGTGCGAGCTCGATTTGCCGAGCACGTTGCCGGACCATATGAACCATCGCTGGCGTATCGATGACAGGATCAGTATCCGGTGGACAGCAGACGCTGGTCACACCGGCCGACACTGCAGCGCCCAGTTCACTACGCATAGTCGCCTTGTGCTCCTGACCCGGTTCGCGCAATCTAGCCTGTAGATCCACCAAACCGGGACACACAATCAGTCCACTGGCGTCGATCGTACGATCAAAATATTCGTTCTGATCGTTGCGTGGTGCTATACGACCCTCTTCGATAAAGACATCTCCAACGGCATCGATGTTGTTGCCTGGATCGATAATTCTGCCGTTGCTGACCAGGATTCTCATGATTCGGGTTCCAAATTCTGGGGTTGAGAACCCATGAGCTTTGCCATGATAGACATTCGCACAGCGATTCCGTTGGTGACCTGCGGCAGGATCAGGGATCGTTCCCCATCGGCGACAGAAGAAGCGATTTCCAATCCCCGATTCATCGGGCCAGGGTGCATCACCACGGCGTCCGGTGCGGCCCGGGCAACACGTTCCGACGTCAGTCCGTAGAGTCGGAAATATTCCTGTGAACTTGGAATCAGCTGTCCCTCCATTCGCTCGAGTTGCAGGCGCAGCATCATGATGACGTCAATATCGCTCAGGCCATCATCCATATTAGTAAAGGCGGTCACACCCAGACGCTCGATTTCAGTGGGCAGCAGGGTTTGTGGACCGATGACTCGTACTTCCCGGGCCCCCAGAATGTTGAGCGCATGGATCTGAGAGCGTGCAACCCGGGAATGAAGAATGTCACCGACGATGGCAAACCGTAACTGGTCAAACGCTCCCTTATGCTGGCGGATGGTAAACATATCGAGCATCGCCTGTGTCGGGTGCGCGTGACGCCCATCCCCGGCATTGATAATGTGAACGTGCGCGGGCACGTGGCGAGCAATGAGGTGGGCGGTGCCGCTTGACCCATCCCGGACGACGAACATATCGGTGTGCATGGCCTCGAGTGTTCGGACAGTATCAAGGACAGATTCGCCTTTGGACGTCGACATTCGGCTGGCGTTCAGGTTAATGACATCGGCCGACAGGCGCTTGGCGGCAATCTCAAACGTGGTTCGCGTGCGGGTACTGGGCTCAAAAAAGAGATTGACCACGGTACGGCCATGCAACAGGGGTACTTTTCGAATATGGCGCTGACCGATACTGATAAAAGATTCCGCGGTATCCAGAATTTCTATAATTGTCTCGGCGTTGAGGCCATCGATAGTCAGCAGGTGGCGCAGCTGGCCGTCGGCGTCGAACTGAACATCATGGATTGAATTGCGGCTCATCGTTCACTCAGGACAAGGGCCAGAGTTTCGGGTCCTGTCAGTTTAATGTGCTGGTGGGCCGCCAAGGGTAGTTTAAGACCTACAACATCAGGCTGGATTGGAAGTTCCCGGTCACCTCGTTCGACCAGCACAGCCAGCCTGACACTGTCTGGCCGCCCATAGGAGAATATCTCATTGAGTGCGGCACGGATTGTACGCCCGGTCTGCAGTACATCGTCCACCAGTATCAGATGGCGTCCTTCTACATTTTCAGGTATCTCCGATGCACTGACCTGAGGGTGCAGACCGATTCGAGAAAAGTCATCACGGTAGAAATTGATATTGATGGAGCCCAGGGAGCTGGATAGATTGAGTTCGGTGTATAGCCGTTCGGCCACCCACACCCCACCGGTGTGGATACCGATCATGATTGGATCCAGAGATACAGCTGGCGCCAGGTCTTTGGCCATGGCCAGGATCAGGGATTCAGGATCAGGTATCTGATTGCTCATGAAGGTAGGTTTGCAGGATCAGTTCAGCAGCAATCTGATCTCGAACTTTCTGACGTCGTCTGGTGATGCGCTTTCCGGCAGGCTGGCTTTCTCTGATCAGGGTATCGGCGGCATCTGAGGTCAGTGTTTCATCAATATAGCGCACATTGCGACCAAATCGCGTTTGCAGCTGTTTGCCAAATTGGCGGGCAAGTCTGGACAGCGTTGTCTCTTCTCCCGTGCCGTTTAGCGCAAGCCCGATCACAAGGGTGTCGGGTTGCCATTCATTGATCAGAGCGTCGATCTTATCCCATTGCGCCCCAGCCGAGGGGGTTGGTATGGTGGCCACGCCTTGCGCTGACCCCGTGTTGTTCTGTCCCGCTGCAACACCGATTCTGTGTGTACCGTAGTCAAATGCCAACAGCGTTTGGGTCATGCGTGGCCCACGCCCGGTGCGAGTTGATTCATATCTATACCAATTTTCGAAGCGGCTGCGGTCCAGCGTTGTTGGGCCGGCACTGAAAAGAGGATTTCACAGTCCGCTTCAACACTGAGCCAGGCGTTTTCCTGCATCTCCTGTTCAAGCTGTCCTTTGCCCCAGCCAGCGTAACCCAATGTCATCAACGAGTGGCCCGGTCCGTCTGACCGGGACAAGGACTCCAGAACATCCCGCGACGACGTCAGACCGAGATTGTCACCAACGACCAGCGTTGAGCCCCAGTCACCCACCCCCTCATGCAACACCAGGCCCAATTCTTGTTGGACTGGTCCGCCATAGTAGACCGGAGACTTGGCGGTACTTTCACTGGTGAGGGTCGACAGATCGAGCTGATCAAACACATCCTTGAGCGTGAGATGGTCCAGCGGTCGGTTGATCACCACCCCCAAGGCACCGTTCTCATCGTGCTGACAGATGAGCGTGACCGTTCGGTTGAAGTTCGGATCGCGTAATTCGGGCATTGCGATCAGAAAGTGGTTAACAAGGCCAGGGTAGGTGTTGCTAGTGTCCATGTGGATAAAGCATCAGCGGCTGATCAGCCGGGCATTCTCCATAAACTGCCAGGTGCGACTGATATGCAGGACGTCGGTTTCTTGCACTATTGCCTCGGGTAACGGTTCAAACGGCGCCGCAAGCGCCGTGATTTGGACAGCGGCATCGTCAAGTACCTTGATTCCTGAAGATCGCGTCACGCGGATAGACCGTACCAGACCGTCACGATCAATAGCAACGGCTAGGATCAGTTCACCGCTTAAGTTCTGTTGTCGCGCAATGTCCGGGTAGTTGCGGTTACCCACAGTTTCGACCCGTCGCCGCCAAGCTTCGACGTACGCTGCATAGTGACTCTTTTGGGTACTTGAACTTATGAATGTGTGCCGGGAGAGATCAGAAGATCGTTTTTCCAGCTGATCAACCTCCCCAGCGTAACGGGAAATCAGTTCCAAGGCGCGTGAATAACTGAGGGCCTGCTGGTCAGGGGGCGATAAGGCCTTTGTAGGCGCCTCAACCACGGTGTCTGTTGTCTGGCGATCAGTCACCAGGAGGGCTTGCACCGATGGGGTCTGCTGTCCGGGATCGTCGCTGTCAGCACGGTCTGGGCCGGGCTGGCTCTGCAGCACAATCGCCTGTGACTGCTGACTATTTCGATCGTTTTCAGACTCTGTACCACTGCCTGTGTGGCTCTGTGGGGCCAGAAGGTGTGCGTCCGACGGTGCTGAATCGTTGGTGTGGGTGAGGGTCAACTGAAAGATCAATGGCTCAGGTGGTTGATATAGCTGGGTCGCTGCCGTGAAGCCCACACCCAGAATGATAAGTGTATGAATGAGCAGTGAAGCGAATAGGCTGAGGCGAGGCCGTTCACGCGACGGTATGGGCAGCCCCACAAATGGGAGACCCAAGAAGGACGGACGCACTGTGGAAGACTGGGCAATCACCTCGTATCGAACCTTAAGGTTCAAATTTTATTGTAGCGCTTAAGCGATTCTAGCAGAGATCAACAGCCGGCCCGATCAGGCAAAGGTTAGACGGTGAAGGATCTGAGGTCACAGGATGTTTGGTTTCCTTTGTTTATTGGCCGGAGTAGAATCAAGCACAAAGCTCGCCGCCACATGCAGAACCCACAACGGTTTTTCTTTCGGTTGTATTGCCAACGACACCTGGAACGTGTTCGTCCGGGTGTAACCTGCCTGCTTGACTCGATTAACGGATCACATGTCACTGCAACTGCCTGAAGTCGAGGCTGTCAGGGCGATTGTCCTCGCTGCGGCCCGGGATGCAGGTCTGAATCAGTTCAGATTGCGCGACCGATCTGTCAAGGAAGACGGCACCATCGTCACACAGACCGACCATCGAGTACAGGCTTTCATTGCACGTGAATTACAAGCGAACTGGCCACAGTTCACATTTATGGGCGAAGAAATGGAGCATCGGCAGCAGGCGAGAATTGTTGGTGGCGACGGCGCCAGTTTCTGGGCGTTGGATCCACTTGACGGTACCACCAATTTCAGCATGAGCCTACCGTTTTACGGCATATCGCTGGGGCTGGTGGTTGATGGTACGGTGCAGCTGGGGGTGGTCTATGATCCGGTTCGCGATGAACTGTTCTCGGCGGCAAGTGGGCAGGGCGCTTTTCTCAACGGGGAGAAACTGACAACCCCGGATACGGACATACCGATCAGGCGCTGTATCGCCAACGTCGATTACAAGCGCCTGGTTTCACAACTGGTGGATCAGTTGGTTCGTTATCCCCCTTTCGGGGCGCAAAGAAACCTGGGTTCCTGCGTATTGGAGTGGTGCTGGCTGGCAGCTGGGCGAATTCAGCTTTACCTGCACGGCGGTCAACGGATGTGGGACTATGCCGCCGGCAGTCTGATTTTGGCAGAAGCAGGCGGGGCGTTTACCACCATCCGGGGTATGCCGCTGGACTGTCGGACGTTTACCAAGCGCTCCGTGGTCGCCGCGATCAATGCTGAATTGCAGCAGGAGTGGTTGGCCTGGATCGTGGAAAATGATGAGCGACTCCAAGAATAAATAAACACTGTGTTAGATCTTATTAAATTTATGGCGCATAGTCAGGGTTTGTGTGTCTTTTGTTTCGGAGACTCAATTAGTCACCACGAAATGCCGGCACAACGTAAGTCCGTGGATAGCTGTTCGTTGTTATGGTCGGCACCCAAACAACCCTATTGAAGAGGTGTAACAGACGTATGGCAGATGCGAAAAGTACATCGAGTGAGATTCGACGGACCCGAGCCAATGCGGTGCGCGCACTCAGCATGGATGCTGTGCAGCAGGCCAAAAGTGGACACCCGGGAATGCCGATGGGCATGGCCGATATTGCCGAGGTGCTGTGGACGGACTACCTGCGATATAACCCCAGCAACCCGAAGTGGGCGGATCGGGATCGGTTTATTTTATCCAATGGCCACGGGTCGATGCTCCACTATGCATTGCTGCATCTGTCAGGGTACAACCTCCCCATGGCTGAACTTAAGAATTTCCGTCAACTGCACTCGAAGACCCCGGGTCACCCTGAATACGGCTATGCGCCAGGCATAGAAACCACGACCGGTCCGCTGGGACAGGGAATCTCGAACGGTGTGGGAATGGCGTTAAGTGAAAAAGTGCTTGCTGGGCAGTTCAATCAACCCGGTCACGATATCGTGAACCATTTTACTTATGTGTTTATGGGTGACGGCTGTTTGATGGAGGGAATCTCCCACGAGGCTTGTTCGCTGGCCGGTACTCTGGGTCTGGGTAAGCTGATTGCGTTCTGGGATAACAACGGTATTTCGATCGACGGGGAAGTCGAACCCTGGTTTACCGACGACACCCCAGCGCGATTTGGCGCCTACGGCTGGCAGGTGATCGACAGTGTTGACGGACACAATCCCGAGTCCATCGCCAGTGCTATTGACCGTGCCCGGGCCGAGACAGCCAGGCCGTCGCTGATCTGTTGTCGTACCGTAATCGGATGGGGTTCGCCCAACAAGAGCGGCACCGAATCGGCCCACGGCGCGCCGCTGGGTGATGAAGAGATCGCACTGGTTCGGGAAAATATCGACTGGCCCCACCCACCTTTTGTGATACCTGATGAGATTTACGCAACGTGGAATGCAGTTGACGAGGGCAAGGCGAGTGAGGACGCCTGGCGGGCAGGTTTTGAGCGGTACCGGACAGATCATCCGGCGCTAGCACTGGAATTCGAGCGGCGCATGTCGGGTGCGTTGCCGGAGAACTGGTCTGACAAAGCGGATGAATTTCTGCGTGATGTCAATGCCGCGGCAGACACCGTGGCGACCCGTAAGGCTTCACAGCAGGCGCTTGAAGGTTACGGCCCGGTCCTGCCCGAACTGATCGGCGGTTCAGCAGATCTCGCCGGTTCCAATCTGACCCTCTGGTCCGGCTCGGTGCCGGTGACAGCAGCAGATGCGTCGGGAAACTACATTTATTTCGGTGTACGCGAGTTTGGGATGTCCGCGCTGTGCAACGGGATCGTTTTGCACGGCGGTTTGGTGCCGTACTGCGCTACGTTTCTCGTCTTTTCCGAATATGCCCGAAATGCATTGCGCATGGCCGCGCTGATGAAGATTCGGTCAATTTTTGTGTATACCCACGATTCCATTGGACTCGGAGAGGATGGACCGACACATCAGGCGGTCGAACAAATCGCGACTCTGCGCCTGATCCCCAATATGTCGCTATGGCGACCGTGTGACACTGTGGAGACCGCAGTGGCCTGGCGTATGGCGCTGGAACGACACAATGGGCCGACCTGCCTGCTGTTCTCGCGCCAGAATCTCGACTTTCAGGTACGCGACGAGCAACAAATCCAAGCAATCAGTCGGGGCGGGTATGTGCTGCGTGATTGTGAGGGTACACCTGAGGCCATTATCATCGCCACAGGATCAGAGGTCGGTCTGGCTGTGGATGCAGCAGCTCGGCTGAATAGCCAGGGCCGGCGTGTGCGGGTTGTCTCCATGCCTTCGACGGATGTTTTCGATACCCAGGATGTAGCCTATAAAGAATCGGTATTGCCACCGGCGGTGACTGCCCGAGTCGCGGTAGAAGCGGGGGTAACGCCAACCTGGGTGCGCTACGTTGGCTTGCAGGGCGCCGTGGTCGGTATCGATTCTTTCGGTGAATCCGCACCGGCTGAGGTGGTATTCGAACATTTCGGTTTTACGGTCGACAATGTGGTGGCGACAGTCGAAAAAGTGATGACCGCTTAAATAGATCCAGCGGGGTGACAGATACTGCATTGTTACTGGTTCTAACGGATGACAATATGCTTGTAACAAAGTTAACGATATAAGCCTTAAGGAGACAAGTTAATGGCGATCAGGGTAGCAATCAACGGGTTCGGCCGCATTGGTCGCAATGTTTTTAGAGCGATGTTTGAGTCAGGTCAGCAGGACCAGTTTGATGTCGTTGCTGTCAACGATTTAGGCGATGCTGATGCCAACGCCCATTTGTTGCAGTACGACACGGCCCACGGACGTTTTCCGGAAAACGTCCGTGTAGAAGGAGACGGCTTTCTGGTAGGGGATAAACGGGTCCGGGTACTGGCGGAACGGGATCCCTCGCAGTTGCCCTGGGACGAACTGGATGTTGATGTCGTGATGGAATGTACAGGGCTTTTTACCAGCAAGGAAAAAGCGGGCGCGCATCTTGCCGGTGGTGCAAAGAAAGTCATCATATCGGCGCCGGGTGGCAAGGATGTCGACGCTACGATTGTCTACGGTGTGAACCACCAGGTACTGAAGTCGACAGACACCGTGGTATCCAACGCGTCTTGTACCACCAACTGTCTGGCGCCGCTGGTCAAGCCACTGCACGACACCATCGGGGTGGTGGCTGGCATTATGACCACGATTCATGCGTATACCAACGATCAGGTGTTGACAGATGTATACCATAGCGATCTGCGCCGGGCTCGATCGGCCACCCAGTCGATGATTCCCACTACAACTGGTGCAGCCGCAGCGGTCGGGCTGGTTCTACCGGAACTCAATGGACGGTTAGATGGGTTTTCTGTACGGGTGCCTACCATAAACGTGTCGCTTGTCGATCTGACATTTGAAGCTGCTCGGGAGACGAGTGTGGACGAGGTCAACCAGATTATGCGTGAAGCGGCGTCCGGCGAACTTAAAGGTATCCTGGATTACAATGACAAGCCGTTGGTGTCGATTGACTTTAATCACAGCCCAGCGTCGTCAACTTATGACAGTGCGATGACCCGCGTCGTCAATGGTAAAACAGTCAAAGTCTGTTCCTGGTATGACAACGAGTGGGGGTTTTCAAACCGTATGCTAGATACCTGTGTTGCCTTGATGAATGCGACTTAGGCTCGGAATTTGAGCTGATCTGTGGTCACGCACACTGCACACTTTCTAAGCGCAAAGTTGTTGAGTTAGGGGACGGAACGTTCATGACGGTTCTCAAAATGCTCGATCAGGATCTTGAGGGTAAACGGGTCCTGATCCGGCAGGACCTAAATGTACCGATCCGTGCGGGCCAAGTGGCAAGTGATGCGCGGATACAGGCGTCTTTACCAACCATTGAATCAGCGCTGAACGCGGGTGGACGAGTCATGTTGATGTCCCACCTGGGACGGCCGACAGAAGGGCAATTTGATGCGCAGTACTCACTGGCGCCGGTAGCTGATCACCTGTCCAAACTTCTAGGGCTTAAAGTCCGGCTGTGTGTCGATTGGCTCGACGGAATTGATTTTTCTTCTAGTGATGTCGTGCTGTGTGAAAACGTACGTTTCAATGTGGGTGAGTTGGCCAATGACCCTGAACTTTCCCAAAGGATAGCTGACAACTGCGATATTTTCGTTATGGACGCGTTTGGCACTGCCCACCGGGCGCACGCATCCACGCACGGCGTCGCCCAGTTCGCGCCAGTGGCATGTGCCGGACCTTTGCTGGTGGCTGAGCTTGAAGCCTTGCACAGGGCACTGGACGATCCGGCCCGACCGATGATCGCCATCGTCGGCGGTGCCAAGGTGTCGACCAAACTGACGGTTCTGGAATCCCTGGCAACGGTGGTTGATCAACTGATTCCCGGTGGCGGCATCGCCAATACCTTTATTGCCGCCGCTGGATATGGTGTCGGAAAATCACTGGTCGAAATCGATCTGATACCTGAAGCCAAGCGACTGATGCAACTCACCGAAGCTAAAGGCAGCGGTATCCCAGTGCCAACGGATGTCGTGGTCAGTTCCGAGTTGTCTGCGTCGGCAAGTGCACAAGTCAAGCCTGTTAGTGCGATCCGCGACAACGACATGATTCTTGATATTGGCCCTGAAACTGCTGAGCGCTTTGCAGCCATGATGTCGACTGCCGGGACTGTGCTCTGGAATGGGCCAATGGGCGTGTTTGAGTTCGACCAGTTTGGAGAGGGAACGCGAATTTTGGGTCAGGCGATTGCTGCTTCTTCGGCGTATTCGATTGCAGGCGGTGGCGATACGCTGGCAGCCGTTGACAAGTACAATATAGCTTCCAATGTTTCCTATATATCGACTGGCGGTGGTGCTTTTCTTGAGTTTCTGGAAGGAAAAGATCTGCCTGCGGTGTCGATTCTGGAGGCCTGTGCTGCGCGTTGATGATATCGGGCGTTGTGGCAAATGCGCAGAGTCAGAGCCTGTTTCCTATCCGTGATTGCCGCATGGACGTAAAACGACGCACCAAGATCATCGTCTCCCTGGGCCCGGCGACCGACAATGCCAAGGTCATGGCTGCCCTGGTGAAAGAGGGGATCGATGTCGCCCGTATCAATATGTCCCACGGCTCGTCGGAGGATCACCGGCGGCGGGCGGCCCTGCTCCGAAAATGTACCCAGGAGCAGAACCGGTCGGTCGGCCTGCTGATGGATCTGCAAGGCCCGAAGATCCGGATTCAGGGGTTCCGACAAGGGCCGATTCAGCTTCGCAACGGCAAGACATTCACTATCGATCCGGCACTGGGTAGCCAAGCGGGTACGGACCAATCGGTTGGTACCACGTATCAGGCTCTGCCCGAGGATGTTGCTCAAGGTGATCGACTGCTGTTGGATGATGGCAACATCACGTTACGGGTTGAAGAGGTCTCACAGAATCAGATCATTACCCGTGTGATTTCCGGGGGAGAGTTGCAGGATTTCAAGGGCATCAATCTTCAGGGTGGCGGGTTATCGGCTGCTGCACTGACGGACAAGGATCACGAGGATATTCGCGCCGCAGTGGATATTGGTGCGGACTACCTGGGGGTGTCATTTGTTCGGAACGGAGCAGACGTTGAGACCGCTCGGATGCTGTTACGAGCGGCTGGCAGTGAGGCTCATCTGATCGCCAAGATTGAGCGTCGGGAAGCGCTCGACCATATTGACGAGATCATTGCCACCGCGGATGCAGTGATGGTCGCTCGAGGTGATCTGGGTGTAGAGATCGGTGATTCAGAGGTGCCGGGGGTACAGAAGAAGCTGATTACACAGGCGCAAAGGCACAACAGCGTTTCGATCACCGCCACCCAGATGATGCAGTCGATGGTGAATAATCCTCAGCCTACCCGTGCTGAGGTTTCTGACGTGGCCAATGCGGTGCTGGACGGTACCGATGCAGTCATGCTGTCTGCCGAGACAGCTGTTGGCCGACATCCCGTTCGGGTAGTCGCGGCTATGAATCGGATCTGCCTCGCTGCCGAACGGCATCGCAGTGTTCTGGTTTCAGGTCACCGGATGGAAGCGCGTTTTGATGCCGTCGATGAGACAATTGCAATGGCGACCATGTACACTGCTAACCACTTTGATGTGGCGGGTATTCTGGCGCTGACAGAATCAGGGGGCACCGCGAAGTGGATGTCGCGAATCAGTTCCGGCATACCCATCTATGCGGGAACGAGGTGGCCGCAGACCGAACGCTGGATGTCACTTTACCGGGGCGTCTATCCGGTGTCCTTCGATCCCTCCAGTGTGTCTCGGGGAGACATCAACAGAGTTGCGATCGAACAACTGCGCAGCCGAGGGCTGGTGAACGATGGTGACCGCATTATCATCACCAAGGGGGATTTTTCTGGCGTTGGTGGAGGGACAAATGCAATGAAGATTGTTGAGGTTGGACAGGTTTCGGGTGAGGTAGAGTAAGTTGATTCAGCACACTGAGCTACTAGAGTCAGATCTATCATTAGGATGTCAGTAGAAGAATGTGATCTTTTAATTGGATAAAGAGGAAGCAGCAATGAATATTGATACGCTAAAAACAACCGCCCAGGCCATGGTAGCGCCAGGTCGCGGCATATTGGCCATGGATGAGAGTTCGCCGACTTGCAATAAGCGTTTTGAGAGTCTGGGTATACCCACCACGATCGAGATGCGTAGGGAATACCGGACTATGCTCGTATCATCTTCCGGATTAGGCGATCACATCGGCGGCGCGATTCTGTTCGATGAAACCCTGCGTGATCACACCACTGACGGTCGATCATTTGTGCAGGCATTACAGGAACAGGGTATTGTCCCGGGCATCAAGGTTGACACCGGTGCGAAGGATCTGGCCCTTCACCCGGGAGAAAAAGTGACCGAGGGACTCGACGGTCTGGGACCTCGTCTGGCTGAATATGCAGAGTTGGGCGCACGGTTTGCCAAGTGGCGTGCTGTCTACACCGTAACGGATCGCCTGCCCAGCCAGGCATGTTACACCGCCAATGCCCACGCGCTGGCCCGCTATGCCGCGCTGTGTCAGGAGCATGACATCGTACCGATTGTCGAACCCGAAGTATTGATCGACGGTGACCACGATTTGACCCGCAGCTTTGAGGTAACCCAGCATGCACAGCAAACGGTATTCGCGGCGCTGGCCGACCAGGATGTTGACTTAAGGGGTATCGTACTCAAACCCAGCATGGTGATTTCGGGCGCTGATGCAGCAGATCGTGCTGGCATTAAGGAGGTTGCCAAGGAGACCTTGCGTTGCTTGTTAAGTACCGTGCCAGCTGCGGTGCCCGGTATTGCGTTCCTTTCAGGTGGCCAGTCGGATGAAGAGGCCACCCAGCATTTGAATGCCATGAACGAGATCGGTGGCTCACTGCCGTGGGCGGTGACCTTTTCATATGGTCGTGCATTGCAGGCTGCAGCGATGAAGCGATGGGCGGGACACTCTGACAATGTTGAAAGTGCGCGGCAGGTGGCCTTTCACCGGGCACAGATGAATGGTGCTGCTGCGCTTGGTCAGTATTCTTCAGAGATGGAGAAAGCGGCCTGAGCCCACAGTGCTTCAGGCGAATTTCAGGTGAAGACAAAGGGAAACAATCATGGGTTTTGAGGGAACAGATCGCTACGTTGCCACAGAGGATCTGCGTATGGCGGTTAATGCGGCAGTGACATTGCAACGTCCACTTCTGATAAAAGGGGAGCCGGGTACTGGCAAGACCATGCTGGCCGAGGAGGTCGCACGTGCGCTGGGTAAACAGTTGATCAACTGGCATATCAAGTCGACCAGCAAGGCCCAGCAGGGGTTATATGAATACGACGCAGTATCCCGTCTGCGGGATTCCCAGTTGGGCGATGGCCGTGTTCAGGATGTCAGCAACTACATACGCAAAGGAAAACTCTGGACGGCATTTGATGCTATTGAGCAGGTAGTTTTGTTAATCGATGAAATCGATAAGGCCGATATCGAGTTTCCTAACGACTTGTTGAATGAACTCGACAGGATGGAATTTTTTGTCTACGAGACCGGCGAGACTATCAGCGCTGTGAACAGGCCCATTGTGATCATTACGAGTAACAACGAAAAAGAACTGCCGGATGCATTTCTAAGGCGTTGCTTCTTCCACTTTATTGCTTTCCCGGATCGAGAAACTATGGAACGGATCGTTGATGTTCATCATCCGGATATCAAAAAGTCGCTGATCAAGGAGGCGCTGGATGTTTTCTTCGAGGTTCGGGAGGTTCCCGGACTGAAGAAAAAACCATCCACCTCAGAGTTGATCGACTGGCTGAAACTATTGATGGCTGATGATATTCCAGAAGAGATTCTCAAAGAACGCGATCGGTCTAAGGCCATACCTCCACTTTACGGTGCTCTGTTGAAGAACGAGCAGGATGTCCACACGCTGCAGCGCCTAGCGTTTATGGCCCGCCGGGAAGCCCACGCCGGCCGTTGATAGCAGCGGTGCCAGAGGCATTGCGAGTGATCTACTGTAAACAGACAATCCTTGGGTAAATTTTGTGCTGATCAATTTCTTTCAGACCCTGAAAAAGCTCGAGATACCGGTTTCGGTCAAGGAATTTCTGGTATTGCTAGAAGCAATGCAGGCTCGGCTGGCCTTCGGCTCTGTCGATGATTTCTATCTGTTGGCGAGGTCGTGTCTGGTTAAGGACGAAAAATATTTTGATCGGTTTGACCGAGCATTTAGTGCCTGGTTCAAAGACTTGGAATCCTTAGAAGATGTTCTGAATGCACTGGTTCCCGAAGAATGGTTGCGTGCTGAGTTCGAAAAATACCTGACACCGGAAGAGCGAGAGCAGATCAAGTCACTCGGCGGACTCGATAAACTGCTAGAGGAGTTCAGAAAACGGCTTGAAGAGCAGGAAAAGCGGCATTCCGGCGGCAGCAAGTGGATCGGGACCGGGGGAACCTCCCCGTTTGGTAACAGTGGTTACCATCCTGAGGGCATTCGCGTGGGCGGCCAGGGGCGAAACGGACGTGCCGTTAAAGTCTGGGAGGAGCGCCAGTATCGTAACCTTGATGATTCGATTCATCTCGGCACGCGCAACATCAAGGTCGCACTGAAAAGGCTGCGCAAATTTGCCCGGACCGGTGCCGATGAAGAGCTGGATATGGATGACACCATTTACTCAACGGCCAAGAACGCGGGTTTTTTAGACATCAAGATGAGGCCCGAACGTCACAATGCCGTGAAAGTGCTGGTGTTTTTCGATGTTGGCGGTTCCATGTATCCGTACGTTCGGACCTGCGAGGAATTGTTTTCGGCGGCTCGATCAGAATTCAAACACCTTAAGTATTATTACTTTCACAATTTTCTCTACGACTTTGTGTGGACGGACAACCGGCGACGGCGTGAACAGATCACAACCACCTGGGATCTGCTCAACACCTATCCGCCGGACTACAAGGTGATAATCGTGGGTGATGCAGCCATGGCACCCTACGAAATACTGAGCCCGGGCGGTAGTATTGAGTATCTGAACAAGGAGGCGGGCGCTGTATGGATGGACCGCTTTTCCCGGACCTGGCGCCGATTGATCTGGCTGAATCCTACACCGCAGGAACACTGGCCGTATACCCAATCGACCGGAATTGTGCGTGAGCTCGTCGAAGACAGAATGTATCCCCTGACTTTAGAAG
>ENA-UPTF01000764-UPTF01000764.1-marine-metagenome-genome-assembly--contig:-NODE-764-length-21820-cov-3.004369_pt1 | contig 21820 bp, 19 predicted proteins | sample MGYA00238166_ERZ767019 | MGnify/ENA primary metagenome ERZ767019 (study PRJEB28930, sample SAMN06266391) | marine metagenome | isolation source: Sea water from 250 m depth | place: Atlantic Ocean | study... | reverse complement strand
GTTTAGATCAACTTCTGTGATGACCTATCAGATAGATGGCACACAGTATGTTGCAACAATGATGAATGGCAACAGAGCGATTGATCTTGGCGGAACCGTATTGGTATTCAAGTTAGATGGTGATCATAACTTGCCTATTCCAGAAATAGTGCAAGCGGTCGTGCCGGAACTCCCGGAGGATGCATACACGGTTGAGCAACTGCGTGAAGGCGACAATTTGTACCACGCACAATGCGCCAGCTGCCATGGAGGAATTGGAGTTCCCAATGAAGTTGCAATCGTTGCACCAGATCTTCGTTTAATGACATTGGATAAACACTCTGAGATGGCAAATATCGTTATCGGAGGTAGCCGTGCTCAACAAGGCATGCCGGATTTCGAAGAGGCGATTTCCGAAGAGCAATTAGAATCGATTCGTGCATTTGTTGTTGAACAGGCAAGGCGCTTACAGGAATTCCAGCAACAGAATCAGGAAGCTTTAGAATCAGCAGCTAACTAAGAAGCACTCAATCGGGCTTAATCCCATTTATATTTACTAGCCAAAACTAAATTTTCAGGCATGGCATAATATTTCTATGCTAAAGCCGCTTCTTTCAAAACTCTTTTTCTATTCGTTTGCAGTAAACGCTCTTATACTCTCTTCTGCCAGCGTATATTCCGCTGAAGAAGTTCTCCTAATCATTGAAGGAGACCTTATAGATCGAATTGAGTTAATAGATGAAGACAGTGATGCCGATTTAGTTATAACTGTTTACTATGATCTTCTTCCTGATGATGCGAGAGCTAATATCGAAATTCTGCGCGAAAGGTTAGAACGCTTACAACCGGATTATGAAGTCGCCTATCTCGCAGCCGATAGCGCAGAGATGGCGGAGGTGCGGGATCAGATAGATGATCAATGGGCAGTTATACAAGCAATTCACCTCTACTACTTTACTGCTCAAGTAGTGGACATTTTGAATCAGGCTTACATAAGTAACTTCGAAGGCCTATTACCAGAAGAGACTGGAACGCCGGAGTAGAAAAATTGAACGGCTTAGATGCTAACTCGGAACCAGCGCTGCGCTTAGGAGTCTTCGCTCTAGTCCTTTCTATTCTGTTCTTAATGGAAGTAGCATCACCTCGCCGTAAGCTCATTTACTCAAAATCTAAACGCTGGCGTACAAATTTCAGTCTAAGCATTACCAATACGCTAATCGTCAGTGTGTTTCTGCCAATCGCCGGTGTTGCGGCGGCCATTACCGCGCAGAACAACGGATGGGGATTCTTTAACACGGTAAATGTTTCTCCCTGGATCAGCGTCCCTTTTTTTCTTCTGGCTTTTGATCTCACAATCTATTTTCAACACCGGATATTTCATGCTGTAAAACCATTATGGCGACTGCATCGCATGCATCATGCAGATTTGGACTATGATGTATCGACGGGTATTCGTTTTCATCCGGTTTCAATTGTTATTTCCAGCCTAGTTAAACTTGCACTGATTTTCTTATTGGGACCATTGGCTAGCGCTGTATTGATCGCCGATGTGCTATTAAATACAACATCGATGTTTAATCACAGCAACTGGAAAATTCCGAAAGGATTAGAAGCGGTTTTACGACTAATTGTAGTTACGCCAGATGTTCATCGAGTTCATCACTCAACGAATCATGATGAATACAGTCACAACTTCGGTTTCAATTTTCCCTGGTGGGACAGAATTTTTGGCACCTATCAGGCCCAACCAGCACTTGGTCACGAAGAAATGCATGTCGGTATTACGGAATTGCAGGACAGCCAGTCCATTGAGTATTTTGCTTTATTGTCTCAACCGTTTAAAAGGGTTTAGGCAACCTGAGACTCTTCGCGGCGCAACCACACTGCAGTATCGTGGAATACAGCGCCACCAATACCATGACCGGGATCGCTGCTAACCAAAGAATTAATTCCAACACCTTCAACAAAGTGTTCATTAGGCCAGATACTTTCAACGATAACTACGTCTTTTTGCAAATTATCATAAACTTCGACATGCACGAGTACGGAAGCCTGATCGTTTCCTATGCGCACTACTCCTCCATCTTTTAAGTTTAAAGACTCGCAAGTATCGGAATGTATCTTTGCAGTAGGCCTACCCTCTCTGCGCTGTGAAGTAGGAGTTTCTGTGAAACTACTGTTGAGAAACTGCCGTGCAGGTGCGGTAACTAATCGATAAGGTTTAGTGTCCGATCGCTTATCGGTAACCGAATAGTGATCAGGGTACTTTGGCATAGATACATTTACTTTGCCTAAGCGAGACCAGTCTGGGGAGAAATGAAATTTTTTGTCTGGTGTTTCGAAACCATTCAGAAAGTGTGCTTCTTCAAAATCTCTGGCGCAATCTAGCCAGCTATTTTTATAAATTTCTTCCGCAGAGGGAAACCCACTTCTTTTCAAAGTTTCATCGATAAGTTCCCAGGTTGTCATTTCAAAACCTGGATGCTCAGCACCAAGCCTTTTTGATAATTCACAGATGACATAGTGATTAGGTCTAGCGTCAGCGTATGGTTCGATGACAGGTTTAGCCACCTGTAAAAATGTATGTCCACCTGCAATATATATGTCGTCGTGTTCCAGGAAGGTAGTAGCTGGCAATACGATGTCAGCCATCGCTGCAGTGTCAGTCATAAATTGCTCGTGCACACAAACGAAGAGATCATTTCTTTCAAATCCTTTTTTAACTTTAAGAGACGAAGGAGAAACCATCATGGGATTGGTATTTTGAATTAGTAGGCCTGTTATTGGCGGACCACCCTGTAAGTCAATTGGATTACCGCAAAGAATTTCTCCAATGCGTGATTGATCTAACACTCGTGTATTACCATCGATAACATCGGAACCAACTATTAGGGTTTTGTCTAACTTAAATAACTCAGCATTACTATATAGAGCTCCTCCACCTTTGTATTTCCACGCACCAGTAATTGCGGGCAAGCAGGACGCTGCGTGCATATTGAACGCACCATTTCGACTTCGCGTAAATCCATAACCGAAGCGGTAATATGATTTTGGGTTTTGCCCGATTAATCTTGCGAATTCGACAATGGTAGCAGCAGGTACTCCGGTTATAGCTTCTCCCCATTCCGGAGTCTTGTCGTCTAAGTGAGTTTCAAGTTCAGCACTAAAATCAGTGAACTCTGCCAGATAGTCGCGATCGGCTAGACCTTCCTTTAACAAAATGTGCATCAGCGTGGTGGCGAGTGCGCCATCACTTCCCGGCTGCAACATGATGTGCAGATCGGCGCGCTTGGCGGTCGCATTGCGATAAGGATCGACTACCACGAGTTTCGCATTTCGCTTGCAAGCTTGCGCTACATGATGCATGAGATTTACTTGAGTATGAACGGCATTGGTTCCCCACAGCACCACTACATCACTATGGTCACCAATCTCCCGTGCATCGACCCCCCGCTTGGCTCCGGTTCCAACTTTCCATCCTGCATCTGATGCAGCAGAACAAATTGTTGAATGTTGGCGGGAATATCCCATGGTATGTCTGAGTCGTTCGATACCATCTCTTTGTACCAACCCCATAGTGCCAGCATAGAAATGTGGCCAGATAGTTTCGTTGCCATACTTTTCACTTAATTCTTTGAATCGATTAGAAACCTCATCTAGGGCTTCTTCCCAACTGATTTCCACGAATGCTTCCAGCCCCACTCCCTTAGAGCCGGTTCTTCTTAAGGGTTTGCTTAAGCGGCCAGAATGATGAACGCGTTCAGCGTAATTACCGACTTTTGCGCAAAGCGTGCCGGAGGTATAAGAGTTATCTTTGGCGCCATAGACCCTACCGATAGTTCGCTCATCAAGCTTCTCGACTTCCAGCGCACAAGCGCTGGGACAATCGTGAGGACAGGTACTTTTAACTCTAATTGGAGCAGTTTTTGACATTCGTTTAGTAGTTGCTTGCACGATCCATTTTTAAAAGGAAGAGTATCAAAAACATTGATGACGATCATCGTGTTCAGTGATGAAGTTATAGCACAATTGTCAGCTGCTGATGCGACATTGTGTCCCACGTAAACGGGTTATGAAGAGCCTATAATGCGCCCTGAATTTTAATCGGTGAATTGTTTGTGCGGTTCTTGCTAGCTCTAATACTCGGCGCTTATATAATTGCGATTGGTCATGCAGAGACGTCAGCTGCGACTAATACCGACTCTTCCAGTCAGCAGATCATGCCGCGAACTGAATTTGGTCGGCCTGATTTCCAGGGCTATTGGTTCTTCGGTTCGCGAACACCTTTGCAACGTCCTGCAAATCTGGGAGAAAAGCAAACCTATACCATAGAAGAAGCGCGAGAGCTCGAACAGCGCATGCAGGAGCGACTGGATCGTCAAGACGCTCCTCTCGATCCTAATCGAGGCGCCCCGGAAAAAGGCGCAAGGATTGGTCAAGAAGCAGACGATGCATTTTTAGGACACTATGTCGCACCGAAACTGTATCCAATCGATGGACAGTACAAAACATCGATCATTATGGATCCTCTAGACGGACGTATTCCGAGAAGAGAAGGATTCATGGATTTCAATGCAAAGCGTCGCGCCATTGGCTTAGCTGACACTGACGGTCCTGAAGGACAACCTTTATCCGGAAGATGTTTGATGTTTGGTGCCGCCGCTCCATCTCTTACACCGATGATGATGAATCCGAACTTGCAAATGGTTCAGACTGAAAATTATCTAATGATAATGACCGAAATGATTCATGACGCACGTATTATCAGAATTGGTGACGATCATTTCAAACACAATATTCCACAATGGATGGGAGATTCGGTTGGACATTGGGAAGGAGATACCCTAGTAGTTCATTCCAAAAATTTTCGACCGGAACAATCTTCTTCTCGTTCGATCGTAATTTCAGAAGACTTCGAATTAATTGAACGTTATACCCTAGTTGGAGATGATGAAATTCATTATGAGTTTACGGTTCATGATGAACAAGCATATACCCGACCATTCAGCGGAAAGCGTGTACTCTCCCGCAATGCACCGGAAGAAAAAGTCTACGAGTTTGCCTGCCATGAAGGCAATTACTCTTTACCCGGCATATTGGCTGGTGCACGGCGCCTAGAAAGCGACGAATAATAGACGAAAAAACTCCCTGCCCTTATTATTCGCCCTTCACAAACTCTTTGGCAGGGGCTTATGTTCTACGAACCGAAAAAGAAAAATCACGGACTTCCCAAAAATCCTTTCAACTCTTTAGTAATTCCACGACCCATAGGTTGGATAAGCAGCGTCGACAAAGATGGTGTTTATAATCTTGCCCCATATAGCTTCTTTAATGCAGTTAGTTATTCTCCGCCTACAGTTATGTTTTCTTCAGGGATTGGCGTCGCCGATGACAAAATAAAAGATTCAGCTCGAAACGTAGAAGCAAGTGGTGAGTTTGTTTGCAATCTGGCTATCTGGGACACACGGGAACAAATGAATCAGTCTTCAGCAACACTGCCTCCTGAAACCGATGAGATTGCTTTAACCGGACTGACTCCAATTGATTCCAAGCTTGTTAGCGTGCCCAGAATTGCCGAAGCACCGGTAAATCTTGAATGCAAATATCTTAAAACAGTTGAGATGCCTGGCTGGAATGAAGGAGATGTGTATAAAGTGTTATTCGGTGAGGTAATTGGCATTCACATTAATGATGACTTTATTACCGATGAAGGTCTGATCGATGTCACGAAGATGATGCCAATTGGACGCCTGGGTTATAACGACTATGTACGAGTAGATGCAGATTCTTCTTTTACGCTAGTGCGACCACCCTAACAGATTTTATTGTTCGTCTGGATCAAGCGATATCATTTGAGTCGGATGATAACGATCACCAATCACTGCTCCGCTAGCGAATATTTCGCATGCTTTGTTTAAGTCCGCTTTGATAATATTTAACTCAGCAGCTCCTGCGTTTTCTTCCACAAACTTTACGTGCTTAGTTCCGGGAATTGGTACGAAGTCTGGGTCCTGCGCCATCACCCAGGCGAGTGCTAATTGAGCCGGAGTACAGGAATAGTCATCAGCGATAGTTCTGAACTCATCTACCAGTTGTAGATTGTGTTCAATATTTTCATCACTAAAACGAGGCATGGATTTGCGCATATCCCCTTCTTCCAATTTATCTGTGTTTCTGACAACCCCCGCAAGAAATGCTCTGCCCAGAGGACTAAAAGGCACGAATCCAATGCCTAATTCCTTACAACAATCTAAAACTTTGTATTCCGGATCGCGAGTCCACAGTGAATATTCGGATTGAACCGCACAGATAGTATGTTCATTGTGTGCTTTACGAATAGTCTCGGAAGAACATTCCGATAATCCGATATGTCCAATCTTGCCGGCTCTTACCTCATCAGCCAGTGCACCAACACTTTCTTCGATAGGGACATTGAAATCGCGCCGATGCAGATAATAGAGATCGATGTATTCCATATTCAATCGCTGCAGGCTTTCGTCGAGAGTCTTCTTTACATTCTCAGGTGTACCATCGACTCCACGCTTACCATCTCTATTAACTACTCCGCATTTACTAGCCAAAACAAATTCATCACGGCGCGAACCTAGCACTTCACCGATTAATGTTTCGTTATGACCAATACCGTAAATACTTGCGGTATCTAAAAAGGTATAACCCACATCCAGTGCACGATGTAGAGCCCGTTCAGATTCATCGCGATCGGCAACGCCATAACCCTGTGACATGCTCATACAACCTAACCCGATTGCAGATACGTTCAATGAACCGAGTTTCCTCTCTTCCATAGTTGCTCCCTTTTTTCTCTAGAACTCGCCAACTTACCTGATTTGGAAATTCTTTGGGTCTCTAATAATGGCGCTTTGCTTAATACGGAAACCAGAGGAGAAATTAGTCACTCGCTAGCAGAGCTCAAAGGCACTGACTTGTTACTAGAACCATCAACCCTAGCGTGAGCCGCCTGTTGTTTCTAGTCCTGACCCCTACAAAGATTGTATTAAACAGTTGTATGCTTGCACCAAACTGGCCGATAGGTATCTATACAAATAAATAGAATTATTGTTGTTTTTCTTTATGAAAAATTCGCGAATCATTTCAGTTTTGATTTTACTTGTCGCGTTAACTTCCTGTGACATAACACCGGTTGGAGTCGGTGTCTGGGAAATCTCCATTGAAACTGATGCCGGCAATCAAAATTCAACCTGGACTATTACCGATAAGCCAGACCTTATCATTTCCGGCGCCACAGATATCTTAATTGAAGAAATCGATCTGGCAGGGAGTCGCATTACTTGGTCAACCGATGCGTTGGATTTTTCAAACTCCAGTCCAGCTGAAAGAGTCAACTTTAGAGGCACAGTAGACGGAAATCGAATGGCTGGGACAGTCTTCACCCAGCAGGGAAACTACACAGTTAACGGCACTCGCCGATAATATTTGCTTCACATCTCGAAATCATCTGAATTGGTGTAATTGGCAAATTATATCCATCCGAATTAACCTCTGCTTTTGGTGTGTTAGCATTCAGGCTCTATCTAGGGTATACCCCCCACATACTTTAGAAATTAGTTTGTCAGTTCCAAGGAGACTGATATGACAAATTCCCAGCCTGCTTTTTCCAGGCCCCGTGGCCTCGCCGTAACTATCGCCATTATTGCGATATTAATGATATGGCCCGGAGCAATTCTCTTGCTCGCCGGTGGATCGATTTATTACCTGCTCGCAGGTATAGCACTAGCAGTCTGCAGTTATTTCCTTTTTAAAGGTGATAAACGAGCTGCGCCACTTTATGGAATTCTGTTAATCACCACCTACCTCTGGGCTATGTTCGAAGTTGGATTAGATGCCTGGGCATTAATGCCAAGAGTCGCCATGTTCAGTGTGCTTGGACTATGGTTTCTACTTCCGCATGTGCGCAGAGGACTATTGCAAGAGCAACCAGAGTTATTGTTTGGCAAACAGGAAACCAAAATTGCAGCCAGCGTGTTAGCAGTTCTGTTTATTGCTGTTTACATCAGCAATGCCAGTTACGATGTTGGAATTCCAAGCGCCGCCGGGACAGGTGTTGTAAATAATGAAACGGGTGAATGGAATCATTATGGCGCTACGAAGAAGGGCACACGCTTTGCAGCCACTGATCAAATAAATCTTGAGAATGTTGATCAACTAGAAAGAGCATGGGAGATCCGCACTGGTGTGCCGGGCGCATTTAAAGGCACGCCGATTCAGGTGGGTGATGGACTCTATCTTTGCACGGGTCAAAATATAATTCTTTCATTAGATCCAGACACTGGCGAAGAGCGCTGGCGTTTCAATCCTGAGATCGATACACCTCGTATTGGATTTTGGGATACTTGTCGAGGGGTAACTTATTACGAAGCACCTAACTTTCGTTCTCTTGGCGTTTGTGAAGAAAGAATCTTTACCGCCACTACCGATGCACGTTTAATCGCCGTTAATAAAAATACTGGCGAGCCTTGCAGCGACTTCGGTAATAATGGAGAGATAAGTTTATTGCCGGGCATGGGTGATGTGGAGCCTGGGTTCTATTTTGTAACATCTCCTCCTACCATTGCTAGTGACGTACTTGTTCTGGGTGGATGGGTATTTGACAATGTTAGAACTAATGAACCCTCCGGAGTCGTGAGGGGTTTCGATCCTATCAGTGGTGATCTGCTTTGGGCTTGGGATATGGGCCGAGAAGATCGCGCCGGTCTGCCTCCGGAAGGTGATACTTACACTCGAGGCACACCAAATGTATGGAGCCTAACCAGTGCCGACGATGAACTTGGACTAATTTATTTGCCGACGGGCAATGCCACTCCGGATTATTGGGGCGGCCATCGTACTGAAGCAATGGAAAGATATGCCAGCTCAATCGTTGCCTTAGATGCAAGAACCGGTAGAGTTAGGTGGCATTATCAAACCGTTCACCATGACATTTTTGACTACGATGTTCCTTCCCAACCATCGTTGGTTGATGTCCCCATTAACGGTGAAATCCGCAAAGCCGTAATCGTTCCCACCAAGCGCGCAGAAATTTTTATGTTTGATCGAGAGACCGGCGAACCTCTTACTGAAATTCAAGAGTTGCCAGTTCCTCAAACTAATCTGTCAGATGAAACTTCGTCGCCGACTCAGCCATTCTCTGTGGGAATGCCAAATTTTGCCCACGACTATATAAGAGAAGCAGACATGTGGGGCATCACTCCAATGGATCAGGCACTCTGTCGTATCCAATATCGCAATCTTCGTTATGAAGGCCCTTTAACTCCCCCAACTACTGGCGGAACACTGCTTTACCCAGGTGTGGCTGGGGGCATGAATTGGGGCAGCGTTGCCATTGATGAAGTTAATCATCTGATGGTTGTTAATTCCATGCATAACCCAATGGTTATCAGATTGTATCCACAGGAAGAGGTAACTGGAGATGAAATACTGGGAGTTGGCGGAACTCAATTAGGAACTCCCTATGCTGCATACTCTTTCTTTTTCCTTTCTCCAATATTTACTCCTTGTTTAAAACCTCCTTATGGAGAAATGGCGGTTGTGGATTTGGCCAACCAAGAAGTGCTTTGGCAGCGAGGCCTGGGTACTGCAAAAGAACAGGGCCCTTTCGGAATCCAGAGCAACCTACCTATACCTATGGGAATGTTTTACAGCGCTGGATCAATGGTGAGTGGCGGTGATCTAATATTTATGGGTGGCGTTGCAGACAGCACCATGCGAGCAATTAACATTCTTAATGGTGAAGAAGTTTGGACTGATCCGTTACCAAGTTCTTCTGCTGCGACACCAATGACTTATGTTAGCCCGGAAACGGGCAAACAGTACGTAATCGTTACTGTGCCAAGCAGTGGTGGCGGCTTAACCTTGGAAAACCAAGTTGACACTGCTGCCGATTCCCAAGAAGGAGGTTACGTGATTGCTTACGCGTTACCTGACTAACATGTTAAACCTTCAGATCAATAAAAAAGACTAATTATGGATTTACAGCTTAAAGATAAGGTCGTGATTATTACTGGTGGCAGCGAAGGTATCGGTCGAGCTGCTGCCGAAAGATTCTCTCAGGAAGGCGCCTTAGTAGCGCTTGCCGCAAGAACTCAAAGCGATCTCGATACTGCTGCAACTGAAATTTCTACTCAAAGTGGAAATGAAGTTATTGGAGTTGCCACAGATGTAAGAGATGAGAATTCAGTAAAAGCTCTTATTGAAACCGTTGCTGATAAATGGGGAAGAATTGATGTGCTGGTTAATAATGCCGGCACATCATCTGTTGCAAGACTGGAAGATCTTACCAATGAACAGCTTGATGAAGACATCAACCTGAAAGTAAAAGGCGCTATCTATTGTACTCGTCATGCTTTGCCCTACTTAAAAGAAAGCAAAGGTTGTATCTGCAATACAACGACTCCTGGTGGGAAGGCGCCCACTGCGGGAACGCAACCCACTGCCCTTTCTCGCGCTGCGGGTATATCGCTGACAAAAACCTGGGCTTTTGAATTCGCTCCAGATGGAATTCGAGTTAATACTGTCTGCGTCGGATTCTTACGTAGTCGACAACATAAACTGCGCTGGGAAGCAGCTACAAAAAACAAACCGGACTTAACTTTGGGTCAATTTTACGATCAATTTAACTCAAGAATTCCGATGGGCAGAGTTGGTGAAGCGAGAGAAGCTGGCGATGTAATCGTGTTTCTTTGTTCTGGAATGGCCAGCTATGTAACTGGAACTGCAATTAATGCAGATGGTGGCATGTCGCCGGTTGTCTAACGAATAATTAAGAGTGTAGAGAGAAGATTGACATTGCAAAGGAACTATAACGGAACTAAGCAGCATTACTCTGAGTATCTTTAATTGCTACCTGACTAATTCACTTCTCTGGCGGATACCAATAAGTAATCGTCACGTCTTCGATACGGCGCCATCGGTTTCCACGAAAACGGGGTCGAAAGATCATCATTTTCAGAGCGTCTTGCGCATCTACTTTGGCCTGAACAGTATCTGGTACTGATGATTCTGCATCAGGTGTTCTCGTCTCACCACGGGACTGGATCGTAAAGCGCAGATCAGCTCGGTGTAACTCAATCTCTAGATCCAACAAAACTTCCGGAGGTGCCGGTTTGGCGGCATTTAAGAGAGATTCATTCCATGCTACAAAATTTCCAAGGTGCACAACGAGATCATTGTCCTCTTCGCCGCGTATGTAGCGATAACCTGCAGCGTCTTGGGCGGCAGTCGCGTCTTCCATAGTGAAATAATACTCAGTTACTGGAAGAACAATAGGCCGGGAAAAGAAATCGGCAATTTCCTGCTCGCTTTTTCCTGCTTCACCAAACAGCTCCATCGCTTCCCGATATGATCTCTGTGCTAAACCCATTCCCAGCAACATTCGAAAATCGCCCTCATAGACTGCTGCCATAGCATCAGCTTCAATATCATTGGATTGCTGAATAATCTCACGAATGTCTTTTACTATTTCATAGCCTTGTCTCAGATAGTCCGTAGGTTGTATCGCTTCCATTTCAAAGATGTCATCGTGAGCATTTGCACCGAGTTCATCATGGGAAAACAAATAAGTAAGTAGATGATATTTCTCTATTGCGACTTTATAGAAATAAGGGATTATCTCTTCATTTTCTTCACCTAACTCATCCTCCGCTATTTGCATCATGTCATCCAGGATTGCCCGGGAGATGCGAAAGTGATTTATACGATCGATCTTTTCACCAAGGTTCAAGGCAGTGAAATGCCAATGACGTAACTGATCCATCGCCTGCAGTTTTTGCATGGTTGTTGATTCTGGATTCTGCAAATAGACAAATTGAATGTTTTCAAAATTGTTAGTAGCCGCCTCAAGATCATTCATACGCACATTGTTAATGATCTGATCTTCTATAACTGGAATCTGACTAAAAGTATCGGGTCCTTCAGTAACACGCAGAAGCTGTGACTGGCGATTGAGAATCGTATTCGCCTCAACTAGGTTTCCAGTTTCAGTATAAAGCTCAGAGAGGATGTTCAATGGTTCAATCAATGACCGATCCAAAGGGCCGAATTCAGTTTCCAGTTCTGTTATCTGTTTCAGATAAAGTTCGATCTGTTCGGATTGCCGAATGCTCTGAACTACAGACGAATCAGTTTCTTCAGCAGCTTGCACTGAAAAGGTAATACTTAAAAAGAGTACGATTGAAAGGTAACGGAAAGGCGGTAAGGGCTCATCTACGATGTTTGTAGTTAATGCGAGAACTATTGCTAACCATGTTCTCATGAGCCACTACCTTTGAGAAACCAGAGTTGGTTTTAAGAATGACCGAGCTTTGTGGACTAGCTTCGCCGGATGGTTAATCCGGCAAAGCATAACTGTTTATTTCAGATTTGAGTAGTCGGTCGCACTCATCATATAAGCTTGAATCGAGAGAGGAACTGGATACTTTGCTAGCAATGCCTCCCAGGCTGGGTCAGCCGCAAATGCTGTCCATACTTCCTGACGGTGAGCTCGATCACGGTAGGCTAACATCCAGACCAAAGTGTTTGGATCATCTAAACGCTGCCACACTGCAACAACCTCAGCACCATGTTTCTCAAAGATCGCAACTTCTTCTTCACGAAAACGCTGATGAAGATTGTCGATACCTCCCGAACCATCGTCTGCGGCTGGCTCGGCCGTATACATGCGCAACTCGAAGCAACGCGCATTAGGATCTACATTATTGGAAAGCTCTTCCGAAAGATCTCCTGCAGGTCCACAAGGTTGCGGAGCTTCACCGGCATTAGCAAAACTTACTAACCCAACGCTTAGGAGTAATGTAATTGCGATTCTTTTCATTTTTTATCTCCATGAAAGTTTTTCATTTTGTTTTTAAATTTCTATTTTGGTATGTCTATTTTTGATAGAGCAATACAAATTTATCGGTGCGACCCTGGATAGAAGGATCGAAAACTCCAACATCCAGCGGGTCATTTTCGTTGCTGTGAAGATTAGAACTACGTAATAGAGTTAGCCCAGCACTTTCCGCCAAATCAAAAATATGACCTTCATAAATTCTATGGAGACTACCACCTATATCAGTACCAGAATCAGAAGCCGCGTTATGATCAATTGTCAGAAATACTCCGCCTGGTTTCAGTACTCGAGCAATTTCGACAAATGTATCTTCTGGATCACCAAGGTTTTCACCGCCGGGACTGAACCATAGTTCATGTGGACCTAAAATCCAGGTAACCATATCGATAGAGTTATCTTCAGCCTCCAACTCATCGAAATTTACTAAGGTAGAACCCACGTTAGTGAGACGGTTATTAGCCAGGCGAACATCTGCTTCTTCGCTGAAAAAGCTATTAATAGCAGGCGGATTTTGTCTTATTACACGGCCATTTGATCCAACTGCACGAGACAGGATTTCAGTGTAATAACCGCCCCCGGCTTCCATCTCTAGAATGGTCATTCCTTCTTCTATTCCTGCAAATGCCAGGACTTCGAGAGGCATTCGACTCGAATCGCGAGCCACGTCTTCAGCTGGTCTAGCAGGAGAGTTCAGTGCGTTCTGCACTATTTCTGCGGAAGTCTGAGCTTGTGCCACTGCACTTGCTAGTACCAAGCTTGAAATAGCCCATGTAAACAAGATTTTTCTAAACATCATTACGGAGTACTCCTGCCTTATTGGCTCAACTCTAGCTAAAAACGAGAAACACACAGTTTCGCATCAAAGAATAGCGAGTTTATAGGAAAATCATGATGAAAAGCAGTAAGACTGCCTATTAACTATTAAGGCCAAACCATGTCTGAAAGATGCGGGACCCGCTCGACCAGGGGAATCACTTTGGGGATATAAAGCTCGGTAAAGGCCTTTGCTTCTTTGTGCTGAGCAAGATCAACTGCCGTTTGCCACCGCTCAACCAGCATAAATTGTTGTCGATCTGCCTGGGAGTGATAGACCTCAAAACGCTCACAACCAGGTTCTTCTCTAGACAATCGAGCTTGTTCGGCCAGCAGTTCTCTCACTGTGTCAACATCATCGGTATTCTTAACAGTCAGCAATACGTTGTTGTAAATCATTCTTAGTCCTTGTTCTGCGCCCTATTAAATAATGAAACAGAGTACCTCATGCCAGAATTTCCAACAATTTATGCTCGCTTCTTTGAGGGATTAGGAATAAAGGATAGAATCGGCTCCTGATTTTAAAACGAGACTGAGATGTTCAGACGCCTTAAAAATTGTCACAACGTTGATGACTTGAGACTGCTCGCCAAGCAGCGGCTGCCTGGTCCTATTTTTCATTACATTGATGGTGCGGCAGATGATGAGGTCACTTATCGACGCAATACCAGTGCATTTGACGATTGTGATCTGGTGCCGAATGTATTAGCGGGCGTCGAAGACATCGATATGTCAGTTACAGTGTTGGGACAGAAATTGGACATGCCAATTTTTTGTTCGCCAACTGCACTGCAAAGACTGTTTCATCACGACGGCGAAAGAGCAGTAGCTAAAGCAGCAGAAAAATATGGCACTATGTTTGGTGTTTCTGCATTAGGTACAGTCTCTTTAAGTGAAATCGGTGAAACTATTTCAACACCGAAACTCTTTCAATTCTATTTTCATAAAGACCGTGGTCTTAACGACGCTATGGTAGAAAGAGCGCAAGAAGCAGGATTTAATGCGCTGGCATTAACAGTAGATACTATTACTGGCGGTAATCGAGAAAGAGATCTCTATACCGGATTTACTTCTCCCCCCAAGTTAACTCTGCATAGTTTAATGAGCTTTGCTGTACATCCTGGTTGGGCACTTAATTACTTTTTTCGTGAAAAGTTTGAACTCGCTGAACTGAAAGACTTTATACAAAAAGGTTCAAATATTGCGATTTCAATCGGCGACTACTTCGCTGAAATGTTGGATCAGTCTATGAATTGGGCTGATGCAGAACAACTGCGGGCGAAGTGGAGTGGACCTTTTTGTTTAAAAGGTATTATGAGCGTGGCGGATGCACAGAAGGCTGTGGATATCGGAGCTGATGCAATCATGGTTTCCAATCATGGCGGAAGACAGCTAGACGGTTCCCGTTCTCCATTCGATCAGATCAGTGAAATCAGTGATGCTGTCGGTGATAAGATTGATGTTATTCTCGATGGTGGAGTCCGCCGCGGAACTCATGTTCTGAAAGCAATCGCTGCAGGAGCAAAAGCATGTTCCGGTGGTCGCATGTATCTTTATTCTCTCGCAGCGGCTGGTCAGCCAGGCGTAGAAAAAGCACTCTCTAACTTACGCACGGAAATCGAAAGGGACATGAAGTTGCTGGGTGTTAGGAATATTTCTCAAATTAATCAAACGATGTTGCGGTATCGTTAAACTTAATCAATTTCTCTGCTCTTCGAACTGGGAGAAGCTGAATGAAAGCGACAATAAAGTGGTTTGGAATTTCGTTAGCAACCCTGGGGTTAGGCGCAGGGTTGTTTTTCGTTTACATGCGACTGCATGATGGCCCCATCGAGTTCTGGCCTGGATTTACAATAAGTACAGGTGGGCCTTTTCGTAGTGGTGAGCTGGCTCCTCCTCCCGATGATTGGACCTTTCTCAAAGAGCGAGAAGAAATCGAGATGGAAACCCTCAATCTCGGAACTAGCAAAACTATCTGGACAACTGTTGTCGACGGAAGGTTATTTGTAGCAAGTGGTCGCCGTCAGACCTGGTATGGTCAGTTATGGAAACAATGGCCTCAGCGGGTAGTAGACGATGACAGAATAATTCTTCGAGTTGATGACACGCTCTATGAGCAACGCCTCATTCCAATTACTGAAGGTGAAATCATTCTGCCAGTATTACGTGAATCTTGGCGCAAGTATGGACGCGGAGCAGAGCCCACCTCTGATGCAGCAGTAACCCGAGAATTTACGTGGCTGTTTGAGATTGTGGATCGCGAAACTTAGTTAATCGGTAAGACGAAAAGCGAACACATAACCACCTAAAGGATCTTCTGCCTCCGCCTGCAATGGTATGTATCCCGAACCACGAGTGGAATTAAACACAGGGACTACTACGATAAGAGTTTGTTTACCTTGAGGCGAAAGGTAGGTCATCGGTGTCCCCTGTGCAGTATAAGGAATAGAGTGGTTCCACAGTTCCTCGCCATTCATTAAATCAGTAGCTCGAACAGTATTATCGAAGGCTCCTGCGCTAAAAATAAGCCCTCCCGCAGTTGTGACAGTACCACCTGTCTGGGGCGTTCCAACTGTTAATGGTAGCCCTGTTGGAATATTTAACGGTCCGGTTTCTTTTGCAGTGCCGATTGATTTTTGCCAGAGTAGTTCCTTAGTTTCTAAATCTACTACGCCAAGCGTGCCATAGGGTGGTTGCATACAGGGAATATGCAAAGGTGACATAAAGCGTTGCGTATTATGACTGTAAGGAGTTCCGAGTTGACTGCCAATAACACCTTCTGGCAATTGATCTCTAGGCGTAAGCGTTAATTGGTTTGCCATGTAAAGCGGATTAACGATCATCAGATTATTTGCTTCATCAACACTTATTGATCCCCAATTAAATCCTCCGGTTGCGCCAGGGTTTTGCAAAATTGTTCCAACACCAGGAACGGTAAAATGGCCTTCATAACGCATCTTGCGATACTCGATGCGACACCAGAGCTGATCCAAAGGGGTCATGCCCCACATTTTGGTTTCATCTAATTGCATGCGCCAAATTGGTAAATCCATGGTGAACGGTTGCGTAGCAGCAACGTAGTCTTCTGGCACACCGCCGGTCTGTGGAACTTGAAGCTCCTGAATGTCAAATATTGGTTCGCCGTTTTCGCGATTTAGAATAAATACTTCACCACGTTTAGTAGGCTGGATGAGCGCCCTAATTTTTTCACCGTTGTCTCCAGGTAAGTCGATAAGGGTTGGTTGCGAGGGAACATCATAATCCCAGATGTCATGGTGTACGGTTTGATAAGACCAACGCACATTGCCCGTAGCACCTTCAATAGCTACAACTGAACTGGCGTATTCATCACTAACTTCCATTCGATAACCGCCGAAATAATCCGGAGTCTCATTGCCAGTCGGTGCATAAATCAATCCAAGCTCTTCGTCGACACTGAATAGTGACCAAACATTAGGCGTACCACGGGTATACACTTCACCTCTTAGTGGTTCTCCAGTATTTGCTGGGCGACCCATATCCCAGGCCCAAGCGAATTCACCACTAATTGCGTTGAAAGCACGCACCACACCTGAAGGGGGGCCTACAGATCGATTGTCGATAACCCATCCCCCAACCACCGCATTGCCACTTACAATTCCCGGCGGGGAAGTTTGGAAATTGGCAATGCGTGGATCGTTACCCATGCCAATAGTCAGATTGATCTCACCCTGATCACCGAAAAAGGAACAGCGTTCACCGGTTAAAGCATCGACTGCGATTAATCTGGCATCGGTTGTATTAGTTAATATGCGGGCCTGACATTCACCATCATATTCCGGAGGAGCTTCATAGTAAGAAACTCCGCGACACCCAGTTGTGAAATAACGTGCCTGCGCCAAGTGTTCTGGATCAATGAGTGGATCGAATTGCCAGGCTAGTTCTCCACTTTCAGCGTTGAGAGCAACTACACGATTTCCGCCAGTACACATGTAGAGCAGCTCACCAACCATAAGTGGTGTTGCTTTAAAAGCGCCACCTGCTCCGGTTCGGTAAGTCCAGGCAAGTTCAAGATTCCCAACGTTAGAAGAATTGATTTGGTCCAATGGCGAGTAACGCGTGCCTTTTGCAGAGTTACCATAGCTGGGCCAATCAGTATTGGTGTTTACCGAATTAACACCGCTGCGGGGCACCATTTCCTGGACTTCAAATCCAGTTCCTTCTGCGAAAACATATACAGTTATGACAATTGTTAGAGGAACTGTAGCTTTCGCAATAGACGAACTAAATAATTGCGGTGGGTTACCACCATGAAGATCTCGACGAATCCAGGGAGTTAGAAAAGGAATCCCCAATACAGCCCATGGAAGAATTCTTGGCGCTAAGGCCCAAAGATTTGTGCCAGACTCCATAAAGGACCAGGCAATAGTGAAAAACAATAGAAAACCGAATACATGCAAGCCTTGCGGATCACGCTCCCAAAGTCTCCAGGCAGAATACGCTAGAGCTAGCCCTGCGAAGGAATAATAAAATGATCCGCCGAGTAAGATTAACTGCGAGCCACCGAGCAAAAGTGGAATTGCAATGACACCGAGAAATGCATAAAAAATACGTGGGAAGTTTCGACGTCCAGACATCATCTAAATCCTGAGAATCAAACCTTAGTTTATTGAAGCACCCACTTCTGTAAGCAACCACCAGAAGGACTTAAATCACAGCCACTGGTTAAGCCGGCAAATATATTACCGAGATTATCTGCGGCCATTCCTTCCGGGCGAGTGCCAGGAACAAAAAATTGCAGAGAACCATTCACTCGCCCAATTCGAATGCCGACCTGAAAGCCAGGATTGCGCGCCATTCTCCCAACACCTTCTGGAGAGATAGCCGGCCCAGGGATCGGCACTCCCGATTCTGAATCCGCAACGACTAAAGTTCCATCTTCTAAGACCGTAATGCCACTGGGTCGACCAAAGTGACGCCAATCATCAAGAAAGTTTAAATCCTGATCGAGTATCTGCACCCGATTGTTAGATCGATCGCCAACAAACACACGACCCTCAGCATCAATTGCCAGAGTATGCGGGCCCATAAATTCTCCAGGCCCTGCTCCCATGCTCCCAACAGAACGAACGAACTCGCCATCGGGAGTAACTACTACTAATCGATCACCATCTTGTTGTGCGTTGGAAGGACGAGGCCAGTGGCCATCGGCGATTAATATATTACCGTCGGGCATTACCGCACAGGCGGTCGGTCCGATAAAGGTCGTTTCGCTGGCACGAGAAACACCGGCTTCACCAAGACTTAACAAATGCTCGCCCTCTTGCGAGAACTTGTGGATTTGAAAACCTCTGCCTGCAGTAGAAGGATCGTCTCCAAAAGGACCGCTATCACCAGCCCAGAGATTGCCATCATTATCCATGCAAAACCCATGGGCCTGGACAATCATGCCATCCCCAAAACTCTTGGTAATCTGTCCATCCGCAGTAATGTAATTAATCGGTGGTTCGGATCTAAACATCATCCACAAACCACCGGTATCGTCAGGGATTAATCCAATTGCAGCGCCCCATTCTTGTCCGGGCAATAGAGTTGGCCAGTTTTCTACCAACTCATAGGGATTATCCATAGTGCTGGTAGGACGCAGAGAAAGTTCCTGGTTCTTTCGTACTTCATCTTCTGCAGTCTGTGCAGAAATTGAAACAGGAAAAGTAATTGAGAAAACTAGAAAAGAAACTAGCGGGAATATTTTTAGGAAACGAAGTTTCATTCCTTACTCCTTCTGTTTTTATTATTAAAGTAAATTATTGCGAAACTTAGCGCTTATCCGAACTTAACGGATCCGTCATAAATTGGTCTTGGTTAACCGATCATAGTTCCACATTCGAACAGAGCGAGATCCATAACGTTACAATCGTCTATAAGAATAAAATCTAGGACAACGTTGTCGTTGGGGTCGGCATTTAAAAAGCTGGTCTTACTACAATAGTCCTTCTGCCGCTAAGCGCTCTTCGACCCTGGCGCCGCGCAAGATATTTTCCATGCCGTAATTTCCTTCATGACATCCATACTCATAAAGAAGGCCAGCAACTTTAGTCATAGAAACTATGGCGGTGAACTTGTCAGTATAAGTAGATAAATCATCAAGTGTGAACTCATAGTCCACGGTATATGGTCCAACCCGAGTAAATTTCTCTGTTAATACCTTGTCGTAAGAAGTGCCAGCTTGACCAAAGCTTGATGACAGACCGTTAAAGTTTTGAGTTACGACAACCAATGTATCGCCATCCCAATAACCACGAGAATCCCCAGTATAGGATCTAATGTCATCGTGCAGCGAATCCAGCTCCTCTGCAGAGTCATACAAAGGAACAATCCGTGCATCATGAATCATTTCAGTCATGAGTACAGCTGTATCCTTATTCTGGAAGATTTGCAGATTATTATTATAAAGACTCGGAACCATCGGCGGGCCGGCGTTAAAACCGATTATGCAACGCTCGGATAAGCCACGATCTTCAGGACCATCAGCGCCAATTCCTCCGGCCGAAATTCTCACCGGACGAGTATCATTAGTAGTGACACCACCATAGACGCCCTGTCGCGCGACTACGCCTTCCTGCAACTCAGGTACACGACCATCTGTGGGGTAAACGATGTGGGAAGTTCGGACGTTTTCACCAATTCCTGCATTCTCGACCCAGAAATCGTTGTACGAACCATCAACTCCTTCTATTGGTAATGCAGCATCGGAATTGGCATCCGCAGCGGCACGACGTCTTGCAGCTTCTTCAACCTCTTCCGCGGTTAGAAACTGCCTGTCGCCAAAACGAGCTGGGCGCTGCATGGGAACATTTGAGGACCAGTTCCACACTCCTTGTAAATCTGGCTGACCCCATTGGGTGCGGGGAACTTCATAGTCCTGAGCCGCGGCCGCAATCGAGAAAATTGCAGTTACGATGAGTGAAATCAATGAGCTTATTGTTTTCATGAAATGCACCGTGATTCTAAAAATTCAGTGTCGACACAATAGCTCAATCTGCTCTGGAAAGCACGTGTTTCAAGCCATCCAGCGATACCTTCATGCCTTGTTCAACCGTCGCTGCGGCGCGTTCTGGAGCAATTTCCGTTGTCCAAGTGAACAGACATTTGCCCTCCTCCTGCGTTAACTGGATGGTGGCTAAATGATGCTCCAGAGGGTTCGGAGTTTTTATCGCAGAATACTGCAGACGATGATTAGCCCCATCGTTGACTAGAATCTTCTCCTGTATCTCTCCAATGCCTTCCATGGAAAAAGACCTGATTCCATCAGCTTCACTGATTTCATCCACCGCCGGAACCCAGTCAGAGCGCGTTACATCACTAATGATTTCCCAAACAGATTTCACGGAATGGGGTAATAATTCCTGCAATTCAACGATTTCCATCTTCCCCGCCTACTTAATGATTACGTTTTGTTAAGTCAATTTAGCATCGATTCAGATACTCATTAAACAATCTATTTTGTATGCTTAGAACACATTACCAATGGAGGATCAGATCACTGTCCTCTTGGGAAAATAAAAATACCAATCCCTAGGAGGTATCGATGAAGCATCGGCGCCCGCAAGTCCGACTCTCTTTTCAATTTCTATTTTGTTTATTAGTCAGTGGCACTGCTTTTGGCCAATCTGGAAATTATGACTGGACCAGTCAGAATTTGAATATTCAAAACAGTCGTTTTGCCGAACTTGATCAGATCAACAAATCAAATGTAACTAACCTAACTGAATCTTGGACATATTCACCTGGACCACAGGACTCCATTCTGCAGGTCACACCTTTAGTGGCCAATGGAGTCATGTATCTTCATTCCGCTAACACAATGTTTGCGCTTAATGCAGCCAGTGGAGAAGAACTATGGCGGCGACCACTTGATCGCGGGCCGGCAGGCGGACCGGTAAGAGGTTCTACATATGCCGAAGGACGAATATATGCCTATCGCGGAGCCGATCTTTACGCCTTCGATGCCGAAACCGGCGCAGAGATTCGGTCTTTTGGAGAGACTGGTTTCGTGCAAGTTGTGACCGATGCTCTTCGCCATAAGTACCCTGATGTTTATCCAAGTAATACTGATCCTATTAATCTGGGATATCGCTTAACCACTCCACCGACAGTACACGAAGGCAAGATGTATGTGGCCGC
>ENA-UPTF01000763-UPTF01000763.1-marine-metagenome-genome-assembly--contig:-NODE-763-length-21833-cov-3.497840_pt1 | contig 21833 bp, 21 predicted proteins | sample MGYA00238166_ERZ767019 | MGnify/ENA primary metagenome ERZ767019 (study PRJEB28930, sample SAMN06266391) | marine metagenome | isolation source: Sea water from 250 m depth | place: Atlantic Ocean | study... | reverse complement strand
TAAAGGTAAAGCTTTTTTATGGGGATCCAAAAAGAATGTTGATCAACGAGTTGTAGATGTCGAATGGGATTCATCTGATGTCAATGATCTGAATAAAAAAGGATTGGAAGAATGACTCTTTCAATGGAGTATTTTATATCAGTGTCAGATTTCATATTGCTTTAATAGTTTTAAGAATCCATACTTCATGGGTTAAAAAGATAAACAGAAACACTTAATGGATATGACAGATTCAAATTTTGCTATCGATTCAGACACAATTGAACATAATAATCTTTTGGTAGTTACAGATCCTGGCGCAGTTCCCTATGTTGATTTACAGCCGGAGAATTTCACTCAAATTGTTTCTTCGAGCAAAAGGCTTGCAGAAAGCCCTGATTGGGTTGTTCAAACTCCCGCAGGCCTGCTAGTTCATGGTTATAAGCAAGTCCGATCAATACTGCGTGATCAAAGATGGATTTCTGTGTTGTCTGGAATTTCAATGCTTGATTCGTTAGAGTCAACAGCATCTGATTTGAATGTTTTGTTCGAACGTGCTCGTCGTTCAATTCCAGGTGTTGAAATTCCTAAAAGTTTAAATATTCGGCCAAATGTCTTATCAGTAGAAGGTGACGATCATCGTCGTCTTAGAAAATTAGTTAATTCATCATTTACATCAAAAAATGCAGATCGGTTAAGACCGTTCATGAGAGAATATGCAGTTGAATTAATTGAGCCTCTAATTAATAAACCAACAAGTGAAATCGTTCAAGATTTTTGCCGCCCTTATCCCATACCAATAATATGTCGACTTTTGGGTGCTGATGATAACGATTGGGAGTTGTTTGACCATTGGGCTGATATTATTTTTTCCGCTTTGGACGCTGATACTGATGCTGTGATTGGTCGTCTAGATAAAGTTTCAACCGCACAAAAAGAACTTGAAAATTATATAAAAAATCTGATTCAAGATAGATCAGACAATCCTAGAGATGATTTAATTTCAGAACTCATTCGAAATCAAGTAGATGGCGACAGTCTCAACTCTGACGAACTAATCGCTATGGTGGAGGCAATTTTATTAGCAGGAACTGATACAACTCGAAATCAACTAGGCGCGGTTATAGCAGTTTTAGCTGATCATCCTGAACAGTATGAAATTCTTCGCAGCAATAATGATTTAGTTCCAGTGGCTATCGAGGAATCTCTTAGGTACATAGGAGCAGTTAGAACCACGGCGCGTTTAGCCATTGAAGATATTGAATTTGATGGAAAAGTTTTCCCTGCGGGAACTACTGTTTTTCTAGGTCTCCACGCTGCGAGTCTTAGCGAGACAGATGACCCTGATGGCTACGAGTTTAATATTTTGCGTAAACGAGAATGCCCTCATATGGCCTTCGGGAGTGGAGCACATCATTGTTTAGGTGCATTTTTGGCTCGCGCGGAACTGCAAGAAGCTTTATCTGTTTTTGTTGAAAAAGTTCCTAATATAAAGTTGGTAAGCCCAGTTGAATGGAAACCACTATCTATGGGCATTTGGGGACCGAGCCGTCTTGAAATAGCTTTTCAAGACAGTTCCATTAATGACGTGTTTTCAGCTGGAACAAACTTTGAAAATAAGACAATAAAAGTTGCAGGTCGTGTATCAGCAAAAAGAGAAGACCTATTGATTAGTGATTCTTCTGAAAAACGCAGTGAAATTCAAAAGTCAATACCGCATTTGGTGCAAAGACCCAAATTTCCGCCTATTCGAAGGCTTTTAGTAACCGTTTTTACTTTTGGTAAAGCTTTTATCACTTGGAAAATAATTGATTCACGAAAAGATAATGAAGTAAAAAAAACTGTTTTATATAGAAGAATTCGAGAAGCAGCAGAACATTTAGGGCCCACTTATGTGAAACTCGCACAATTAATTTCAGCAGCTGAGGGGATATTCCCAGATGCCTTAATTGAGGAATGCAAAAAATGTCGCGATGAGGTTCAGGCAGAACCATGGTCCACTGCAAGAAAAACTATTGAAAGTGAACTGGGACCTCTAAGAGATGTTTTTAAATCTGTAGATCCAATTCCGATAGCAGCAGCTTCTATAGCTCAGGTTCACTCAGCGATACTTCATGATGATTCTTCAGTAGTGATAAAAGTGCAAAGACCGAAAATTCAAGATCAAGTAATAAGTGATCTGAAAGTTCTGGCATGGTTAGCTCCAAAATTTGTGGGAAGAATTCCTGTTGCAGCTTTAACAAATCCACCTGCTTTAGTTGAGTTATTTGCGGAAACAATTTGTGAAGAGTTGGATTTCAACCTTGAAGTAGCGAATCTTTTTGAGTTGGAACGAGCTTTAAGAGCAAACCCCAAAAATTTATGGGAGTTTCCTAAACCTGATTTAGATTACGTAACGTCGAGAATTATTGTCATGAGTGCAGTTGAAGGAGTTTCACTCGGTAATGCAAATGAAATGAATTTGGAGTCAGAAGAAGTTGCTGATGTTTTCCGTCAAATGGTTGATGGATTATTAGAAGGGGCTGTAATACATGGAATTTTTCATGGAGATTTTCATGCCGGAAATGTATTTTTAAACCAAGGGAAAGGAATAGGTCTTGTAGATTTTGGAATTACTGGAAGGCTGAATGGTGAACGCAGGACTGCTTTTCTTCGCTATGTAGTAGGACTAATGACTGGCGATGTAGAAGCCCAAATTTCTGGTTTACGTGATCTTGGCGCATTTCCCCCTGATTCTGACATTGAAACGCTCATTAAAGATTTCAAATTGGAACGTGATGATTTCGACCCATTAGAAATGAGCGAAGAAGAATTTGTCGAAGAGATCCGTCTTTTAGTTAAAGATCTTTTAACGCATGGAGCTAGAATTCCGAAAGAACTAATGCTTTTCGTGAAGAACTTCGCTTACCTTTCTTCCGTTATTCAAAATCTCAATCCGGAAATGGATTTACTTGAAGAGTTCGAAAAAATTTCATCAAGTTTTTTCACTCGCAATGGGGTTCGAGTTGCTACAGAAGTTGGTTTTTCAGTGACGGCTGAAGATATTTCAGACCAGTCATTGAGGAGAGTCGCGGGAATCCGAAACAGTGAAAAAACATTGACCTGGAATGCTTTACAAAATCGCAGAAATGAAGCAATTGAGCGTTTACCTGTCAGATCTGTGGTTGAGGAAATCTCATAGGAGAAATTTTGCGAGATTCAGAACCCTCAAAAAGCATTCAAAATTTAGTGATTTATGACGGGGACTGTGGGCTATGTCAACGTTTAGTGGCATGGGCTTCGGAAAAGACCGCGGAAGATTTTAAATTCATTGATTCTGAATCAATAAAACCTGAAGATTACGGACTTAATCGAAAAGACTTCGAGAAATATGTGTGGCTAATACAGTTCGACCAGAAAAAAATTAAAGGAGCTTTTGCGATTGCAGAAATTTTAAAAGGAATGGGTTTTTGGTGGATGATCTTAGGCTCCATCATTTCGATACCTCCATTTTCTTTTGTGGCTGGTGCTGTTTACTCGTTAGTTGCGAAAAATCGTAAACGATTCGGAAATAGTTGTTCTTAATATGAGTAAACCGGCAATTATTGTCTTTACAAGAGACCTTCGAATCCGTGATAATCCGGCACTTGTTGAAGCAGTTTCAACAAAAAGACCATTATGCGCACTTTTCGTTTTTGATGACATGATCATTAAAAAAAAGAATTTGAGTTCAAATCGAATGGTATTTCTGATCGATTCTTTAAAAGATCTTGAATTGTCTTTAAAGAAACTTGGTGTGGATCTTATTTTCCGTCGGGGCAACTGGGTCGAAGAGATCACAAAGCTGGCAAAAGAGATCAATGCAGAACAAATTCACATTTCAGCTGATTTCAGTCTTATAGCAAAAAAACGCCAAGAAGTACTTAGTAAATCTGGATATTTAAATGGGTTCAAAGTGTTTCAGCATCAAGGTATTTCTGTATTAGAACCTGGTTTTGTGACTCCGACAGATGGTAGTGAGTACAAAATTTTTACACCTTATTATCGTCGTTGGGTAAAAGCTTCTTGGAGAAAAGCTCTAGAAGCCCCAGATTCAATTAGAGGCATCCCAATAGAAAAAAATGGCATTCATATTTTTGAAGAATTTAAAACAAAAAACTTCTCACCAAATTTGTTAAAAGGTGGTGAAAGCGAAGGAATCGTAAGATTAAACGATTGGATGGCAAAAGAACTAGGCAGTTATCAAAAGGGGCGCGATGATATAAAAGGTGATCGGACATCGCGTCTGTCGCCATATCTACATTTAGGTTGCATCTCTCCTTTAGAGGTAGCTCTACAAGCATTGAAGTTAGGTGGTGATGCCTTTGTCAGACAATTATGTTGGCGTGATTTTTATCTCCAAATTTTGGATCAGAGACCAGACGTTTCACGTAATGATTATCGAGACCGGAAATACAAATGGAACCAAGATCTAGAATTATTAACTCTCTGGAAAAAAGGTCAAACCGGTTTTCCGATGGTTGATGCTGGAATGCGGCAATTATTGTCTGAAGGATTTATGCACGGCAGAGTAAGAATGGTTGTTGCATCTTTTCTAACAAAAGATTTACACATAGATTGGAGAGAGGGTTCACAACACTTTATGAATTATTTAGTCGATGGCGACATAGCTTCAAATCAATTGAATTGGCAATGGGTGGCTGGAACAGGCACAGATAATAATCCCCATCGAATTTTTAATCCAACTCGTCAGAGTCAAAAATTTGATACAGATGGAAAATACATCCGTAGGTGGGTTCCGGAATTAAAAGATGTTGATTCAAAAGAAATACATGAACCTAGCAGTGAAATTCGGTTGGAAAAAAAATATCCAAAACCTATTGTTGACCATCATGAAGCAATTGCGATTTATAAGTCAAAGTATTCTGGTAGTCGTTGAGTTAGAAAGGTTTAACATATGGCAGTTTTTTCTCCTCAAGAGGTAACTCCATTGTTTAATGATTTCCTTAGTGAAAGACATTTAGCGATTTTGACTTTGGTAAGAAATGATGGAAAGCCTCATTCAACCCCTGTTGGATTCATGTGGGATGATGATCAAAAAACTGCAAAGATCATAACGTGGTCAGGGAGTTTAAAATCGCGTCTCCTTGAAAGGGAGAGTCTTGATGGAACAATTTCTCAGGTAGATGGTGGCCGGTGGGTAACTTTTGAAGGTAAGTGTTCAGTTACGAATGATCCGGAGATCTGCACAGATGCAGTTGAAAGATACTCTGTGAGATACCAGCAACCAAAAGATCGAGGTAATGAACGAAGAACGATAGTGATGTCCGTAAGCCGGATACTTTCTAGTGCTGGATTAGCGCCTTAAATTTTTTGCCTTAAACAAAGTTCAGCAGTTCTTCTACCTGACACCATAGCTCCCTGGATTGATGGTGTGTCTCTATGATCTCCACACATGAAAATGCCGTCATTGACTTTGATTTTTTTTCTGAATGAATCCCCAGGTCGTAAAGCGGGTTGACCATGTTCGATTGAAAAAGTCTTTAGGTGTTTCCAATCATCAACGATGTCACCGAACCAATTTTTCATTTGTGTGATAACAGGTTGAATTGAATCAGAAACGAGTTGTCCAGGTATTGCTACAGCGATTAAAGCTTCACATGTAGAAGAATATGAAGAAGAAATATTTGTCATGACTGCCACGTTTAGCCCTAGTCCTTTGTTTTCACCATTAAGAAGAATTGCTTTTGATTTAGTTGGTGCTTCTGGAGCTGAAAAATAAACACATGACACAGACTTAGAAGGGGCGATTTCATTACCAAATAATTTTGCTGCTACAGGACTTTCCGTAGCAATGATCAAGTTAGAAGGCGAAAAGGATTTCCCTTCTGAAATGAAAATTTTCTTACCTTCAATTTTTTCAACCTGTGCATTGAAAAGAATATTGTTCTCTCCTACCTTTTCTAAAAGTTGTTCACTAATTGAACCCATCCCTCTTTCAGGGACTGCTGCGTCTCCGAGAAATAACATTTTCAGGATCAGTAGAGAAAGTCTTGCAGAACCATTGAGTTCAGGGTCTAATTGAATTCCACCTATAAGAGGTTTAAAAAAACTATCAATGGCCTTCGTAGAGAATCCAAATTTTTTTAAAGTCTCAATAATTCTTTCATCATCTGTTTTATTGATTTGTAAGTTTTTCTCTTTTATTAATTCGTACCTCAATTGCAGTAGTTTCATTTTGTCGTGAAAATTTATTGCTCTTGTGAAAGTGGTTGGGGCTATTGATGAGAAATTTCTAAATGGATCACCAATTTTTGAAAAGGTACCATTTTTGAAAATTGTCGCTCCAGGTTCGAAAGGTTTCAGATTTAAAGAGGAAAGGTCTAGCTGATTATGCACTTCGGGGTATGCGGTTAATAGAACTTGAAAACCGTGATCAAGTAGAAAACCTTCATACTTATCGGTTTGGACACGCCCACCTGCGGAATCAGACTTTTCGATCAGTAAAACTTCTTTGTTATTTTCACTTAAAATTTTCGCAGTTGTTAATCCAGCAATTCCTGCTCCAACAACCACAAATTCAGGAGATGAAAGTGCAGTCAAAATTATTACCGTTTGTGGATTGAAATCATTTAGGTGGTCTTGGGATTAGAACAGGTGTTGATTTTTTATATGCCAGAAATTCAGGATCATCTCCCCATCGTTTCCTGGCAGCTGAATTAAGCATTGGTAGGCCACTGATTCGTGTTAGGAGAATAAAAACAAAAACAGGTGAAATAAGTGTGAAGTACTGCCAACTTGATAGACCAGGAAGCGCTACGAGAGAAACTCCTATCCATAAGACAATTTCCCCAAAATAATTCGGGTGCTGTGACCAACTCCATAATCCGTCAGTAATGAATGAATTTTGTTTTGAGGGGTCTAATTTGAATTTTCGCTTCTGTTCATCAGCGACAATTTCAATAACAAAACCGGTTAACCAGAGAATAATTCCAATAATTCCAATAATTCCGAAGTCACTGCGTTTGCTAGAAGTAATTGCTGCTAAAGCCGCTGAAGAGGTGATTAAAACCCAAAGACCTTGAACAGTCCAAGTCATTAAAAACCATGCGAATTTATGTTTTATCAAATTGAAGCGGGCATCATGTCCGACTGCCTGCACACGTGCAAAAAGAAAAGTTCCTAAACGCAAACCCCACAAACAAATCATTAGTCCCAAAAGAACAGATCTAGTATCAATTTTGGGAATTGCTAGAAGTGAGACTACAGCAACTGTTAGATAAGTAGCTGAACCAACCAGATCAAAAAAACGTTCTGAATGTAAAAACCAAGATGGTATAAAACAAATCCATTGGACTGCGAAAGCAATAAGTCCACATATTGCAAAAAGACGGACACCAGACGCATCAACTCCGCTGCTGCTGCCCGCAAGGACTATCAATAATGCAACAATTAAGCTTACGAAAATCGAAAAGATTGAATGTTTATTTGTCATGAAGCTAAGTCTATTTCTGCTCTGACAATAATTTTTGAAAGCATCGTCTTAAAAATTAATGAATGAGGGATCAATAGCGCAAACCAATAAAGCCTTCCTATTACACCACGTGGAACAAACTGCGCCCGTTGTTCAACTAGACAACCTTTTTCCAAATCTGTTAAAGACCATTCCAACCATGCGTGACCCGGAATAAGCATTTCTGCTCTTAACAGTAACGAATTGCTGTCAACTCTTATCACGGTAAAAAAATCAACCGGATCACCAACACGCAGTTCAGTGGGGTGTCTCCTACCCCGCCTTAAACCAACACCCCCAACTATTTTGTCGATAAAACCACGAACAGCCCATAACCAATCAAAGGCAAACCAGCCAGTATCACCACCAATAGTTCTAATAGTTGACATTACCTGATCACTTGATGCTGTCGAATTTTGTTTTCGGGCATCAGTCAAAACTCTACCTCCCGACCATTCTGGATCGCTTACTTCCGGCAACTCAGCTACTTGGACTTTTACCGGATCTGACCATCGGGTCGGAATTTGAAGATCTTGCACCATAGTTAAAGCACGACCAATTGAATTACGCAAGTTATCCGGTTCATGATCAAAAGCATCTGAAATAGGATTTTTACTTACAACAACATCTGAGGTGAGTGAATCAATTAGCGCACGAGCCAGACGAATAGGTAGAGGACTCGTTAAATTCACCCAATGAGAAGAGAGTCGAGGAGTTAGAACAGGAATGGGAATAATTATTCTTTTTTTGAGACTTGCTACTTCGGCGTACGTATGCATCATTTCCTTATAGGTCAAAACATCAGGACCACCTACATCAAAAACTCTCCCAAGAGACTTTTCATTTCCTAGAACCAATACTAAATAAAATAAAACGTCACTTATTGCCACAGGTTGACAACGAGTTTTGGTTACCCATTTTGGAACTACCATGATTGGGAGTATTTCAACTAGTGATCTAAGCATTTCAAATGAAGCACTTCCCGATCCAATAATTATCGCTGCTCTGAGTTCAGTTACCGGTGTGTTGCCACTTGCCAAAATTTCGCCAACTTTCTGTCGACTGGTCAAATGAGGTGAAAGACTACTTTTTTCTTCTCCGAGACCACCTAGATATATAATCTGAGTGATTTGATTAACGTCTGCAGCAGCGGTAAAAGTTTTAGCTATTGAAGCTTCTAAATCCTCAAAATTAGAAGAAACAGCCATTGAATGAACTAAATAATATGCTCTATGTACTCCTCTGAGTGCTTCAATAACCCGATCTTCAATATTCAAATCACAAGTGAAAACCTCGACTTGAGAACGCCAGGGTCTATCCTCAAGAGCTTCAGAATTCCTGACGATGCACCGAACTCTGTATCCAGCTTTAAGAAGACGAGGAATTAATCTTCCACCCACATATCCGGTTGCACCAGTAACCGCTATTAATTCAGCTTCATTCTTGCTTATCACAATCGTCCTAAGCTATTGATCACTGTACAAATGGTATTTGAAGGGTCTTGAAAGTCTTGAAGTTCGGGCTTAAGTCACAAGATTCAATTCTGAAATTCTTTTTCGCCCTGATTCCGTATAAAAGATCATCAGCAACGAAATTATCGAATACAACAAATACCCAAATGCCAACGGAGTAACTGAGTAATTTATTTGAGTAGAGAAAATTGCTGCCAACAGACCAGCCCCTCCGAGTGAGATAGCTCCTGCTACTCCAGAAGCAGTTCCCGCTAAATCGCCCATAGGTTCTAAAGCCAAAGATAAACCTATGGGAGTTAAAAGACTTAAAAAAATATTTGAGGAGCCAACTAGAATAAGCCAAATCCAAAAGTTTGGTGTTCCGTTACTTGTTAGTGCAAGTAATAAAGAAGCTGTATTCGATAACACTGAGATTCCGACACTGAATACTGCCACACGTTTAGCTCCAAATATTGAAATAAAATAGTTACTTGCAAAAAATGCTATTGCCATAGGAATCCCTAGAATGCTAAAAATTACTGCAAACTGGTTTGCTTTACCGTAGACAAGATCGAAAATCGGTTGAGAACTGCTTAACCAGATAACGAAAGCCCCTTGTCCAAAAGTGACAGCTAAAACATAACCTATGGTTATTCGCGTGGAAAAAATAGTTTTGAAAGCCCGTGTGGTCATTTCCCAATTCAAATTTCGTTTTTTGTTTGAAGGCAAGGTCTCGCCAAACCAGATACTCCACAAAATACCTACACCTGCCAAAATAATTCCTAAAGAATAAACAACCCTCCAACTTGTGAAAGACAAAAAACCCTCTGAAATGAGTGGTGTTATTATCGGTCCTAAAAGAAAGACAGCCATAATTTTGGACATAACTTTTGCCATTTCGTCACCTGAGTAAAGGTCACGTGCAATAGTTGTTCTCATACTCGCTGGAATACTTGAACCTAATCCCCACAAGAATCTAAAAATGAGAATTGTTAGCAAGTTTTGAGAGAGTAGAGATCCAAGAGCTCCAAACATGTAAAGCATTAGTCCAAATTTTATGGATGGGACACGTCCAAAACGATCAGTAAAAGGACCACAAATAATCTGGCCGATAGAAACACCAATGATATAGATCGTAACTATCAACGAAATTTGGTTAGACCCTTCCAAAAGTCCTATATCTGGTCTGATCTCATCAAAAGCTGGAAGGGATGAATCAATTCCAAAAGCAGCGAGACCGTTTAAAAAAGCAAGGAAACAAACCACGTTTATTTGAGATCTCTTGAAAGGCATTTAGACATTCTGCCCTGCAAGAAGAAATAAGCCCGATCAATAAAGAAACTATTTTTTAAACTACGGTTCGAGTGATGAATCAGATAGATAGTGCAAACCCAAGGTATGGCACTCTAGATACTGAATACGCAGTTGAGATGCTTTCCATTGCCGCTGAAGAAGATGGTCCTATATGGATGGTTAACTTAATGAAATATCGAGACATTGCTGATTACGAAGATGGTCGAGAATCGACTATTAGCGGTCAGGAAGCCGATGATCTTTATGCCCCGATAGACGTACTGTCAGATATAGGAGCAGAAATAGTTTTCATTGGAAACGTGGAAACGCAACTCCTTGGAGATAGTCCGAAATGGGATCGAATAGCCGTAGTTAAATATCCGACGAGACGGTCATTCTTAGAAATGTCATCTCGAAAAGATTTTCAAGAAAAACATGTACACAAAGAAGCTGGCATGCAAGAGACAATTGTCATGGGTTGCACTCCTTTAGAAATCCCAAATTATTCAAAGACAGACTGGGCAGAAGTAGAAAACCCACCAACAGAAAATGATGGTCCTATAACAGTTGTCCATGTTTTGAATCTGAATACACAAATTGAAAAAATGGAAACCTATTCTTCAATTGCAGGAGAGAGCGCGATACCAAATGGCGTCCTCATTGATGGATGGTTTCAAGTGGAAGGGACAATTTTAGGTGATGGTAGAAAGTGGAGTCAGGTCCGCTTTAACACTTTTCCAAGCCGCGAAGCTTTCAAAGAGGTTCTCATGGACCCTGCGCGTTTAGAGGCTCAAAAAAAATACAGAGAAACAGCTATAAGTGACACTTATACAATGATCGTGCCATTTTCAATGAACAAAATTTTTGAATCAATTTAAAGAATGACTTTTTAAAGAAATGAGAACCGGAGATATTAAAACCCCTGCTCTAATAGCAGATTTAAAAATACTTGAAGCAAATATCTCGACTATGGCGTCTAAAAGACCAGGAAAATCTCTTAGACCGCATGTCAAAGCTTTCAAATCAACAGAACTGGCAAAAAAATTAGTTAAAGCAGGACACGATACTTTCTGTTGTGCAACTATCCGGGAGTTAGAAGGAATGGCAGAAGCAGGTATTGGAACTGACCTTCTATTAGCAAATGAAACACTTGACACCACAAGACTTAACAAGTTGCTTTTGGAAGATAACTGTCGAGTGACAGTAGCGGTCGATTCAATAGAAACGATTGAAGTTGCTGCTGCTGCTGGAGTCAAAGAAGTATTAATAGATGTGAATGTTGGACTCCAAAGATGTGGATGTAGTCCAGATGATGCCGACTTTCTAGCAGATAAGGCAAAAAAGTCAGGACTTGAAGTAAGAGGAGTCATGGGCTACGAGGGCCATCTGATGCATGATCCTGACACACGTAGACGTGCTAAAAAAACCCAAGAATCTATGGAGATATTAATCTCAGCTCACGAAGCTGTAGGTGGAGACATTATTTCTGGAGGCGGTACAGGAACATGGGACTGCAATCAAGTAGTAACAGAACTACAAGCCGGAAGTTATGTCTTGATGGATGGTGATTATTCCAAACTCGATCTTCCTTTCAAAGAAGGGCTGCTCTTATTAACAACAGTCATATCGACGAGTATGACTGATTACGCGGTTTTGGACGGCGGATTAAAGGCTTTGTCAGTTGATAGTGGAAATCCAAAACTATTTGGTCAGGGTGAAGTCATGTTCTGTTCCGATGAACACACAACTGTGACTAATGCTTCCTGGTCTGTAGGACAGAGAGCAGGGCTTAGACCATCTCATATCGATCCAACAATTGCAAAACATGAATCAATTTACCTTGTAGATGAAATCGAAGAAGGGTTAGATTCCGAAGTAATAGATATTTTAAGTATCGATTTGCGGGGATGGTAAAAAGTGCTGAAAATCCAATCGTCTAACAGCTGGAGCAACTGGGCTGGTAATCAGACAAGTAGTCCTTTGAGTATCAAAAAACCTAAAAATGAAGAAGACGTCGTAGCCATAGTTAAAGAAGCAAAAAAACGCGGCTTAAAAGTCAAAGCTGTTGGTTCAGGTCATTCATTTACAGGAATAGCAGTTACAGATGAAGTTCTAATCTGTCTTGATGAAATAGCGGATATCCGCGATGTAGATTTTGAAAATTCCACAGTCCGTGTCGGTTCAGGAATAAAACTTTGTGATCTTAATCCAATATTACGAAGATCTGGATTAGCTATGCCGAATTTAGGTGACATAGTTTACCAATCAATTTCGGGAGCGATTTCTACTTCAACTCATGGAACTGGTTTGGAGTTTAAAACTATTGCAGAAGCAGTGTGCGGGATGAGAATTGTTGATGGTGAGGGGACAGTTGTCGCGTGTGACACGCAACAAAATTCAGAAGTATTCCATGCAGCAAGAGTAGGTTTAGGTGCTTTAGGAATAATCACCGAGGTCACTATTCAATGCGTAGAGGCATTTAATCTTCATGCAGTAGAAGAAATTCTACCAATAGGAGAAGTAACAAATAATTTCGATCGCTGGTCTAAAATGACTGATCACGTAGAATTTTTCTGGATGCCAAATACTGACAAGGCTCTACTGAAAAGGAATACTAGAACACTCGAAGCACCTCCAAAGCCAAGGAATAAAAGACATTCATTTAAAAGGCGTTGGAATCGATTTAAGAATGAAGAAATAAAACAAAATTTTCTTTTTGGAGCGATGAATCATTTAGGCAAGATAGCCCCTCCATTAGTTCCAAAACTTAATTCCATGGTTGCCGGAGAAAGTGGTAGAGCAGAGTACATAACAACAAGCTATGAGGTTTTTGCTAGCCCACGAAGGGTCAGATTTTATGAAATGGAATATGCAGTTCCCATTGAGTCAGGGATAGAAGCATTCCAAAAAGTTGTTCAATTAATAGGGGATTTAGACCATTACATAAGTTTTCCAGTTGAATACCGAGTACTTGGAAAAGATGAAATACCAATGTCGACTGCAAGTGATAGGGACTCTGCATTTATAGCTGTCCACGTATTTCGAAATACACCGTTTGAAAAATATTTTCGAGGTGTTGAAGAAATAATGGTCGATTACAACGGACGTCCTCACTGGGGGAAACTTCACTTTCAAGACCATGAAAGTCTTTCAAAGATTTACCCCCAATGGGAAGCATTCCAAAATGTACGGAGGTTAATGGATCCTTTGGGAATTTTCTCAAATCCTTATTTGGATAAGGTACTTGGTCCTTTGACCTAGCAGATGCCAGTAGTCTGTTTCCATGGATGATTCAACCTCTAACGAAACATATAATCCATCTGATAAAGAAGATTTGGAATTAAATAAACTAGAAGATGATCTAGCTCTTATAGAGACAGCGATGGAAAAGATTGATCAAGAAGATCTTGAAGCATATGAAACAATAGAAGCTGAGATTGTTGAAACGTAGTGTTTGCAGTCAAGAAATCTAATTACAAAAGATCAGGCGTTGGGTCTTCGGTTATCAACAAAGCCCTTTTACCCATTATTAATTCATCGTCTACGAACTCAAACCACCGGCCACCAAGATTCGGTACCTTCTTAGAGGGTTGGTTATGAAGGTTTTCTAACGCATGGACTATCCCAGCATGTGAAACAATAAGAATTGAATCTGAATTTTTAGAGATTTTTTTTAAAACTTCAAAAATTCTCGATAAAAGATCTGGATTGGATTCATAACCGTCTGGGCGATGCCCTGAATCTAAAAACCCCGGCCAGCCTTTTTCAATTTCAATGCGTGTAAGACCCTGCCAAGGACCTGCATCTCGTTCCATTAGACCAACTTCAGTAGTTACTGGACCAACCCCTGTTATTTCTGAAATTATGGAAGCGGTATTTTTTGCCCTTTGAAGAGGTGATGAAACGATTGAGTCAAACAAACCAAGTTTTTTGGTAGCTTTTTTTGCTTGGTTCTCTCCCACATCAGTTAAGGGAGGATCAGCTTGTCCTTGCCAACGGCCGAGAGCATTCCATTCCGACTGACCATGACGAACAATTAACAACTTAGTCATAATTTGACGGTATCTATTTCAACTTCTATTCGGACTCAGCTGATACTTTCCGTAGACTACTTTTATGGCAATTCTTCGTCTTTTTGCATCAGTAAAACAAATGGCAGGAACAGGGTCAGTCATTTTGTCAGGGGCAACAGTGGCTGATGTAGTCGAAGAAGCATCTCAACGATATGGAGCTGAGTTCAGTGACATGGCAAGGAATTGTCGAATTTGGTTAAACGGAAATCCAACTGAAATAAATACTCCTGTAAATGATGATGATGAGATAGCGCTGCTACCTCCTGTTTCGGGAGGATGAATGTGCGTAAGTTAGCCGTACTCTCAATGCATACATCCCCCTTGGCTCAACCAGGTATTGGTGACGGTGGAGGGATGAATGTCTATGTTCGTGAAGTTTCTTCAGCTCTTGAACAAGCAGGAATTAGTTCAACAGTTTTCACAAGGAGAATCGATGGAGAGACACCGAAAGTAATGACATTTGGTGATGGACTAAAAGTTGTTCAAATCGATGCCGGGGATTTCTCCCTGAGTAAAGAAGACCTGTTCTTGGTAACTGATGATTTCAAGAATGGTGTAGAAGATTTCCTAGTCAACGAAGACCAGCATGATGCTTTGTTAGCAAATTATTGGCTTTCAGGTGTCGCTGCCCACCAGTTAAAACACAGCCTTCAATTGCCTTTAATAACTACGTTTCATACACTCGCTCGGGTTAAAGCTGCTTCAGGAGATAGAAGCTATGGATATGAACAACGCGTAAAGATAGAGACTGAAGTTATAGGTTGTTCGGATGTAATTTTGTCAAACAGTTCTTTTGAAATGGAGGAACTAGTAACTCACTACGGCGCCGATCATTCTCGTATAGAAATTGTCCCACCAGGGGTAGATCACTCGGTTTTCAACCCTGCATCTAAAAAAGAAGCACGACAACTCCTAAATTTAAATGAACAACCGACACTCCTTTTTGTTGGACGTATTCAGCCTTTGAAAGGAGTGGATTTAGCAATTTCTACATTGTCTGAACTGGAAAATAAAGACGCTCAACTTATCTTGATCGGCAGTTCCAGCGGTCTAGAAGGACCGAGTGAAGAAAGACGGATCAGACAAATGATAGAAGAATTAGGGTTAACAAATAGAGTTTTATTTGTTGAACCTCAGTCGCATGAAAAATTAGTTGATTGGTATCGGGCAGCTGACGTCGTACTGATGCCAAGTCGATCTGAATCATTTGGTCTTGTAGCTCTCGAAGCTGCTGCTTGTGGTGTGCCAGTTGTGGCTTCTGCAGTTGGTGGATTACAGACCATTGTTTCAGATAGCTCATCCGGATATTTGATTAATGATCGCGATCCTTGTTCTTATGCTGATCATGTCTCAAAAATTATTAACGATTCTGAAAAAGCTGAAGGAATGTCTATAGAAGCAGTTAAAAGATCTAAATCGTTCACCTGGTCGGTTACTGCTGCGCGACTACGACGGATTTGTTTAGATTTACAATCTCGATCTTTAGTTGATTGTGCATAGTGACGGAAGGTGAAGTCGCCCGACTATTAACTGAAGTTGAACTGGAATCTCTCGAAAAGGAAATCGAAAGATGGCTTGATTTATCTTTAAAAGAAAATCCTCTGCTTGCTGGTTTCGAAAGAGATTCCGATGAACCGGTTGGCGAATCAAGATGGTTTATCAGAGTTTTTGGGGAAGAAAAAGATACCTTTACTTTGCGTTTTATGCTCAGGCAAAGAATGTTGCATTATGAAACCTATGTGATGCCTGCTCCTGAAGAGAATAAGGAATTATTTTTCGAAAATCTTCTAACTAGGAATAGAAAAATTGTAGGTGCCACATTTTGTTTAGCAGAAGAAGATGCTGTTTTTTTAATAGGGGCAATCCCAGCAAGCACGGTGCAACCAAATGAGCTTGATCGGATTCTTGGGACTTTATGGACAGCAGTAGAACAAAATTTCAAATCTCTTCTTAAAATTGGTTTTGCGTCCAAATTTGTCGAAAAAAAAGAACATAAGTGAAATCTGATTTCGAAGTTAATCGACTTCCATCAAAAGTTTTGGTGTTTTCTGTTACTACCGTAGCACTTTTACACAATTCTATTTTTGTTAGTTCAACTCCTGAAATTTTAAGATCTCTTGGAGAGTCAGAAAATCTGGCAGGGCTTTTAATTGCTGCTGGGTCAGTTCCTGGGATAGTCGTTGCACCTTTAATAGGTTTTTTAGCGGATCGATTTGGGCGGAAAAAAGTACTAATACCATGTCTTGTGATTTATGGGGTTTTTGGGATTTTGGTAGGTTTAAGCCCTTCACTATTCTGGTTTTTACTTATAAGAATTTTTCAAGGCTTGGGCAGTGCAGGATTAATAAATCTAGTTGTAGTGATAATTAGCGACAATTGGGTGAGTTTAGATAGAGCACGTTTAATCGGACAGAATGCTGCCGCCATAACAATATCAGTAGCGGTCTATCCTGTGGTTGGGGGAGTAATCACCGATCTAATAGGTTGGCGTTGGACTTTTTTAGCTTTCTTAGCTCCTTTAGTAGTCGCTTTTTTTGTTTCGAGAAATCTGGAAGATCATCAACCAGGTTTGGATGTATCAGTTAGAGGTCAAATCTCCGGTGCACTTTCAGAGGTTGTTAAACCGGCTATAGCTACGAATCTTGTAATCGTAATGATTCTGTTCATGGCAATTTTTGGATTATTTCAATCTTTATTACCAGTTCATCTTGAGCGCGAGTTTGGACTGCTCCCAACTGGAAGAGGTTTAGTTGCTGCAGCTCCAGCTATTGTGGCTGCTTCATCAGCCCTAGCAGTTGCAAGAGTCAGAAAGCGACTGCAAGGCGGAATCATCATTTATGTGTCTTTACTAATTTGGGGAGTTTCTTTTCTCATGATGGGTTTTGGATCATTGCCTATCCTTGTATTAGCAACAATGATTTATGGTTTGTCAGAAGGTCTGATGATCCCAACTCTCCAAGATCTGATAGCAGAAAACGCTCCTGAGCAACTTCGCGGGGCATTGTTAGCAATGTGGACGGGAGCTGCCCGTTTGGGACAAACAGTAGGACCAGTAGCGGTTTCTCTTGCTTTAATGGGACTTTCCACTTCCTTAGTACTTGTCTTGGCAGGTATAGCAATGATAGTTATTTCGGGTTTAGTTAGTTTTACTCGAACACTTATTGTTTCTCCAGAAGCCGATCAAACTGGTAGATTCAACGGATGAGTTTCCGATTACAAATCATTGGTGGCGGCAATATGGGTGAAGCTTTACTACGCGGATTGCTTAAAAATAATTGGTCATCTGAAGATGAACTCCACGTTGTAGAACCAGTGTCTGAACGCAGAGACTATTTAGCTGCCACAATTCCTGGTATTTCGATTTCAGAAGAACCATTGTCAGAACTAGATTCCTTGATCGCTGTGAAACCAGACAAGGTTTCAGAAGCATTAGAAGTTTTGTCAAAATTGAATCCAGCCAGAGTTCTTTCTATAGCTGCAGGAGTGAAAGTTTCTTCTATGGAAAAAATTCTTGGCGAAAATGTAAGAGTTCTAAGAGCTATGCCCAATACGCCTGCTTTAATCGGGAAGGGTTCAGCAGGTGTAGCTGCCGGTTCAAGTGCTACTGATGAAGATCTGATATGGGCTGTTGAAATACTTTCAGCCGTTGGTTCAGCAATGGTTGTTGAAGAAAGTCAACTAGATGCAGTTACAGGTCTTTCAGGTTCTGGTCCTGCTTACTTGTTTTTTTTAGCTGAAGCACTAATAGACGCTGGATATGAAGTCGGATTGTCAAAAGATGAGGCAAAATCTCTTGTCGAACAAACCCTTTTAGGTGCAGCAGCGCTTTTATATGAATCTGATGATCCTGCTGAAGTCTTAAGACAAAAAGTCACTTCTAAGGGAGGCACTACTGCAGCTGCCATAGAAGTTTTTGAAAACGCTAGTTTTCGTGAAATTATTCGGGCAGCAGTTTTTGCCGCCACTGAACGTTCTTTGCAACTTGGTGATTAATGACTAAAGGTAAAAAATATGAAACTATTTCATTTTTGTCAGATTTCGGAACGGCTGACGAGTTTGTAGGAGTAGTTCATTCTGTAATTAACTCTATTGCTCCTTTCGTAAAGGTAATAGACATTACTCATGGTGTTCCACATTTTGACATCCGCTCAGGCGGACTGGCTCTTGCTCGTAGTGCTCAATATCTGTCACCAGGTGTTGTTTTGGCAGTTGTTGACCCAGGCGTCGGAACACAACGGCGAGCAGTTGCAGTTGAGGTTGGTGGCGGAGAATCAGTTCTAGTAGGGCCTGACAATGGATTATTAGCACCTACGGTTGCTTTAGTAGGAGGGGCAGATCGAGCGGTCTCACTTACAGAAATTAATTATCAACTGCCGGCTCCTGGTCCTACTTTCGCTGGACGTGATATTTTTGGTCCAGCTGCAGCACACATTGCTTCAGGAGTAGATCTATTAGAGCTAGGTGATGAAGTTGAGGTCTCAAGCTTAGTACCTGGCCTTATGCCAATAACTTCTAAAGAGAGTGATGGACTTCATGCTGAAGTTTTGTGGGTCGATCAGTATGGAAACGCTCAGATTAATTTAGATCCCATAGAACTTGAAATAAAAGAAAATGAAATCAATCATTTTGAAATCAAAATTGCTGGACAAACCAGAATTGCTAAAAAGGTAGAAACTTTTGAAGAACTAGGCGGAGGAGAACTTGGGTTAACAATTGATTCGTATGGTCTAGTAGCGCTTGTAATTGGTAGAGGGTCGGCAGCAGAAGAGATGAAAATCAGTACTGGTAATCAAGTAATTATTTCTTTTGTTGAAAATTTTTCTGCTCAGTCTGTGCCAGTAGTTTTAAAACAATCAGATAAAGAAATTCAAGGTGATGTGTAGTGCGTTTTGGTACAACTCTTGTTATGGCTCTGCTTTTATTAGCTATTTTGGGAGCAGCCGTAATACAGTTCGTCTTTCTTGTTGACTAAATTCAATAACGTTTCCGAATAAAGCAACTGTTTCGATTAAATGTTATTTGCTTTATGAATCATGGTGCTATCTAATTAGAGTGTGTCAAATTTAAATCTGCCCGAAGCGGCACTTTCTAGGCTGACCGTCTATCAACGAGCACTCGTTGAATTAAATGATTCGGGTATAAAGACAGTTTCTTCTAGAGAATTAGCTGAAATTAGTGGAAGTAATGAATCAAAAGTTAGAAAAGACCTTTCATATTTAGGTTCATACGGAACACGTGGAGTTGGATATGAAACTGAGCGCTTGATTAAAGAGATCGGCGTTGTTTTGGGAGGAAGTCAACCGAGACCAGCAGTATTAGTTGGAATTGGAAATTTAGGAAGAGCTTTAAGCCAGTATGAAGGTTTTCAGGTTAGTGGATTTCCAATTGTCGGCCTCGTAGATACAGACCCGAATGTTGTAGGAGAAACGATTAATGGGCTGAAGGTAAAAAATTTAGACCAACTAGAAGAACTTGTTTTTCAAACATCTGCAGTATTAGGGATTGTAACGACACCAGCAGCTGCGGCTCAGGAAGTCGTTGATTGTTTAGTGGAAGCGGGAATTAGGTCTATTTTGAATTTTGCACCTGTAGTTGTAGATGTTGTTGAAGAGGTTGAGGTGAGGAAAGTTGATTTAGCAACTGAGCTTCAGATTCTTGGTTACTATGATCATCTTCGAAAATTTGATTAAAAGATACAGGTGACTAAATACCAGAAAATTTTCATTACAAAAGGTTGGCAATAGACTCGAAATTAAGGAAAAATCAGTTAGTAGGTTTTATTTCCGTGATCACTTACTGAAACCCAGCTTAGGAGATTTATTCGTGTCGGTAATAGTCGTTGGTCTTAACCATCGAACTGTTCCTCTTGATCTTTTCGAGAAGATGACGGTTCCGGAAGCAAAATTACCAAAATCTTTGGCCGATCTTTCCTCGCGTGAAAACATCAGTGAAGCGGTAATTCTTTCAACCTGTAACCGTATTGAGATTTATGCTTACGCTGAAAAATTTCATGGCGCTTATCAGGACATACGAAATTTTCTTTCCGAAATTTCACATGTCGCTCCTGAAGAATTTTCTGACCATCTGATTGGCCTTTTTGGTCCTGAAGCGATCGAACATTTGTTTAAAGTGTCTTCTGGAATTGATTCAGCCGTCATAGGTGAACATGAGATATTAGGGCAGGTTCGTTCAGCTTGGGAACTGGGAATTAAAGAACAATCAGTTGGAACGGTGCTGAATTCACTTTTTAGACATTCACTTGAAGTTGGTAAAAGGGCAAGAAGTGAAACTTCGATTTCCCGAAATATAACTTCTATTTCTCAAGCAGCAGTTGCCATGGCTGACAAAAAGTTAGATGGATTAATCGGTAGACGTGTTTTAGTTGTTGGTGCTGGTGAAATGGGTGAAGGCATGGCGAAGTCTTTGCATGCAGGCGGAATAGCCGAGTTGCGAGTAGCTAATAGAACTTGGGATCGTGCATTGGAAACTGCAGAAAGACTCAATGGAAAACCTGTAAGGCTTGATGAATTGCCACAAAATTTATCAGAGGTTGATTTGTTGTTAACTTCAACTGGGGCAACTGCGACGATCATTGAGTATGGAGATCTTGATGAAGCAGTAAGTCAACGAAAAGGAAAAGAATTATTAATCGTAGACATTGCTGTTCCTCGTGATGTTGACCCCGCGGCTGGTGAACTTGATGGAGTAACGCTCTTAGATATGGATGATTTACGAGAGTTCGCTGAAAAGGGTATAAGAGCAAGAGAGAAAGAAGTTTCCTCTGTTATTGAAATTATAAAAGAAGAGGTAGAACGTTTTTCTAGTCTTTTTTCAGCTAGGTCAGTAGCTCCAATAGTTACAGAACTTCATTCTCGCGCAGAAGAGATACGAAATTCAGAACTTCAGAAACTTTTTAGACGGTTTCCTGAATTAACTCCTGAGCAACTAAAAGGAGTTGAAACTTTAACAACCGCTATTACAAATAAACTTATGCATGAACCAACAGTACGACTTAAAGATGCCGCGGGGACTCCAAAAGGTGAACGTTTGTCTGAAGCATTGCAAGATCTTTTCGACCTGTAACAGAAACGGTAGTTTTGTCACTGCGGATTGCGACACGAGGGAGTGGGTTAGCTTTAAAGCAGACACAGCGTGTAGCTGAGCTAATTTCCCAGATATCACCTGAAATAGAGTTAGAAACATTAATTGTTAGTACCGCGGGTGATCGTGATCAGAAAACTTCTATACAAGAACTTGGTGGACAAGGAGTCTTCGTTACTGATGTTCAATCTGCTGTTCTTGCTGGAAAAGCAGATATTGCAGTCCATTCTGCAAAAGATCTCCCAGCTGAAACAACCCCCGGGTTAGTACTTGCTTCTGTACCCGAAAGAGCAGATCCAAGAGATGCATTAGTGGGTTGTATCTGGGATGACTTGCCTAAAGATGCTTTAATTGCTACTGGTTCAATTAGAAGAAGATCACATTTGTCTCATTTAAGACCAGACCTACGGTTCCAAGATCTACGAGGCAACATTGAAACAAGGC
>ENA-UPTF01000762-UPTF01000762.1-marine-metagenome-genome-assembly--contig:-NODE-762-length-21845-cov-9.343716_pt1 | contig 21845 bp, 26 predicted proteins | sample MGYA00238166_ERZ767019 | MGnify/ENA primary metagenome ERZ767019 (study PRJEB28930, sample SAMN06266391) | marine metagenome | isolation source: Sea water from 250 m depth | place: Atlantic Ocean | study... | reverse complement strand
GATGGTGCGTGATGAGCAGCCTTGAGAATCCTGGTTAAAACTTGTTCATCTATGGGTTCCGAGGTAAAATTAGATCTTACGTCCCTTCTGGAATAGACTGCCTTGTAGAAACTATCCCTTTCTAGTTCTGAAAAATCATTCATTTTGACTAGTAAAACTTGTTATTCTGTATAAGCTTGCCGAGGATTAAGTATTAAAATAAGGGATTCTGACTCATATTCGATATGACTACTAAAAAGCCAGGTGGCCGTTCTCATGGGTTTAAACATAAATCTAGATCTATCATGACAAAAGATGCTCCTAGAGGTGTTTCATTCTTACTTCATGAATATCATGATGGAGATAGAGCACTTGTGATTATTGATCCACGACAACATAAGGGACTTCCACACAGAAGATACCACGGAAAAGTTGGGACTGTGAGTAAAGTTGGTAGACGTAGTGTTGTTCTTGATATTAAACTTGGTAATAAATCAAAAACCTTAATCACTAGATTTGATCACATTAAACCATTCGGTGTATAATTATGGAAGAAGTAAAAAAGAAACAATTAGTTTCATTGGCAGAAGTCAAAGAAATATTAGAAAAGGTTGATGCTGAATCATTAGATCAAATTCAACGTTGGACCTATGATTATGTTTCAAAATTTAGCAATACTGATCCAAAAATAGCAAAGAAAATGAAGCAAGATCTAATTAAAGAATGTAATCTAACTGAAGAGGAGGCTGTAGAAATTTTGAATATTATGCCAGAGTCTTTACCAGAATTACGTTCTTTTACGTTTGGGTGGAAAAAATTAATTCTTTCTGAAACTCTGGAAAAAACACTCAAAATAATTAAGGAGCATTCATAATTTAGGTGACATAGTTGGACATGGGGAATACCCAACCAAGGAGATATGAGGAATATGCACATGTGTTGGATTTTAAACCACGTGGAAAATCAACTACCGTTAAAGGTAGAGCAGGAAATATTATAATTGCAATAGGCGATGAGAGATTAACACTTTTAGAAATACTTGGGATTGAGGACACAACTTTCGAAATAGGAGAAAAAATATACATTGGAAAAGAAGGAAGAACAAAAGTTCAATCTGTTTTGGGTAAATTAGATTATGCCAAAATTTCTATTACAGCACAAAGTGAAATTTCAGGCATAGTAGAATTAATAATTAAAGAAAATGAGAAAAGGTTTGTAGACTACTTGAATAAGGCACAACCTCTCACACCCAGAATACATGCATTAGAGTTGATTCCAGGCATTGGTAAAACATATCTTAATCTTATTCTTGACGAACGAGAAAAAAAGATATTCGAGAGCTATGATGATTTTGAAGAACGTATTGGTTTGAAGGATTTGATTACTAATATATCAAAAAGAATACTTGAAGAGATTTCTGGAAAAGCAAGAATGAATCTCTTTGTTAAACGATGAAAAAACGTCAAAACTTCGGACAACATTTTTTAAAATCAAACACAATCGCAAATCACATTGTTTCTGAAGCAAAAATCACCAAGAATGATATTGTACTTGAAATAGGCACTGGCCATGGAATTTTACTTCCACATATGTGCAAAAAAGCAAATAAAGTAATATCCATAGAAATTGATAAAAATCTGTACAGTTTAGCAAAATCAAAATTCTATGATGAGAAAAATCTGATTTTAGAGTGTGGTGATGGTTTCAAATCAAATCATAATTTTACTATTTTTATTTCTAATCTTCCTTATTCAAAGAGCAGAAAATCAATAGAATGGTTACTTCAGAGGAATTTCTCCCGTGCTGTTATTATGGTACAAAAAGAATTTGCAGATAAGTTACTTTCTAGTAAAGATCATACTGCAATATCAATTCTAACAAATTATGGCTTTCAATTAAAAATTATAATGGATGTAAAAAAATCAAATTTTTATCCAGTACCAAAAGTAGATTCCGTTGTAATTTTTTTGACACAAAAGAAAATGGTATCAAAAACAATAATTTCAACCGTTAATCGAATGTTTTCATATCGACGTAAAACAATTCAGAATGTTTTAAAACAATTCGGGATTAATTCAACATCTAAGGAAAGATTAGATGATTTATCTGGAGATGAAATAATAAAAATTGCAAAAAAAATTATTAGAAATTGAACCGTATCCTCCAGCAGAGGATACATTCTTCCTGGCGGATTATATCAAAAATATCAGTGGTAAATCAGTCTTGGATATAGGTACAGGGTCTGGATATTTAGCAGATCTTTTATCAAGATCTTTTCCTCTAGTCGTGGCAACGGATTTGAGTTTTTTTACGCTAAAAAAACAAAATATGTTTTCTAACAATATCATATGTTGTAATGGAGCTGACGCTTTGAATTACAAGTTTGAGTTTGTGATTTGTAATCTACCCTACCTTGATACCAATGAAATATTGGATATTCGCACAGATGGTGGAAAAGATGGGTTAGAAATCCCAAAAAAAATTATCGATTCAGTTCAATCATGTGTAATATCAGGTGGAAAATTAATCTATGTTACGTCATCACTGTCTAATTTTCAAAAACTGATTGACTATACTGAGTTGAAAGGTTTCAGAGCTCAGATTGCTGCAAAAAAGAAATTATTTTTTGAAGAATTAATATTGGTTGAGGCAACTAAATTACCTTCTTAGTTTTTGCTTAGCATATACAACTATTGCATCTGTCATTTGTGTTGTACCTGCATTACCACCAATATCACTAGTGGCCACTTTATTTTCATTAATAACTTGTTCAGTAGCAGAAAATATTGCATTTTTGATATCTGATTCACCAAGATATTCAGCCATCCAAGCACCTGCAAGTATACTTGCAGTTGGATTAGCTTTATTCTGCCCGGTGATGGAAGGAGCACTTCCATGTGCTGCTTCAAACATTGCAAAAGAATCACCCATATTTGCGGAATAAATTAATCCGATTGAACCAACAATTCCTGACGCTAGTTCAGAAATTATATCCATGAAAAGATTTGTACTTAATAATACTGAGTTGTTAAATTGTTCAGGATTTATTACTAGTTGCTGACTCATATTATCAATATAGATCTCTTCCAATTCCATATTTGGAAATTCTTTCTGACAGTTTTCTATTTCCTCCCAAAAAATCCCATCAGTTTTTTTAAGTATATTTCGTTTTGTAATACCAGTAATTTTTTTAAGATTGTATTTTTTAGCCCATTGAAACCCAGATAAAATAAATCGTCTACAGTTTTCTCTTGTAATCTGACGTATAGCTATAGCTGCATCATCTGATATTTGCACTTCAATCCCACTGTACAATCCCTCAGTGGCTTCTCTGAAACAAACAAAGTCCAAGTTTCTATTAGGGGTTAATCGTTTGAATGTTTTAATCGGTCTTATATTAGAATACAACGCAAATTTTTGACGAAGTGTAACTGCTACACTTTTTGGTGCATCTGGTTTTGGTATAGTTGTGGTTGGTCCTTTAAAACAAGCATCAACATCATCAAGTGCCTCCATTGTTTTATCTGGAATGTATGATTTTTCTTTAAATCCATTCCTTTCCCATTGCTCTGATCCTACCTCACAATGGATTAGTTCTGATTGTAAATTACATTCTTTGAGCACTTTGAGCATAGAATCTACTACTTCAGGTCCTATCCCATCTCCTTTCATTACAACTGCTTTTTTTGCCATATTACATATTCTGAATTTTAATTATTTAACCCTAACTTGAAATTCTCAATTTGTTAAATTTACATCAATCAATCGTTTAAAATATGAAGTGTAGTTAATCTACATATATGGAGATAGTTCAATTATCAGATCTACATATTGGAGCTCAATTTCGAGAAGAAGTGTTTGGAAATGTAATTGATGAAATAAATTCATTAAAACCAGAGGCAGTTGTGATCACTGGCGATCTAACAAATGAGGGATTAATTGAACAATACGAGAAATGTAAAAACTTAGTTTCTCAGATTAAAGTAGAGAAAATAATTGCAATTAGTGGAAATCATGATTATAGAAACACGGGATATTTATTATTCAAGAAATATTTTCCATTTAAAACAGAGAACCTCATTGGGGATGATGTAATACTTGTGACACTTGGTTCTGCTAGACCAGATCGTGATGAAGGTGAAGTGGGTCATCATCAAAATCTGTGGCTTGAACGAACTTTGAAAAAATATGAAAATAAATTAAAGATAGTAGCAATGCATCATCATTTGATTGGAATCCCAGATACTGGTTCTGATCGATTAACCGTTATTGATGCTGGAGATGTATTACGTACAATTCTAGATTCTAATGTGAATCTAGTTTTATGTGGACATAAACATAGACCGTGGATTTGGGATTTTAATACATTATCTATTGCAAACGCTGGCACTGCTTCTTCAGAAAGAGTTCGTGGATTCTTTGAAAACTCATATAATATAGTCAATGTTGACAATGGAACTTTTCGTGTTGATCTAAAAATTGTTAATGGTAAGCGAATACCATTGAGAAATATTGTCCAAGACTATACTCAAATTTCAGAAAACTAAATTCATTTTAAAATATTTTTAGTTTAATGAAACGATTAGTGATTTTTACTATCTTGAATTCACGTTATACTAATTAACCAAATTAATTTAATATCACTGTGCGGGGATCGCCTAGCTTGGTAGGGCGTAGGATTGCTAATCCTATGTTCGCAAGAACTCGTGGGTTCAAATCCCTCTCCCCGCGCTGAATTAAACTTAAAAGTGTGATTAATCCAAAACTTCCAATGGGAAGACGAAAAACTCAAAAAATTATAAAAAGTGGTCCAAAAAATGTTACAACTGGTATGTGTCCTGAATGTCAAACAATAGGTAGAATTTTTATAATTGGCCAAGTGGGCAAGGAAAGAGGCAAGTGCCAGTCTTGCAACCAAGAGTTCGAGCTTTAATATTATTATCAGATATCACCAATAACTTTTTAAGGTCTTTTATTTGGTTGATCACATGCCTAAACAAACTGATGAATCTGAGACGATTTACGAAAGAGTAGCAAAATTAGAAGATGAAGTAGCTTCATTGCGTAGCGAAGTAGATTTTCTAAAAAATGCATTAAAGAATAGATTGTCACGTCATGAAATTAAAATGGTAAGAAGAGGAGAATTAACACCAGATAATTATTGATTAGATTTTTCTCTTACATTTTTAATTAATTCAAGAATAAAATCTACATCTTCTGCTTCTGGTTGCATCTCGAGATATTTATTCAGTAATGGTAATGCCTTATCATAATGTAAAAGCCGTTCTTCTAATATTCCTTTATCACGAATCTCTTCTGGAGATTCTGGTTGTATTCCCAAAATCATATTTGCACATTTCATAGCTTTATCATATGCAAATGATTGTGTATATGCATTTTTCAAATTTCTTAGTAATCTAGTTAACACTTGTTCTTCTGTTGCCTCATTAAGATATTCAGAAATCATCTCAACATCTTCACCAAAATTACTGTGTAGAATTTCTTCTAAATTTTCAATTGTAAGAAGCCTACCTCTATAAAATGGATCTAAAATAATATCATCATTATATTTCACAATAACATGACCTGGAAACCCTACAATCTTCAGATCAAGTCCAATGTATTTTGCTATTTCAGTATATACAATTGAAAGTGTGATGGGTATACCAGATTTTTTATCGATTACAGTATTTAGAAAATTATTTCTAGGATCGTAATAATTTTGATCATCTCCAGAAAAACCATAATTTTCAAAAATATGTTCGCTTAGCATTGAAATGAGATATATGGGATTTTCAACATCGTCTATTTTTAATTTTAGAGAGTTACCAATTTGATTTATTTTTTCAATATAATCTGTGATATTTAATTCAGGATAATCCAAGATTTGTGCAAGTTTGAGACATTTTTCTATTAAATTATATTTTGGATCCTGTGAAAAAGACAGCCATTCTGTGACAAATGGATCAAACTTTTCTGTCGTCAATAAACAAAGTTCTATCTAACTCTATTTAGATATAGTTGTGGATTTTTCAATTCTTTTGTATTGGGCGGATCTACGATTAATTTTTCAAATGTATTTTTACCAAACTCATTGAATAGATATTCAGTGAATTCTTTACCTGTACTCTTTTTTACACTATATGAAGAATAATCAGTACCTACAAACGTAGTAAGATAATTTTGAAAATCTGTATCATCTTTTAATATTTGCTGTACTAGAAATTCTGCCATACCTTCCATAGTAGTAAATATTGCATGTTGTGATTGAATGGGTTTTAACCATCTTTGATAAATCGCTTCTAACGAGGGTATAAAATCTGAAATCTTTGGGTCAATTTCCACTCTTGTATATGTCATCACGTCAGGTCCCATAACATTTGTGATGAAATTATCAGGATTTAACATAAAAAATAAATTGGCTTTTTTTGCAATCTTGAATTCCTCTGGTACCAATTGTAATTGTAAATATTCGGTCAATCCAGTTACCGTTTTTTCATCTAATTCTAGGATAGTTTTTGCCAATTCCTCATTTATCGTATTAACCTGTACAACAGCTTGCATGTTTAATCTTTGTAAATTGGTTTGTACTGAATGGATTATTTCTTCTAGAACAGTCATTTTTAACGCCCCAAGATATCCAGATTTTACAGATTCAGATTTCATCTGATATGGAGGTCCCTGTTTGTACAAAATTATTTTTGGGTAATCTCCTAAAATAAACATGTTAAGGTAAATCTTAGAATCTAGATAATCACCATATGTAGTTGTTAATTTTGAAATGTATGATTTTACATAGGTAGAATAAACCAAGAATTTAGCAGTATCTTCACCAATAATCTCTGCAATTTTTTTTAAATCATTTTTTGTAACAGCATCAAATAATTTATCAATAAATTCTCGTGCATTGTCAGTGAACACCTTTTTACCCTTTAACCTCTTGAATCCATCTAACCCTAAGTATTCTATAGATAATTCATTAGAAATTTCTAATCCAGTGTAATCATAAACTTTTTGCTTTAAATCTGGAAATATTTTTTGTACTATATTTTCAACATCATCAAACTTTATTGTAAAATCTTTATCATCCTTAATTTTTTTTGATAATGTTGCTATTTCTTTCTCCTCGTCAAGTTCTACTGAAATCTGTCCCATCAATGCTTCAGCAAATTCATCCAATTCTGACATGTTAATTCGATCGTCAAAAAACTAAATTTAATACTATCTAAATCACTGAATCAGCCTTTCAATTGATATAGATGTGAGTGCCGGGGGTGGGTTTCGAACCCACGACCTCCAGATTATGAGTATTGCCTTCTTTAGGAGACTGGCACTCTAGGCCAGGCTGAGCTACCCCGGCATAATACGCATGAATTTTTGGTGCAATTAAATCGTTCTGAATCTAATAATATTTTGAAATTTCAGACCATTTAGAATCTATATTTTTTACCCAGAGAAATTTTTTCTGGAGTGCTGACGTGTAAAGTTTTTCCCATTCAGCAGCAACTTCATCGGTCCAACTTTGAAAGATTCTTGGATCAATGTAATTTCTCAATGATGTTCCTAAATTATAATCTCGTGTTTTTTGTGTCAGATCTATTTGAAGTTGTAGTTTTTCAACACGTTCAGTATGTTTTTCTTTTTTCTTTTTTATCATTGTTTTAATTTTTCTGATCTGTCTCTTTTGGGTTTCTCTTTGCACCTCTGTTTTTATAATCTTAGATTGTGTTTTTTTCAACGATTCTTCATATTTTTTCCATGGTGTTGCTTTTTCTACGTCATTTAGAGTGTTTTTTTTCTTTTCTAATGTTTGATCGAAATTCTTTGGTATGGTACGTTTATGATTACACATTTTAGCCGCATCTAGGTTTGCTAATTTTGCATGGAATAGTTTTTTCATATCAGATTCAGATTTGATATTATCATGGTCACGAAGATATTTTGAAACTACACTTGATGCCAGATATGTTCGAAAAACTTTTGCCGTAAGACCTTTAACAACAGTTGAATAATATGCATTTACATGCCTTGATGTGATACCATCAAAAATTTCCTGGTCATTTTTTTTGTTTAAAACAAGTTCCTTTAGATTATCATGAAATTGCTTGTCTTGACCCTCTGCTAGAATGGTTTCTTTCCACCTCACGCTATCTTTTCCAAGAAAATCAAATTCGATTGCATTTCCAGAAAGTTTGATATGTTCTTTTCGTAATGTTGTTGCACCCACAGTGTCAGCTTCATCAGGATCTTTTTCATCTCCAACTCTCATTGCGGTACGATAAATCAGATAGCAAGCAGTAGATATTTTTCGAGTTCTTGGATCCTTATTCTGCATATCCTTACTAATTTGTGTCTTGACACTTTCGATCTCTTTGGCTAATTTTTTTGCTTTATCATATTTAGCTTGATCCCGTTCTTGCTTAATCCCAGCGGTATCTGCTAACCAGACATATTTCCGTTTTTGAGTTAGTATATCCATCCAACTTGCAATCCACATTGAATCTTTATCATGTACAATTTTTCCCCATTTACCTTCGGGAATTTTTGCTTCCTTACCAAGATTTAGTGTGACATTTTTTGCTGTTACTCGTGGCTTGAATCGTCCGCGCATAGGATGCTCACCTCTTCCCATAAAAATTCCTGGTGGTTCAGCCATGTAGTTTGCGATATCAACTTCTTTCCCATCCATTATTGCTTTTCCATAACTAATCTTCATATTTTCACGGATTTTTTTTCGTTCTACTGCAAGCGCCTTTTTTTCTTCTTTTGTCATTAATTCCTTGGCTTCCTTTTCTTTATCAACAAGTTTGTATGATTGGGTGAAATCAATATCCGCATATTTTAGATCCTTGAATTTATTGTTGAAAGTTTTAGCAAAATCTTTGATAAAATTTTTCTGAAACACAGGATCCTCGACATATTTTTCTGTGACTCCTGGTTTTGGGGCATCCTTCTTTTTTGCCCATTGATAAACCATTTCTTCCTGCTCTAATGTAAGAGATACATTTTCCCCATTGATTTTGATCTTAATACCTACCGACTCATACTCGGGCGGAAATAATATTCCTTTATGCTCTAATGTTTTCCATTTCATATATCTCACTTATCTAATACGACTTAGAAAAAAATTGAACAAAACTGTATATCAATCTAACCAAAGAAATAGGATAAAACTAGGTAAAAGGGAATTATTACTGAATATTTATTCTCCATAGAGTTCTTTTTTTAGGTAATTTTCAAACTCAAGATCTGTTTTGTTCTTCTTCGCCTCTAAGAACATTGATGCATCATTACCAACAATGTATCTTGGTAATGGGTTTTCATCTTTTGTAGCCTTGATTATAGCATCTGCAACTTCCTTTGGGTCAGTTCCCATTTCACACATCATCTTAACGCCAGATACCACCTTATCAGTAATGTCCATGTAAACAGACTCTGGCCCATATTTCTCTGCCATCTTCATGTTTTTCATAAAGTTTGTTTTGATAACTCCAGGTTCAATTATTACAACATCAATACCAAATGGTGCTAGTTCAAATCTCAAGGATTCACTTAGCCCTTCTAAGGCAAACTTGGAGCTAATGTATGCAGGGGATGCTGGAAATCCAATACGACCTACAACTGAACTAACATTAACTATTGTTCCAGAACCCTGCTTTCTCATTGTCGGTCCAACTTCCTGAATTAGTCTTATTATTGAAAAGAAGTTTGTATCAAACTGTGCCTTAAATTCATCAACAGATACATCCTCCACACATCCCCAGAGACCCCACCCTGCATTATTTACAAGAACGTCAATCCTCTGTTTTTCATCAAGAATTTTTTGTATAGCTGTTTTAACCGAATTCTCATCATCTACATCCAGTTTTAACACATTAATTTTCAAATTCTCTTTTTGTCCCAACTCTTTAATTTTTTGACTTTTTGTGGTGTCTCTCATTGTGGCATATGTATAATATCCCTCTCTTGCTAGTGCTAAAGCAGTCTCAAACCCTATTCCAGTAGAAGTACCAGTAACAACAGCAATCTTTTCCATGCAGATTTTTTAATTGGGCTATCTAATAGTTTTATGATCCCCCTCTATAGTGGGATCCCTGTTGATGGCATCAATATGAATATTTAGGCATGATTGTCTTATCCGAAACTATTATCTATAATTAAATGAAATAAGGATATGGCGAGTTATACAACAGAAGTAGCCTCAATTCATAGACAGTTTCAGGCAGGCTTAAAGAAAGCTAAATCAAGACAAGCAGTTTTGAACTGTTATTGGAAGCATAAAGCTCAGCATGAAAGACTACTGAAGAAACATCTGAAAGAAGAAATGGCACAAGTTAACCGAATAAAATCAAAGATCAAATATAGATAATAAAACTGATATCTATACCTTGTATTTTTTTAATTAATTAATTATTATGTAACATATGATCACCATAATTATTGAAAAAATTTAGTCTGAATAAAATCTATAATCAAGATTGTATTGATGGAATGAAAGATATTCCAGATAATAAAATAGATTTAGTTATCACGGATCCCCCATTTGCCATCAACTTCAAATCTAAAAAAGCAAATTACAATAGAAATGCTTCACGAGTTTTATCTGGATATAATGAAATTGAGTCTAAGAATTATTATAATTTTACCTATAATTGGATGGCTCAGATCAATCGTATTTTAAAAAAATCTGGAAGTATGTATGTATTTTCTGGATGGAATAATCTGAAAGATATACTAACTGCTTTAGATGAAAATGGATTCATAACAATTAATCATATAATTTGGAAATATCAATTTGGAGTAGTTACATCAAAAAAATTTGTCACATCACACTATCATTGTCTGTACGTTTGCAAAAATAATAACGAACGAAAATTTTTTCCTTATTCAAGATTTGATAAAAACGCAAAAACCACTGATGGAAAAAGTCTTCATTATAATGATAAGGAAGATGTATGGAATATTAAAAGAGAGTATTGGACAGGAGATGAAAAAACTCCAACTAAATTACCTGCTGAAATAATAAAAAAAATATTGGAATATTCAAGTGAAGAAAAAGATGTAGTATTTGATCCATTTTTAGGTTCAGGTCAGGTTGCAGTAGTTAGTAAAATGTTGAAAAGAAAATACATAGGATTTGAAATTGTAAAAGAATATTATAATTTTGCAAAAAAACGACTTGAAAAAAATGTTTACAGATTGAAGAAGGAATAGAAACCTAATTATTTTTGTTTTCTATCTCTGCATCATTTTCAGGCTGTCCGATTTTATTTTGTATTATTTTTCTAAGATCTTCATCACTTGTATTTTTAGAATCTATTCCCAAAGTTTTAGACATCATATCTAACTTCTGTCTTTCATTTTGTACAGGACCTGAAACCTCAAAATTTTCCTTTGTCACATCTTTCATTTGTTTTTCAACTGTATCTTTTGCTTTTTTATATTCACCCACAATCTTTCCTATTTTTTTTGCTGTTTCAGGAAATTTGTTTGTGCCCAATAGTAAGATTAATGCAGCGAAAATAATTATTAGCCATTCACCACCTATGATATTTAATGAATATTCTATCATAGAATTATTCTTATTGTTATAAAATTAAAGATTTGGATTTTTGAATTTACTTATATGCAGCAATCATCACTGCACCACCCATTAGATCCTTTTCAAATTCAATCTTTGAAAATTTTTCATTCAGGAGTGATTCTAGTTTTCTATTTTGTGGCCAGAGTCTGTATGTTTCATAAAGTGCCGCAAATTTTAATCCAAGTTTCCCGCCAATTGTATATGCAATAATTGGTAGAATTGTTTTCAAATATAATGAAACGCCAAATCTAATTATTGGATTATCCGGCTTACCTAAATCAACTATGACCCACTTACCATCTTTTTTTAAAATTCTATGAATCTCTGAAATTGCTATTTTCAAACTAATTGCATCACGTAATGAATAACCAGAAAGAACTGCATCAAATTGTTCATCTTTAAATGGTATATGCTCAAAAACACCGCAAGCCACTTCAGGTTTTTTCTGAAATAATCTATTTGTATTTTTTAACATTGGTACTAATGGATCATATAACATCACATGAATATCACCATTGGTTACATCTATTGCAGTCTTTGACATATTACCAAATCCTGAACCAGCATCAAGTACAAAATCACCTTTTTTTATTCTGCCTTTTATGGCCTTATTACGATGTTCAGAATCCTTTCCTAATGAGATATACGAATTTACTTTATCATATATTGGAATAATATCCTGTAGAACATCTAATACTTCTCCCCAATAACTTCCTAAACCCACACTAATGCTACTATATCTGATATTATATTTTATATGATATACTACTTTGCGGGTGGATCATTTTTCCCTTGAACATATTTTTTCAATACATCACTAGGGATTTTTTCTATGATTTGTGTGCTCAACATGATCTTTGACATTTTGATATCTTCTGTACTACTTTTGTCATTCTTGAGATTTATAGCAGAGATTGCTAATGATATAGCATCATCCATGGACATATCTTTTCTATAATTCTTCTCCAAAAAATTAGTAACATCATCTGATGTACCACCAATCGCAACTGCAGAATATGAGACATATGTACCACTAGGATCAGTAACAAATATTCTAGTTCCCTTTTTATCAATTCCAGCAACAATTAGTGCAACACCGAAAGGACGAACACCTGAGTATTGTGTATATTGATGAGCTTGATCAGCTAAATGTTTTGCAACTGTTTCCACTTCAACAGATTCATCATAAGTCAGTTTATTACTTTGGGCAAAAAATCGTGCTGTATCAACCTGAACACGTGCATCAGGAATATACCCTGCTGCTGCTACACCTATATGATCATCAACCTGAAAAATTTTTTGAGTTACATCTCCAACTTGAAGATCACGAGTTTTTTCCTCCACTGCAAGTATTATACCATCCTTACATTGTATACCAACTGCTATGGTTCCTCTTTTTACAGTTTCAATAGCATATTCAACCTGATAAATTCGACCATCCGGTGAATACATTGTAGGTGTCATGTCATAACCACGTGATGCCATCATAATATCTGAATTAAAATAGAAGTCAATTTAAGGGTTAGTTATTCTAAATTGAAATTTTTATTCACTTTCATATTATTATCTGTTTGAGTGTGTTAAAATACAGAAACAACTCTATACATAATATGGAAAAAAATTTAGAGCAATTTCACAATCAAAAATATATCAATTTTGAAACATACAAGAAAGATGGATCGCCTGTTAGAACACCTGTTTGGTTCGTCATTGATAATGATCTATTATATGTAATAACTAGAGAGCATACGGGTAAAGTTAAGAGACTCAAAAATAACCAAAATGTTAGAATTGTTAGCTGTTCCTTTCAGGGAGAACCTAAAAATGAATGGGTCAAAGGTATGGCACAGATAATTACAGATGAGAGTGCAGATAAAATTATCAAGCTTCGTAAGAAAAAATATGGTTTTGCTGTGAGACTAACTGGTTTAGTCACATCTCAAAAGGGTAATCTTATTGTGTATTCTATTCAGTTGATTGACTAGTATTTTTTAGCATCTAATTATTTTTTAAAAAATCTGATTTTACTAGAGACATTTAAATACAAATTTAAATTAAATCTGATCCATCTTGACTCAAGCTGACCCATTTGAGAATGCAACAAAACAGGTTATTGATGCATGTAATGTTTTAGGAATAAAGGATAAGGGTACAAGAGATTATCTAGTAATGCCAAATAGATTTCTTCGTGTGAAAGTTCCAGTAAAAATGGATAATGGTAAAATTCGTGTTTTTACTGGATTTAGATGTCAACATAACAACGATAGAGGTCCATACAAGGGCGGTATCAGATATTTTGATCCTGAAGGTGGTGTAAAGTATATGGAGCGTGAAGTAATGGCTCTTTCATCTTGGATGACATGGAAATGTGCTGTTGTTGATGTACCACTTGGAGGAGGAAAAGGCGGAATTTTTGTAAATCCAAAAAAAGAAAAATTAAGTGATGGAGAAATGGAAAGATTAACTAGACAATTTGCTTCAAAAATAGCGGAAGTAATAGGTCCACAAAAAGATATTCCAGCACCCGATGTTTACACAACTGGAAGAGAAATGACTCAGATTATGGATACATTCACAAAAATGAGTGGTAATAATTATTCACCAGGAACAATAACAGGAAAACCAATTCCTGTTGGTGGTTCACTTGCTCGAAATGTTGCAACTGGTTTAGGAAATGCATATTGTATTAGAGAAGCAGCAAAAATTTTGAAGATGAAACTCAAAGGAGCAAGAGTTGTTTTACAAGGATTTGGTAACGCATCTACATTTTCTGGTGAATACCTAGAAAAGATGGGCGCAAAATGTATTGCGGCAAGTGATTCTAAAGGCTCTATTCTTGTCTCTAAGGGATTTAAAGTGCAGAAACTTCTTGATTGGAAAAATAAGAAAGGTACAGTTGTTGGATTTCCAGGAAGTAAGAAAATTTCAACTGAACAATTACTCACTACAAAATGTGAGATCTTGGTTCCAGGTGCACTTGAAAACCAAATTACTGCATCAATTGCAAAAAAACTACAATGTAGGATCATAGGTGAGGCTGCAAATGGCCCAACATTACCAGAGGCAGATCCAATTCTTTACAAGAAAAAAATTTTTGTCATTCCAGATATCTTGGCAAATTCTGGTGGTGTGTGTATATCATACCTAGAGTGGGTACAAAATAATATGGGATATTATTGGTCATTTGACGAAGTTGCAAAGAAAATGGAATCAAATATTGTTAGAGGGTTAAAAGACACTTATAATATTTCGAAAAAACATAAGATCGATAATAGAAAAGCCGCTATGGTGTTGGCAGTTGATCGTGTCTTAGAAGCCTTTAACCATAAAGGCATCTGGCCATAATTTTAAACGTGTTATTCTTTCTAGATATTTTTATTCATTTACATATCAAACATATAATGTAACTCAAAAAATCTATCATATGACTGAGATCCTTGTTATTCAGAATGCAGCCGTTGAAGGAATTGGTCAATTAGGCAAGATGCTAGAAAATGATGGTTATACACTCAAAACAATCAATGCAAAACAAGAAAAAATACCTCAAAAAAAGTTTCCTTTTCTTATAATATTAGGTTCACCCGACAGTGTAAATGATAATCTATCACATTTTGCAGATGAACTAAAACTTGTGAAAGACTATGTTTCAGAAAACATTCCAGTACTGGGAATTTGTTTGGGCTCCCAATTATTAGCAAAAGCGTTTGGGTCTAAAATTTATCGCGGAGAAAAAAAAGAAGTTGGGTTTTATCATGATATTATTCCAGAAAACCAAAACCAGTCAAAAATATTTTCTAATTTTACAAAGCCTTTTTCAGTTTTTCATTGGCATAATGAAACATTTGATCTACCAAAACATGCAATTAGATTAGCATCTTCAATAAATTATCCTAATCAGGCTTTCAAAATAGGTAGTGCAGTGGGAATTCAATTTCATTTGGAGATTGATGAATCAACAATCAATCTTTGGCTAAATACTACTAAGGAAGATATTTCCAATACACATGTGCAAAATGTGAAAGATGAGATACCAAAATATCTTACTATGATCGAAGGAAATATGATGAATTTTTATAAAAATCTGAAAAAAGAGTTTTCCTTATGACCAAAGTTTAATATATTGAAAAATTTTTTTATCGATCTATTATGAATAGTATTACAAAAATTTTTGATGATACAATTCAAACTGATCATAAAGTAATAACTGAAGAAGCAGCGAAATCAATTTTAAAAAAATATGGAATTAAAGTTCCTGGATTCGCTCTAGTAAAATCTACTAACGAAGCAGTAAAGGCTGCAAAAAAAATTGGATTTCCATTAGTAATGAAAGTAGTTTCACCACAAATCTTGCATAAAACAGATGTTGGTGGTGTAAAAGTTGGAATAGACAATGTTGCAGATGTCAAAAAGACATTTAATGACATGTATGGTCGTTTATCCAAGAAAAAAGGTGTAGATGTAAAAGGAATTCTTTTGGAAAAGATGATTCCAAAAGGTGGAGTTGAACTAATTGTTGGTATACAAAGCAATCCACAGTTTGGTCCAATGCTTATGGTTGGTTTGGGTGGTGTTCTTACTGATATTCTTAAAGATGTTGCATTTAGAATGCTCCCAATTACAACATCTGATGCAAAATCAATGCTAAATGAATTAAAAGGATCAAAACTTCTCAAAGGATTCCGTGGCAGTGCACCAATTGATACAAACATGATTGCAAAAGCACTAGTCCAAATTGGAAAGATAGGAGTTGATAATGCAGATTACATAAACAGTATTGACTTTAATCCCGTAATTGTATATCCAAAATCTTACTTTGTAGTAGATGCAAAGATCATTCTAAATAAAGAATTAAACAAGAATTCAATCTCAAAAGCAAAACCAATCATTACATCAATGGAGAAATTCTTTACTCCAAAATCAGTTGCATTAGTTGGTGCATCTGCAACACCAGGGAAAATTGGTAACTCTGTCTTAGATGCGTTAGGTAAACAAGATTACAAGGGTAAAGTATATCCAATTAATCCTAAACAAAAGAAAATTCTTGGAATCAAATGCTATCCTTCATTAGAATCAATCAAGGCGAAAGTTGATCTGGTTGTTGTCTGCGTTGATCTTTCAGCATGTGGTCCAATCATGAAAACTTGTGCAAAGAAAGGAATTCACAGTGTTGTAATAGTTTCGGGTGGCGGTAAAGAGCTTGGTGGTGATAGGGCAGCTATGGAGGCAGAGGTAAAAGCATTATCATTAAAACACAAAATTCGTGTAATCGGTCCTAACTGTATTGGAATGTTCAATGCAGCAAATAGACTTGATTGTGCATTCCAAGGACAGGCAAGAATGGTTCGTTCAAAATTAGGAAATGTTGCATTCTTCTCACAAAGTGGAACTATGGGAATTAGCATGTTGGAGAGTGCTGATTTGTTTGGTTTATCAAAAATGATTAGTTTTGGTAATCGTTCTGATGTCGATGAAGCAGATATGATATGGTATGCTGCAAATGATCCTCAAACTAAAGTAATTGGACTTTACGTTGAAGGATTTGGTGATGGTAGAAAATTCATAAAAACTGCAAAACGTGTAATGAAAGAAAAGAAGAAACCAATTGTAATTTGGAAGAGTGGAAGAAGCGAGGCAGGTGCAAAACAAGCCGCATCACATACAGGTTCTCTCGGTGGTGATAACGCAATGATTATGGGTGCATTCAAGCAAGCAGGAATTATTTCTGTTGATAGCTATCAAGAATTAGTTGGTGTATTGAAGGCAATGGCATGGCAACCTCCTGCAAAGGGTAATCGTGTTGCTATGACTAGTAATGGTGCTGGTCCAATGATTGGTGGAATCGATCATTTAGAAAGATTGGGTCTTACTATAGGAAAGTTAACACCAAAAACTCGCAAAAAAATAAAGGATCATTTTCCACCTACAGTTCCTATTCATAGTGGCAATCCGGCAGATGTAGGTGGTGGTGCAACCGCAGATGATTATAGATTCGTTATTCAACAATTCTTAGATGACAAGAATGTTGACATTGCAATGCCTTGGTTTGTATTCCAAGACGATCCTCTTGAAGAAACAATTGTTGATTATTTAGCTGGACTTTCAAAGAAAAGAAAAAAGCCAATTTTATGTGGTGGAAATGGTGGTCCATATACTGAAAAAATGATAAAATTGATTGAAAAACACAATGTCCCAGTTTACCAGGACCTTCGAACGTGGGTTGCCGCTGCATCTGCGTTATTCCACTGGGGTTCTGTTAGAGGTTAGAGATAACATTTAATTTCATCATAGAAGTGTTTTCATTATGTCTCTCTTAACAGTAAAAAATGAAGAAGGAATATGTACTGTTACGATTAACCGTCCTGAAAAATTAAATGCAATGAACATTGATGTTGCTAAGGAAATAATCACTACCTTCAAGGATCTAGATAAAGATGATAATGTGAAAGTAATTATTTTAACTGGTGAAGGTGACAAGGCATTTTCTGCGGGGGCTGATATAGAATATATGTCAAAAATATCGTCAGAAGAATCTGAACGATATGCAAAACTTGGACAGGAACTTACAGCTACTGTTGAAAATGTAACAAAACCAACTATCGCTGCAGTTAATGGATTTGCTTTGGGTGGTGGATGTGAACTTGCTATGTCTTGTGATATTAGAATTGCATCAGATAATGCAAAAATTGGTCAACCAGAAGTAACGATTGGAATACCACCTGGTTGGGGAGGAACACAAAGATTAATGAGAATTGTGGGAATTGCAAAAGCAAAAGAACTTGTTTTTACTGGGAAAGCAGTTAATGCAAATGTTGCAAAGGAGATTGGTCTTGTTAACCATGTATATGAACAAGCAGTCTTAATGGACGAATCTCTAAAAATGGCAAAAACAATAGCTGCAAACGCTACTCTTGCTGTTCATATGTCAAAAACTGCAATAAACAAAGGAAGAAATGCGGATTTGGATACTGGCTTGGGTGTTGAATTACTTGCCTGGCGAAATTGTTTTTCAGATCCTGAAAGAGAGGAAAGGATGACTAATTTTGTTAATAAGGGTAAAAAATAAACAGACTTCTTATTTTATTCCTAGTATGTTTAATATGAAAAGGTTATTATAATTTGAACCAACCAGAGTTGAATATATGACTACAGAACAAAGTCACGAAACATCTGCTGATCATTCATGTGGATGTGGACACGATCATGGAGAATCTCATGAATCTCCAAAACCTCAAGAAGTAGTTGTCGAGTCACCACAACCTCAAACACAATCAGGAAAATTGATTACTATCACTGCAAAAGCTGCTGAGAAAATCAATGAATTCATGGGTGAAGAAAAAGAGAAGCCCGAATTTCTTAGAATTTATGTTCAAGGCGGTGGTTGTTCTGGACTTTCTTACGGAATGGGTTTCGAGAAAGCAGCAGAAGAAGATGATCTAACTATTGAAGAAAATGGTGTCAAAGTAATAGTTGACACTTACAGTCAGGAACATCTCAAGGGTGCAAATGTGGACTATATTGAAAGTCTCATGGGATCTGGATTCAAAATCAATAATCCTAATGTTACCAAATCATGCTCTTGTGGTTCATCGTTCAGTACTGAATAATCATTTTTTCAAATTTTATTTTATTTTATTATAGAAAGTTACCCTTGATCCACAAGCACTTATAACTATCATTGAAGACTTAAATATATTGAATAAAATGGAGATGAAAATTAATTGCCGTACACTGGAATCGTCAAGTATCATGTTAAACTATCATTCGATGTCGATGGTCTTGTCGAACGTGCAGACATCATAGGCGCTATATTCGGACAAACTGAGGGTCTTCTAGGCCCTGAGATGAATCTGAATGAGCTTCAGCGTGTTTCTAAGGTTGGAAGAATAGAAGTTACTACTACTTCTACTGAGAACACTACAAATGGTAACGTACTTCTACCTATGAGTACTGATGTTGATACCTGTGCACTGATATCTGCTGCAATTGAGAGTATAGATAAAGTTGGTCCATTTGATTGTAGTTTCAAACTAGATGCAATAGATGATGTACGTGCATCAAAAAAAGAAGATATTGTACGCAGAGCAAAAGAAATCAAACAGAAATGGTCCACTAAATCTGTCAGTGAAGGTGACACTATGCTGAAAGACGTGCATGAAAGTATCGCAGGAAAAGTTACCACTTATGGTCCAAATAAACTTCCATGTAGTACGGGAGTTTTTGATTCACCATGGATAATTTTGGTAGAAGGAAGAGCTGACATCTTAAACTTACTTAGAGCTGGATTTGATAATGCTTTAGCAATGAATGGTGCAACTATAGATGAATCTATTAAAGAAATCTGTAAATCCAAAAAGAAAATTGTGGCATTTTTGGACGGTGACAGAGCTGGTGGATTTATTCTAAAAGAACTCAAATCAGTTGTTAATGTAGATATTGAATTGCGTGCAGATTCAGGGGTTGAAGTGGAAGAGCTTACACCTCAACGTGTGGCAGATATCCTAAATGATACTAAAATTGAAATGCAAAAACTAGGTACGAGCCCAGCTACAATGAATGAAGATGATAAATCATTGGCTGATGTCATAAGTAAAATTTACCCAGATCTAAATGAGACATTAGAGTCTGTTGCATTAGATGATAAGGATAATCAATTATTCAAAATACCTATCAGTGAATTGGTAGATAAACTGTCTACGCAAACTGGTATAAAATGTCTTATTTTGGATGGAATAATCACTCAGAGATTATTAGATAACGCAAAAACATCTGGCATTGGATGTATAGTTGGTCATAGAGCTGCAAAGTTATCAAATCTTGATGATGTGAAAATAAAAACATTTACAGAACTTGGTATATCTTAATTCTTTATGTCTGATCTAAAGATCCAACACATTCTTACATTATCACACTTGCTGTCTAAGGGAGCACGGTATAATTTCATTCAAATTACTACATCGTCTCTTGCTAAAAACATAAAAAAATCACAGCAATCCGCCTCAAAACATCTTTTAGAATTAGAAACGAATGGATTTATTGAACGAGTGATTCATGGAAGAAAAGTTTCTGTGAAAATTACCCAAGACGGATATGCTGAATTACTGAAATTACATCTACTTTTACGTGCTAATATAGAAACATCAGTACCATCTTTAGAATTAAAGGGTACAGTAATTTCAGGAATGGGAGAGGGTGCATACTATATGGCATTAAAGGGATATACAAAACAATTCAAATCAAAAATTGGATTTGTCCCATTCCCAGGAACACTTAATGTAAAATTAAATCAGCCGGAATATATCCAGGCGGTTGAACAATTTGTTGCTCTAGAAGGTATAATGATTGACCCATTTTCTGATGGAAAGAGAACATATGGATGGGTAAAATGTTTTCATGCCAAATTAAATAATTCTGTCAAATGTGAATTAATCCGTCTTGAGAGAACACATCATGATAATTCGGTGATTGAACTGATATCAAAAAATAATTTACGTAAAACTGCTAAACTAAAAACCGGCTCTAAAGTTACAATTAAAATTTTAGTTCCAAACCTATCATAAACTAAAGATCATGGATATTTTCACCGTATTTTTTCTCAATATCTGAGCTTGATAGATGAGGTACTGGAGACTGTAACCTTATTATCTCAACATCAAGATTGATTCGTTTACATCCATCATCAATGAATTTTTCTTGATGAATTTGATCATATCCTAATACAATAATATCAGGTTTTATTTCCTTCACCGTTTCAAAAATGTCATCCTCATGACCAATTATAGCCTTATCAACCATGGATAGATAGCTGACTAGCTCACGTCTTAATTCCTGATTGTGTAATGGTGGTCTCTTTTTCATCTTTTGAGCAGTTTTGTCAGTAGCAATTGCAACTACTAATACGCCACCTAGTGCTTTTGCTGCATTAAGTGTGTGTATATGCCCTGGATGAATTATATCAAAAACTCCGCCAGCTAATACAATTTTTTTTCCTTTATCTCCCAATAATTCCATAAAGTAAAATTTTCAATATTGATTAAAATGTGTTTCAGTTGACAGTTTCATGTACTTTAAGCATATTTGCCAGTGCCAACCCTTCTCTTTTTTTGTGGTTTTGAATGTGCTTTAACCATATGTTTCACTGTTCTTTCAGGATCAGAAAATCTCATACCACATATTTTACACACTAAACTTGTCGTAGTTTTAGATTTTTTTTTGAATAAATCCAATTGTAATACCTCATTATTTCTTCACTTTTTAACGCATCGCTAAATTACATTTTTGGACC